>Ga0134126_10005020_pt1 | contig 16531 bp, 9 predicted proteins | sample KB31752_FD_96881 | JGI IMG/M metagenome (GOLD analysis project Ga0134126, IMG submission 96881) | Terrestrial soil microbial communities with excess Nitrogen fertilizer from Kellogg Biological Station, Michigan, USA - KB3-175-2 | ecosystem: Environmental > Terrestrial > Soil > Unclassified ...
CGTCTGGGGAAAAATCCATTATGCAATTGAAAAGAGTTGTTGTTACGGGCATCGGCGCCCTCACACCTTTAGGTAACAATGTACAAGATTACTGGGGAGGATTGCTGAATGGCGTTTCCGGTGCAGATGCGATCACCCTCTTCGATGCTTCCAAGTTCAAAACGCGGTTCGCCTGTGAATTAAAGGGATTCGATCCGCTACAGTACCTGGACAGGAAAGAGGCCCGTAAGGTGGACCGTTATACTCAGATTGCAGTAGCCGCCAGCGACGAGGCTGTAAGAGATGCCGCTATCGGCAAAGAAACGGTGAACCCGGACAGGGTCGGGGTGGTCTTTGCAAGCGGCATAGGCGGACTGATCAGCTTCCAGGACGAGGTGATCGGCTTTGCCAAGGGTGATGGGACTCCCCGTTTCAACCCCTTCTTTATCCCCAAAATGATTCTGGATATCGCGGCCGGACATATCTCCATGCGGCACGGGTTCAGAGGCCCGAATTTCGCCGTAACCAGCGCCTGCGCTTCTTCCACCAACGCCATCATGGAGGCCTTCAACCTGATCCGGCTGGGTATGGCCGATATCATAATCAGCGGCGGGAGCGAGGCGGTGATCAGCGAGGCGGGTGTCGGTGGTTTCAACGCCATGAAGGCACTCAGCGAACGGAACGACGATCCAAAGACCGCCAGCCGGCCTTATGATAAGGACCGGGATGGTTTTGTGATGGGCGAAGCCGCCGGGGTGCTGGTACTCGAGGACCTCGAGCATGCCAGGGCCCGGGGCGCAAAGATCTATTGCGAGGTCATCGGTTGCGGCGCTACCGCCGACGCCTACCACCTCACGGCTCCCCACCCGGAAGGGCTGGGCGCAAAGAATGTGATGATGGCGGCGCTAAGGGATGCCAACATGAAACCCGAAGAGATCGATTATATCAACACACACGGCACCTCCACACCCCTGGGCGACGTCGCGGAGATAAAAGCGATCGTAGACGTTTTTGGCGACCGGGCCTTCGGGCTGAATATCAGCAGCACGAAATCAATGACCGGTCACTGTCTTGGCGCTGCCGGCGTCATCGAGGCGATCGCTTGCGTCATGAGCGTGGTGGAGGACAAGATCCCGCCAACCATCAACCACTTTACGGACGATGAAGAGCTGGACCCGCAGTTAAACTTCACTTTTGGGAAATCACAGCAAAAAACGGTACGGGCGGCGCTGAGCAATACCTTTGGGTTCGGTGGGCACAATGCCTGCGTTATCGTTAAGAAATACGAGGCCTAACCGATGCGGCCGGAGCCGCGGCACGCAGCCGATGCGCCGGATCTTCAGGGTCGGATAGTCAAAAATGGACAATAGCTTGCGCAATAAGCCATTAAGCAGGGCAATCCGGATTAGCTGCGTCAAAGAAATTTTTTAGTGGGTAAAAAAAATTGTAGCTTGTTAAGGTGGGAATTCTGGAACGTATCATAAAGAGCGACGCCGCCGTCACGTCGTTCAAAAAACAGCTCCGAAACGTACTCGGCTTTGCTCCGGGCAAGGCCGTATTATATAGAACGGCACTTACCCACCGCTCCGTAAAGGATGGAGCCGACGAGAACAATGAACGCCTGGAATATCTTGGCGACGCCATCTTAAGCGCTATCATCGCCGATTTCCTGTTCAAGAAATATCCCTATAAGGAAGAAGGCTTTCTCACCGAGATGCGCAGCAAGATGGTCAACCGCAACCAGCTCAATGAGATCGCCATCAAGATGGGGTTGAAGAAGATCAGCAACTTCAACAAGTTCGACAGCAGCCTCAAGATGAGCCAGATCTTCGGCAATACGCTGGAAGCCATCGTTGGCGCCATCTATCTCGACAAAGGTTTCGACAAGACCCGGCAGTGGGTGATGGAGCGGGTGATCCAGCCCTACCTTTTCCTCGACGACCTCGAAAACCTGGAGATCAACCATAAGAATAAACTCTATGGCTGGGCGAACCGCAACGGCAAGAACCTGGAGTTCGAAACCCTCGACGAGCGGGTCGAAGGCGGGCGCAGACTGTTCACCGTGGGTGCCGTGGTAGACGGCGAGCTGCTGTCCCAGGGCAAGGCCTACAACAAAAAAGACGCCAGCCAGATTGCCGCACAGCTGGCCCTTGATAAGCTGGGACTCAACAAAGTAGACACCGCCGATGACGCCGGCTAACCCCGATAGTCAAAAAATTATCCCCATTTACTTGCAAGGATTTAGTTTTTATTCTACTTTTATCGCCTGTACCCTTCCTCGAAGACACGCACAGACGAATTTTAGCATCGTCACCTGATCGCGTAGTACCCCAATCATCCTCTTTTGTTTAAAACCATTCTTTAAATTCAGAAATTCCTTTCAGACTTGCATTGGCAAACTTTTTTCCATTGCCTGCAATTCTAATGTACCCGCGCCATTGATCTGGTTGAAAACTGGATAATCCAATGTTTTTCTATGGGAATAGAATCCACTATTGACTATGGTTTACCTCAGGCAAAGCCTGTTTTGCTATTTGAACCACATTCAATTATTCAACCACTTTGTGAACATGAAAAAGCTCTACCCTTCAACACTGTCGCTTTTGATTGCGCTCAGTCCTTGTATTTCTTCATCGGTTTCGGCGCAAACGTACGCCCACACCTACAAAACGACTCCTGTACTTGCCCTCGGCGCCTCTAATTGGAGCGCTGGCAGCGGCGTTCCCATCTGGGACGGGACAACCGGTCAGCCCCTTGCCAACTGCAGCAGCTGTCTGATCGAGCTCAACGCCCCAGGTGTGATCCACATGAACACCGGCATAAACCTGAGCGGCAACTCTTCGCTGGTCGTGGGTCCTGGTGTGACCCTGGTGATCGACAATTCCGGTCAAACCAATACTTTCACGGGCGCGAACGGTGTCTTTATGGACAATTCGGCCAGCACTAACAATACCCTGGTGCTATCGGATGCAACGAGCAAATTAGATGCTACGACCGCAGGCGATTACGATGGGGTATTTATTACCACCAATGCAACCACGCCCGAGGGTTATTTTAAACAATATGGCACCGGGGCCGATTATTACTTCGTCGGCAATACGGTAAGCCTCAGCACGGGGCCCAAATACGGATCTTCTGCTACCGGCTTCGCGGAGCTGAACAGCGGCAGCGGTATCCTGCCCATCATCCTCAGCGGCTTTAACGCAGCCCTCAACGATGGCGCCGTAGATCTTAGCTGGACTACGGCTACGGAGAGCAATTCCGACCATTTTAGCGTCCAGCGCAGCACCAATGCCGGCGCTTCCTGGAGCGAGATCGGTACGGTGGCGGCTGCCGGCAACTCCAGCATTCCCCTGAACTATTCCTTCACCGATAGCAAGCCGGCACAGGTTACCAGCGAATACCGGTTACAGTTGGTCGATAAAGACGGTTCATTCACCTATTCCGATGTGAAGGCAGTTACGCAGGGCATCGTTACCGGTGTGAGCATCTATCCCAACCCCGCCCGCGATTATGTGAACATTACGTTAAACGGCACGGCTGGAGAATCCATGTTAATTCGTCTGTTTAACGCATCCGGTGCACTCCTGCAGGAGAAAAATGTAGCCAATGCGGGCGGAACAACTGTTCCACTTGCCGTTAACAGCTACCCGGAGGGTAACTATCTCATCGTGGTTTCTGCCGCCGACGGTTCCCGTCAAATCAGTAAACTTCTGATCACCAAGTAATTATTAGGTTTTGATTTTGCACAGCCGCCTCCCGAATGGGGGCGGCTGCTTTTTTGGCATACTTTGTGTTCGAGGTGGTGCCTGAACGGAAACTTTCCCAGATTGGGGTAAACAATACACTTATTTTCCCATTTTGGGCTAAGTGGTGGCGTGCCAAACTTGAATAAAATCGTAGGTTTGTCATGGACGTACAAAATAAACCTTGTGTGTCGTGAGTTAAATAGGCATTCTAAAATCCAATATTATCCGTCCGATATGGGAAACCGCATTTCCTTCCTCCAGCGGCTTACAAGGCCGCCGGCCAAAGGCCAATCATTAGCGCTTTGCGGAAAACGCGCTAATTTTCTGGACGCACGTTTTCCGCACATCAAAGTGGGCCTGGTATTGTGCATAGGAATGATGTTTCATCATTCTGTTCAAGCGCAAAACCCGAACGCCCTTTCCGTTCACACGTACGACACGTCGCTGACAAGTAATGGTTTCGGTGTGTTCAACATCAACGTGCCGCAATTCAGTCCCGACTCCGGTACCCTTGTCGCCGTGAACCTCAGTGCTACAGTAAACTCGCAGTACGGCTTTACGCTTACCAATGCCGATAACCAGAGCGCAACTTATACACTGACGCTCGGTCAGGATGATCAGATCACCGGGAGTGCGCTCAGCTCGCCCTTTTCTAACATCGTGACGCAGCAGATCAACTCTTATCCCCTGGTTTCGGGACAGGTACAGACGCAACCCCCATTCGCATTTTTGACCAACCACGTCTCCAGCGATAGCATCACGGGTAATGTCGCGCCATTTTTGGGTACCGGCGCGGTAGCGCTCAACTATTTGTCTTTCACCTATACGGATCTCAGCACCGTCAACAATGCTACCTATTCCTATAGCGCGAATATCAATAACACCATGCACTTCACGGTGAAGTATTATTTTAACGGTGGGGGCGACGGCAATACGGTCCTCGCGACGACGCTTACCCGTTTCAGCGCGGCACTAACGGCGCCGCATATCGCAGGTCTTACGTGGGCGGCCGTGAATGAGACCGCTAACCGCGTGTACGATATCCAGCGCAGCAGGGACGGCCAGAATTTTGCCACCGTCAATTCGGTCACGGCCGAGGGCGATGCCAGTGGCGCCGATTACAGCTATACCGATAACCTCGAAGATTCGGTCTCGGGTAATGTCTTTTACCGGTTGCAGATCCACGATCAGGCCAAACAATCCTTTTCGGCGATCCAGGAGGTGAATGTGGCGGGTACTTCTTCTTCGGTTGCTGCCGCCGGTACGGGCTTGCGGGTCTACCCCAATCCTGCTACCAGCTATATCAATCTGCAGACGGGTCAGGAGCCTGGCGACTGGCAGGTGGATATCATCGCGGCGAGTGGCGCGGTGGTGCAACGAACTCAGGCAATGGCGTCGAGTACGATCTATGTGCCTTTCAATACGAAACTGGCCGCAGGGACCTATTTTGCGCGGCTCACCGGGTTGCATGGGCAGCAGCCGATCATGGTGCCGTTTGTGATCATTCCGTATAATTAAGTGCCGCCGGTCCGGGCCTGTCTCCGGAGCCGACGGTCACTCTGAACAACACCGACGACCTTTCACACGACGCGACACCCGTCTTGTGCGTGGTCACTTCTTCACGAATTCTACGCGGCGGTTGTTTGCCTTTCCTTCCTGTGTATTATTGTCGCTAAGGGGTTTTGTGTCACCGAACCCTTTGGTGCTGAGCCGGCCGGCATCGATGCCCATGGCTATGAGCTGGGCCTTGACCGCGTCCGCGCGTTGCTGGCTGAGGCCGAGATTGTGTTCTGCGGTGCCGGTATTGTCGGTATGGCCATCGATCTCGAATTTCAGATCAGGGTTGGTCTTCATCACATTCACGATCATATTCAGCGTGCCCATGCTCTCGGGCTTGATGGTTGCCTTGTCGACGTCGAAATTGATGCCATGCGTGACGATCTTCGCATCGGTGAATTTCTGTCCGATGAGGTTCATATTCCCCCCTTCGGCTATTCGGAAGTTGCGAAAGACGATGGGATGTTCCGCGTCGCCGATGCCGCCGACTTCCACATAACTCATTTTACAGTCCACGCATTCCGGGATGACCAGGACCCGGTATTGATCCTCGTAGCATTTGATCTGATCTCCTTTTATGATCATGGCGGCATGATGCCAGCGGCCAAAGTAGTGCTCGTCGGATTTGTCACCGGGATAGTCGGCGCTAAAGTCTGATTTGAAGTAGCCCGTGCTGACTTCTTTGCCAAACTGGATATCGCGGCCTTCGTCCTTGTCGGTGGTGAACAGGAGCATGGGCATATAGGCCCCTTCGGTGGGAAAAAAATCGAATTCGACGGTGAAGTTTTCGGGCAGATAGTCCTTTTCGGTTTTCATGCGGGGGGCGACGCGTACATAATTTCCTTGAGTGAGGAAAAAGGCGGGGTCGCCGGCAACCTTGTTGATGATAGCCTGGCCTTTGTCGAGATGCCAGTGGGCGGGAAATTCGCCGTCCTGGTCGTCGGTGAAATGGTCTTCGAAGACTACTTGTTCGCCTGGGACGAAGTCGTAGTTAGCGTAGGCCGTGAGACTTACCGGGCCCGTGGGGGCTGTAGGGCCGGCCCCGGTTGCGGTTGGCCCGGTTGCTGGTGAGCCGGTTGCGGCTTTTGCCGCTGTGTCTGTTTTCCCGTTCTTGTTCTTTTTCTTGAAGAGGCCTTTGATGCCATTTTCCGTTTTGTTGAGCCCGTTGTCGATGCTGTTATTGACATCGTTGTTCGCGTGATCGCTGGCGTTCTGGGCAGCCACCTGTTTGGGATCGGTGACCTGGGCGCGAATGAAGGTGGGAACGACGATCATCAGTGTTGCCGTCAGGAGGGCGGCTTTGGCGGGGCATTTTTTCATGGTCGTGTGTTTTGGCAAAGACACGATAAAAGCGGGCGCGAGTCAATCGGATGAATATATGAATTTGCGTGGGGCTCGCCGGTGGGCCGTTTATGATCCGGGAGCGGGCCTCATTTGCGGGGGCTATTTCCGAGGGCTATTTCCGGGGGCTCAGCACGCGGGCGACGGCTTCGGCCTTGGAGTTGACGTGGAGCTTGTGGTAGATATTGCAGATATGCGTGCGGATGGTGCTGATGCTGACACAGTATTTGTCGGCGATCTTTTTATAACTGAGACCGTCGACGAGCGAGTAGAGGATCTCGTTCTCGCGGACGGTGAGCTGGTAATCCGCGACGGCTGCACCGGGAGCCACGGCCTGAAAGCTTTGGATGACCTTTCGGGCAATGCTGGACGTCATGGGGGCGCCGCCATGATAGAGGTCGCGGATGGCCTCGACGATCTCGGCCGGTGGGGTCTTTTTAAGCAGGTAGCCCGAAGCGCCGGCACGGATCGCGTCGAAGATCTTTTCGTCGTCGTCGAACACAGTGAACATCAGCACCTGGATCGCGGGGAAATGTGTCTTGACGGTACGCACGCCTTCGATGCCGGAGATGTTGGGGAGGCCGATGTCCATGAGGATGATGTCGGGCAGGGCTGTGCCGACCTGGCTGACGACATTGAGGAGGTTATTCAAAGACGCCACGCAACGCATCCCATCCGTGAGGTTGAACATGCTTTCCAGGCTGGAACGCAGGGTGTTGTTGTCTTCTACGATGGCTATCTTGATCATGTGGTGGCGCGGTTTGTCTTGGTCAAATATGCGAAATTTTGAAAGCATTTGCAATCGGATGTTCATCTGATTTTTGGGCCCGGCGGCCACGATGGGCTTGCGGCGCATTAGCCGGATATTCACTCACGCAAGGTCGACTTGCAGACGGATCAAGGTGCCTTGGCCGGGGGCGCTGATGATCTCGACGCGGGCATCCATCAGACTAGCGCGGTGGAATATGCCCGGGAGGCCGTTGCCGCCGGTGCCGGGGCTGGCTGGGCCGTTGCCGCCAGTGCCGGGGCTGGCTGGGCCGGTGCGGGATTCGCTGCGGCCGTCGCCGCCGCTGTTGATAGGCAGGGCCGCGGGCTCGAAGCCGCAGCCGTTATCGCGGACACTGAGCGTGAGATGGTGTTGGTCGAAGCGGACCTCGATAAAGGCCTCGGTGGCGTGGGCGTACTTGACCAGGTTATTGATGGCCTCTTTGAGGATAAGATAGATGTGCTGGCGGTAGTCCATAGGCAGCCGGACCTCGTGAATATTTTTGGCGATGTCGATGGTGTATTCGACACCACGGGCTTCGAAGAGGGTGGTGGCGAAATGGCGGACGCGCATCAGCAGATTCTCGAGCGAATCATTACGGGGATTGATGCTCCACACGATATCGTCCATCCGCTCCATGAGCATCAGCGAGCTGTCCTTGATCTCGCCCATCGTCTCCATGGCCTGCAAGCTGCTGTTGCCACGCATCGCAAGGTCGCTTAAGATAGAGATGGAGCTCAGCGTCGACCCGATGTCATCATGCAGGTCCTGGGCGATCTTATTCCGGATATGTTGCATGCGGGCCTGAAGGAGCTCGTTGGCCTTGAGCTGCTCGATAAGCTTTTCCTGCCCGGAGATCTTCTCCTGCTCGATCTTCCGGTTCTTATAGCTAAGACCAGCGGTGAAACATAAGATCTCGAGCACGATACCACTCTGCGGGAACACAAAGATATCGGGGACGCCCAGATCGATATGCCGTATGATCTCCAGATAGCTGAATACCAGTCCCAGGATATGCCCGGTCGCCACGAACACCGAACCCGCGAGAATAAAGTAGATCAGCGGTTGGCGATACCTTACGAGATAGATCGTAAAGCCCAGGCTGATCAGGAAGACGATCGAAAAGACGACCGTATACACGAGTGTCTGCACCCCACGGTCAAAGGTCGTCAGGATAAAGACGAAGTCGGCCAACGCATAGGCGAGTAGAAAATATTCCAGCCTGATCACCCAATAATTCAGTCGGGGATAGTCGCGCGGGAAGTCCAGAAAGCTGCGTACAAAACGGAAGTACACATAATAGGGCATGATCAGCAACGTCTTCCCGAGATAGATCCTCAGCGGTGGCCAACGGGTAAAGAGCAGCCGCACGCCGAAGAGCGATTCCTGCTTGCTGAGAAAATAGCCGGCGATCAACAGCATATACAGGAAGTAGTACATGTACTCCGGCCGGCGGACGATAAACCACTGCACAAGGACATAGAGCAGTTGGCAAAGCAGGAAACCCTGGAACAACATCTGGATCACGAGGAAGGCATGGTCCGCCGGCAGGTCTTTTACAATACCGGCGCTCAGCGAGGCCTGGTCGTACAGCGCGAAACCATCGAAAGAATAGTCATCGGTGAGTTGCCGGACGCGGACGAGCAGCGTCGCGCTGGTATGCGGCGGCAGTTGCAACGGGATGGTGCCGCTTCGCCGCTGCAGATAGGATGAGCCCGAAGGCGGGGGACGAAGACTGCCGGCCGGAACATATTGTGGCGACATCGCCTGGGGCGCGCCAGGGGCGGATTGCGCGGCGCCGCGAGATGGCGACGACGCGGCGCCAGGGGCGGGGATCAGCCATGCATCCACAAAATCGAGATTGCCGTAGGCCAGTGAAAGCTCCTGGGCGCTATCCGCATCATTTCGGATGCCGGCTTGAATCCAGAAAACATAGGGGCGCGGATTATCCATAAGCCGGTCATAAAATAAGGACCACGGCGTGACAAAGATTTTGTTCCGCACGGGGGCGATATCCCGGACAGCACCGCCGCGGGTGGTATGGACGGAATCGAGATAGAAGATAGGTGAAACGCTGATGACGATGCTGGAACTGGCGCCGGTGCCGGGGTTGGCGGTGATGATCGTGAGAGGCGTGGGCGCGGGATTACCAGCCGGCTGTGCATGAGCAAGCAGAGAGACCAGGAAGGCAGCGATTGGGAGGATGTGGCGTTTCATTGTTAGCAGTTTTAGGGTACGCCACCGCAACAAACATAATGTAACTTTGTGGTATGGTCAAGCTGCCCATCTATCTCGATTACAACTCCACGACGCCCGTCGACCCGCGGGTGCTGGAGGCGATGCTCCCTTACTTCAATGAAAAATTTGGCAACGCGGCGAGCCGGAGCCATGCCTTCGGCTGGGCGGCGGAGGAGGCGGTGGAAGTCGCGCGGGAACAGGTTGCCCTGCTCATCGGGGCGGAGCCCAAAGAGATCGTCTTCACCTCCGGTGCAACCGAAGGAGACAATCTCGCCCTCAAAGGCGTCTTTGAAGCCTACGCCACCAAAGGCAATCACATCATCACCGTGGCGACGGAACACAAGGCGGTGCTGGATAGCTGTCACCATATCGAACGCCTCGGCGGCGAGGTGACCTACCTGTCCGTGGATCACGAGGGCCTCATCGACCTGGACGAGCTCGAGGCCGCGATCCGGCCCACGACGATACTCATCAGTGTGATGTACGCCAACAATGAAATTGGAGCCATTCAACCGATAAAGGCCATCAGCGCCATCGCGCGGCGGCACGAGGCGCTGTTCTTCTCGGACGCCGTACAGGCCGTAGGCAAGATACCGGTGGATGTCAATGCGGACGGCATCGATATCCTCACCCTTAGCGCACATAAGATCTATGGGCCCAAAGGCATCGGGGCGCTCTATGTGCGGCGACGCAACCCACGCGTCAGGCTGAGCGCCCAAATGGATGGCGGCGGTCACGAACGCGGCATGCGGAGCGGCACCCTCAACGTCCCGGCTATCGTTGGGCTGGGTATGGCCTGCGAACTTTGCCGGCAGGAGTTGGCGACGGGATCAGGCGGAGTGTTGGCGGGAGCCGGTGGAGCATCGGCGGAATCCCTGCGGCTGGGGGCGCTGCGGGACCGGCTTGAACAGGGGCTCCTGCGGATCGGGGCGACGGTGAATGGCAGCCGGGAACATCGCTTACCACATACTACTAATATCTCTTTTAATGGAGTAGACGGACAGGCGCTCCTCGCCGGGCTGGGCAAAGACGTGGCCTTGTCCTCTGGCTCGGCTTGTACTTCGGCTTCCATGGAACCGAGTTATGTCCTAAAGGCCCTTGGTGTCGACGACGACCTCGCGCATAGTTCGCTGCGCTTGGGGCTCGGCCGGTGGACGACGGCGGAGGAAGTCGACTATGCTATCGGCAGGATCTCTGAAACGGTGCGGCGATTGAGAGAGACAGCGGTGCGGTAAGGAGATTTTGTATGATTATTAATTGCAATATAATAGTAATGATTTTTTGTAATATGTTTTGAAGGCTTATTTGGCCTTGGCAAAGGAGGTATTTTCTTTCAACGAGCGGGGGTAAATGAGTAAGAGGAGAGGGGGATAAAACAAAAAACCCGCCTGACTAAGGGCGGATTTTTTCATGCAGTTGGTTTCGGTTGAATATTTTGTAGGTCAACCTTGCTTATATTTTTTCGACAGGCAGGCTTATTTAATAGAGTATGCGAATATAGGTATATCTTCCATTTCACCCACTTTTCCGTGTATCTTATTTAGAAGAATTATTCACATTTTCGTATATTATATATATTCAAAATTGCAGGTTTTTGCAGGTGGCGCGTTAAGGAAGCATTAAATTTTCATCTTTTTACCGGCGGAGCAGGGGTATTATTTTTAACTGACCGCTAAGCAATATTAATTATGATTCAAACGATTATACAACTTACCAAAAAGGTCCCCGAAGGGGCCTTGTCGGAACGACAAACATTAGCGCTTTGCGGGAGACGCGCTAATTTATTTTAAAGCGAGTCTCCCGCAATTTAAGGTCCCCGAAGGGGCCTTGTCGGAACGACAAACATTAGCGCTTTGCGGGAGACGCGCTAATTTATTTTAAAGGGAGTCTCCCGCAATTTAAGGCTCCCGAAGGGGCCTTGTCGGAACGACAAACATTAGCGCTTTGCGGGAGACGCGCTAATTTATTTTAAAGCGAGTCTCCCGCAATTTATTTTTGCGTCTATGTGGGCTATCTGCAAAAAAGAACTACGCCAATTCTTTAGCAATCTTACCGGTTATATCGCCATTATCGTGTTCCTGCTCCTCAACGGACTGATGTTATTCGTGTTTCCGGATACCGATATCCTGGCTTTTGGTTATGCAACGTTGGATAAGTTCTTTGAGCTGGCGCCCTGGATCCTTTTGTTGCTCATCCCTGCCATCACGATGCGGAGCTTTTCGGAGGAGTTCAGGATGGGTACTTATGAAACCCTTCAGACCAGGCCATTGACACGGGGAAGGTTGATCGCCGGGAAATACCTGGCCTGTCTGATCGTGGTGCTGATCGCGCTGCTGCCCACCCTCGTGTATTATCTCTGTATCCAAAGTCTTAGCGGCCAGGGCGGTATCGACACCGGCGCGACCACGGGCAGCTATCTGGGGCTCGTGTTGCTGGCGGCGGCCTTCACGGCGATCGGCATCTGGTGCAGCAGCTTCACTACCAACGCGGTAGTCGCCTTCATCGTGGCGGCCTTTGCGTGTTTTGTGCTTTATAGCGGATTCGGCGCCATCAGTGGCCTGCCGGTGTTCTCGGCGGGTCCCGACTATTATATCGCCATGCTGGGCATCGACTTCCACTATCGCAGCATCAGCAGGGGAGTGGTGGATGTGCGCGATGTCCTTTATATAGGTAGCGTGATCTTCCTCTTCCTTTGGCTGACCGGCCGCCACCTGGGCAAAAAGGTCGAGGGCAGTAGCAAGGCGGGTATCGGCAGACAGCGGTGGACGATAGGGGGACCTTTGGGGCTCATCGTGGTGCTGGCCGTGGTCAACTTGTTGTCCGCGCATTTGCATTTCAAGGTCGACCTCACCAAGGAAAAACGCTATACCCTTAGCGCTCCCACCAAGACCATGCTGAGCCATGTAGACGATGACATCACCGTGGATTTTTTCCTGGCGGGCGATCTCAAGGCCGGCATCCGCAAACTGGCCAAAAGCGCGGACGACGAGCTACAGGAGTTCAACGAATATTGCGGCGGCAAGATCCGGGTGCATGCCTACGATCCCCTGACCCAGCTGGACGATTCCGCCAAGGCCAACTTCCTGGATTCCATGCGGCGGATGGGCATTCAGCCGATGACACAGGTGGCGCAGGCCAAAAAAGGCGAAGAGGAAAGCCAACGCGTGATCATTCCCGCCGCCATCTTCCGTTATAAAAACCATATCTATCCGGTCAATTTGCTCCAGGGCGTCCAGGCGGGCGTGCAGGGCCAACCGGAAGAACAACTTTATGCCAATGCCGAGACGTTGCTGGAATACAAGTTCGGCAACGCCATCGACAAGATCACCGAGAAAGTGAAACCCGCGGTGGGTTATGTACTTGGGAACGGCGAGCCGCTTGATTTCCATGTATATGATCTCATTCAGGATATGCGGGCCAACTACCGTTTTGGGATTATCCCGCTCGACAGCGTGCCGGTCATCCCGACCACCTTCAACGCTATCGTGATCGTGAAACCCGCGAGCAGGTTCACCGACCGCAAAAAACTGATGCTCGACCAGTACGTGCTACATGGCGGCCAGATCATTTGGGCCGTGGATGTGCTGCACGCCGAAAAAGACAGCCTCCGGCAGGAACACGGCGTAGTGGCTTATGATCGCGGTCTGGAACTAGAAGACTTGTTTTTTAAATACGGCGTCAGGGTCAATGAGGACCTCGTGGAGGATCTGCAGTGTGCGCACCTGCCTATCGTGGTAGGCATGCAGGGCGACAAGCCCCAGATCGAACCCATCCCCTGGCCGTATTACCCGCTGCTAAGCGGAAGCCTGACCAGTCCGATCTCCAAGAACCTCGACCCGGTGCTCGCCGAATTCGCCAACAGCCTCGACACCGTGAAGGCACCGGGGATAACGAAGACCGTATTGTTACAGACCTCGGCGAATTCGCGGACGGTGGGGACGCCGGCGATCATCAGCTTCGATGTGTTGAAATATACCTCCGACCCGCGGATGTTCCCGCGTGCAAATATCCCGGTGGCCATGCTGCTGGAAGGCAGGTTCCAATCGCTTTATGCGAACCGGGTGCCCATGGCTGTTGCCGACAGTATGGCGAATGTATACCACGAACCGTTCCTGTCCGAGTCGGAGAAGCCGGGGAGGGTGATCGTAGTGGGTGACGGCGATATCTTTATGAATGATGTCACAGAACAGGGGCCGCAACAGCTGGGTGTAAGCACCGGCGACAACAACTATCGCTTCGCCAACCAGGATTTCGTGGAGAATTGCCTGGAATATCTCGTAAACCCTTCGCGTATTCTCGAGACACGTTCCAAGGACTTTACTTTGCGGCTGCTCGATTCCGCGAAAGTGGAGAAGGATCGCAGCTTCTGGCAGTTCATCAATATCGGCCTGCCACTGCTTCTGGTGATTTTGGGGGGATATATCTACCAACTGATAAGGAAACGGAAATACGGAGCATAAATGTATCTTTATTGAATGGGCCCAACGTCTATTACTTATTTGACTTTTGGCATTGTTTTGTTATCGGCGCTTATTTTCGATCTGGGGCGTTTGAGTAGGAAAGGGACGACGGTTTCCATGAGAAAAGCCTTGGTTCAAACGGCTTTTTGGGTGGGGTTGGCGATGGCTTTTTTTGCTTTTCTGTGGTATGAGGACGGGCATAAGATGGCCCTGGAATATTTCAGCGCCTACCTGATGGAGTGGAGCCTCAGCATCGACAATATCTTCGTTTTCATCTTGATCTTTTCGTTCTTCAAGGTAAAGCCTGCCTACTATGCACGGGTTTTGCTCATCGGCATCCTGATGGCTATCGTGCTGCGGGTGATCTTTATCACGGTGGGCATCGCGCTGGTGACCCGGTTCCACTGGCTTCTTTACGTATTCGGCGCCATCCTGGTGTATACCGGCATCACCATGTTCTTTTCAAGACACGACGAAGAGGTGCATATCGAGGACAACAGCGTCTACCGCTTCATGCGCCGGTTTCTCCCGCTGACGAGCAGCGATGGCGACGGCAAGATGCGGGTGATGGTGGACGGGAAACGGCGGTTCACGACCTTGTTCGTGGTGGTGGTGCTGCTGGCCACGACGGACATAGTGTTCGCCATCGACTCGATCCCCGCCGTCTTCGGCATCTCCCACGAGACGATTGTCATCTACACGTCCAACATCTTCGCGGTACTGGGATTGCGATCGTTGTTCTTTCTGCTCCGCGGGGCGATCGATCAATTCTCGCATTTGCAGCAGGGCATCGCGGTGGTGCTGGTTTTCGTGGGCATCAAGATGCTGGTGGAGTTCTTCGATGTCGAGATTCCGGTGTTTGTATGCCTGATGGTGATCCTCGTGTGTATTGCCGGGGGGATCTTTTATTCAAAATGGGTAAGTCGGAAGAAAGATGGAGTATAGCATCAAATACATTTGTTCGGTGACCGGCGGGCGTTGGGTCAAGTTCCATGCCGACGATGCGGTGGGGCAGCTTTTGCTCGACAGCCGCCGGCTGATCTTTCCGGCGAGCTCGCTGTTCTTTGCGCTCAAGGGACCGCGGCGGGACGGGAGCCGGTTTGTTTCAGAACTTTATAAAAGGGGGGTGAGGAATTTTGTGGTGGGGGGTGATTGGGCGGCGGCCGCTGCGGCGGGCTCCGGAGCCGCGGGGCTGACGAGGCCGGATGCGGCCGTGCCGGGTTTGCCGGGGCGGGCCGATATGCCGGAGGCTAATATCATTGCGGTCGACGACACACTCGCGGCGTTGCAGGCGCTGGCGGCGGCCCACCGGCGGGAGTTCTCGTTGCCGGTGATCGGCATCACGGGAAGCAATGGCAAGACCATCGTCAAAGAATGGCTCAACGAGCTGCTCGCCCCCGACTATCATATCGTACGAAGTCCTAAAAGCTATAATTCGCAGATCGGCGTCGCACTGAGCGTGTGGCAGCTACAGGCCGCGCACCAGCTCGCCATCTTCGAGGCGGGCATCTCCCGTCCCGGCGAGATGGAACGGCTGGAGCCGATGATCCGGCCGACCATCGGCGTGTTCACCAATATCGGGGAGGCGCATAGCGAGGGGTTTGAGAGTCTTGCCGCGAAGGCCGCGGAGAAGCTCAAGCTGTTTGAAGGGGCCGACGTGCTGGTCTATTGTTCGGATCAACGGGAAACGGTCAAGGCGGTCGGGGCATGGGTGGCAAAACGGGAGGCGGGCGCCGGACGGAAGCCGGACACGCGGAAGTCGGACGGGCGCCCAAGCCAGAGGGGCGGAAGCCGGACGGCGCCACGAAGGCAGAGTGGCGCAGCGGTCCGGCGGGAGAGAAGTCCGACGGGGAAGGGCGCGGACGGTACGGCGGGAGAGATGCTTTTTGCCTGGGGTTCCGGGGAGAACGCGACGGTGCGGGTTATCTCGCAGGAGACGAACAGCGCGGGGACGACGGTGACGGTTTCGTTTGAGGGTGCGCAGGAAGAGCTTACGGTGCCATTCACCGACCATGCAAGTGTGGAGAACGCCTTGCACTGCGTGTGCGTGCTGCTTTGGCTGAAACGCCCGATGGCAGAGATCAAAGTGCGGCTGGAGCGACTCTCGCCGCTCGCCATGCGGCTCGAGCTCAAGAGCGGCATCAACCATTGCTCCGTGATCAACGACAGCTATAGCGCCGACCTGAGCTCGCTGGCCATCGCGCTGGATTTTCTCGTGGCGCAACAGCAACATAGCCGCCGGAGCGTGATCCTCTCCGACCTGCTGGAAAGCGGACGCGAAGAGGGGGAGCTCTTTGCCTCGATCGCACAGGCGCTGGGTCAGAAAAAGGTGGACCGGCTGATCGGCATCGGCACCCATATCGGCACGCATGCCAACGCCTTCGCACAGTGGTTTCCCGGCGAGGCGGTGTTCTACCCCACCGTGGAAGCCTTTAAACACG
>Ga0134126_10005021_pt1 | contig 16528 bp, 18 predicted proteins | sample KB31752_FD_96881 | JGI IMG/M metagenome (GOLD analysis project Ga0134126, IMG submission 96881) | Terrestrial soil microbial communities with excess Nitrogen fertilizer from Kellogg Biological Station, Michigan, USA - KB3-175-2 | ecosystem: Environmental > Terrestrial > Soil > Unclassified ...
AGTGTCCACAAGGGGACAGACACCCATCTTCTTTGTGACTATTCTGCTTGTCTGTGTAACTTTCTTCTGCACGCGAGGAGTCATCAGCCTAGTTTCCGAAAAATGAAACGGCGGATGTTTTTCGCGCTCAGAAGCAAGGAGATAAAAATATGCTCGCGGTAATCGCTCTTGTCCTGATCGTCCTTTGGTTGTTTGGATTCTTCGCATTTCACATAACCACCGCTTTCATTCACGTTGCCCTAATTGTGGGCCTGATATTGCTCGTGTTGCATTTCATGCGAGGCAGGCGAGCGAGGGTGTAAACGTTCGTCCTCCGTCTTGCGTTTTCCGGCCATACGAAAAGTTGGGTTACTCGTGCAGGACGACGCTTAAGAGAGAAGTGTTGATCTGAAGACCGCCGTTGTACTCAATGAACCCTAGCTTCTTGAATTTGTTCATGAAAAAATTCACGCGCGAACGCGTTGTGCCGATCATTTCCGCCAGCATTTCTTGCGATATTTTGGGAAGCACTCCGTGCGGCTGGTCTTCCTTACCGTAACGCGCAAGCAATAGCAGAGTGCGGGCCAGCCGCTTCTCGCTGGAGTTGAACAGCTGGTCGACCAGGTCTTCCTCGATTCGGATGTTCCGTGCCAGCATGAAAGCGATGAACCGGTCCGAGAGGGCGCTCTGCTCGTGAAGTACTTTGAGCATTTCACTCTTCTCAATGACGAGCAGAGTCGTAGGAGTAATCGCGGTAGCTGTCCCCATGCGAACCGACTGGCCTGCCAGACAGCCTTCACCGAAGAAATCGCCCGGTCCCAGAATCGCGACCACTGCCTCTTTACCGGCTTCACTGATAACTGTTAGCTTCACGCCGCCTTCCTGCAAGTACATTACACTGTGGGCTGCGTCGCCCTGGGAGTAGACGACTTCCCCTCCCTTAAACTCCTTAACTCTCCTCGCCATTCCAGCCGTATCAAGAAAAACTCGCAAATCGAAACTGGAGTTCCTCTTTGGAATTAGTTTGGTCTTTCGAGCGCCTGTTTTGGGCATACCTCTCCTCGATCGAATTTAGGCACGGCGGCCGCCGCGTTTGCCCGGCGGGCTCGTTCTTCCATAATCTTTCGAACCAGTTCGAGCGGCCTGCTCGAAATGGGTCCTCGGCTTGAGCACGACAACTCCTTGAGATCAGCTGGATGCTAACAGGCCAAAAGCCATACGGGTAACATCGTTTGGAAATCGCATTCACGCATTAATCGCAGGTTAAGTCCGTCCCTTAGCCGTCGCCACGCGGGGGGGGGGGCCGCTCGCGTCACGACTTGTTGTTTTAATTGCAGAACTCGCTACGATGAGATACGATAACGGCTCGTTTGTTTGGCGTGTCATTACCGGGAGGAGTATATGGAACGCACTCAAAGCAAAACGCCACCTCGCCACTTTAGAACGATGGTGCAAGCGGATGTGCCCCAGGGCCGAAACGGAAAACACAAAAAAATTGTCACCACAATCCTCAATGATCTCGATGGTCTAAAAGCTAATTCTGCGCTTAAGGTCCCGTTAGCGGAATTGGCGGAATCAAAGGAGAGGGTTCGTTCCGCCTTGAGTCGCGCAACTCGGAAAGCTGGCCGGAAGGTTGCCACTGCCAGCGACGCAACTTTCTTGTATGTGTGGAACGTAATCGAGTAGGGCCACCGTCCGGCGTTTGCCGCTGACCTATTGGGCTTGACCGTGATGTTCGGCAGCCGCACTTTGTCCGAAGCTGAACTCCAATACAATCCTCAGGATTTTGGGGAAATGTTTAGCGGTTTCGGAGAACTTTTCGTAACGACTGATGCACTTCCAGTCCCCCATCGTAGCTTATGAATCCCTGTTTCCTGAATCGATTCATGAATAAATTGATTCGCGGGCGAGTCGTCCCGACCATCTCCGCCAGAACTTGGTGACTGAGAATGGGGAGCTCGGTAACTGGTGGATCGCTCCTTTCCAACTGTGCGAGCCGCAGAAGCACGCATGCGAGCCGTTGTTCGGCTAGGAAGTGGCAGATGCGCCACGTGATCCTGGTAGTTATTGACGCTGGATAGTAGATAAGCCACCAGAGAATTCGACGTCTTATTTTTCTTGCGAAGCATTTCGAGCATCTTTGCCTTCTTGATGGTACGTATGGAGCTGGCAGTCAACGCGATGGCCGTGGACGTACGAAGGGGATAGCCAGCGAGGCAAAGGTCGCCAAAAAAATCATTTACGCCAAGGATCGCAGTAACAGCCGGTGGTTGATATTTTGTCCGAGTGGTTAACCGCACCCCTCCTTCTTGAATGTAGAAAAGCGTGTACGCTGGCGCACCTTGTTTGTAAATGTGTTGTTTGTCCCGATAGTGCGAGACCGTGCCGCCCAAGCTGGCCCCGAAGAGAAACTACCAAGCGGCGGAGTCATTTGTTTTCTTCGTTTCATAAGCAGTTCCGCTTTTGCAATTCCAATGCGCGTGAATGCGCGCACATGATTCTGCGAACTTAACAAACTCGACGGCAAGAGGCTGTGCAAAAGCGGACCCTACCGGTGGCTGGGGCTTACTCAGCAGTTCTAAAGTGATGGCTGGGGACGGTCGCTCGAACGGAAGTGCCGTTGTGGCCTGTTTCAATCTCCAGGCTGCCGCCGAGTTGCTTAACTCTTTCCCGCATCCCGGTTATGCCGATGCCGACGGTCTTGATTCGCGATGAATGATCCAGCACCCCATCCGGTATCCCCTGACCGTCATCGCTGACCGTTATGGTGACGCCATCCAGGTTCTGCTCAATCTTTACCTTAGCCTCGCTGGCTTTCGAATGGAGATGGACATTTGTAAGGCTTGCCTGCACGACGCGGAAGATCGCAAGTTCGGCTTCTTCCGAGAGTCGGCGCAATTCATGACTTATCTCCACTTTCACATGCAGGCCGTGGCGCTGGTTGATTCCGCTCACATACCACTGGATTGCGGTATTCAATCCGCATTCATCGAGCATGGGTGGGTGGAGCAGGTAGGAAAGGGTTCGGATCTCATCTGAAATGCTTCCGATGAGAAATTGGCACTGCAACAGAATCTTGTTGCGCGACTCCGCAGGGAGCTCATCCGTGATCATGGACAGATCGATCGCCAAGAGAGAAAGCTTTTGTCCGGTGCTGTCGTGCAGGTCGCGCGCAATGCGACGCCGTTCCTCATCTTGTGACTGATAAAGCCGCCTGGAAAACTCGCGCAGTTCTTCTTCCTTATGGTGACTTTCGATCGCGATTGCCGCCATATGAATCACCTGTTCCATCAGATCCAGGTCTCGTTCACCGGGCCGCTGGGAGGTTGGATAAAATAAGATCAGAGCTCCCAGGATTTCTTTGTCTTTCGAAAAAATGGGCGCGGACCATGCCGCTTGAATACCCTGGCGGAGAGCTAAGTCCCAGCACGCGGCAAACGAGGGATCGCTTCTCATGTCCGCCAGTGGGACAGATTCTTCCGAGTGTCCAGCCGCCCCATGGAAACTGTTGGAGGGCACTTTCAAACCTTCGAACGCGTCGTTCCAGATCTTGGTAACTTTGGGTCCGGCCGCAAGGCGGAGATGCGTTCCATCGGGATCGGGTAAAAGAACCGTGGGAATTACGCTCGGTGATTTGGCATGGATAAGGTTGCACAGTTCATTCAAGACTTCCATCATCGGTGCACCTTGTGAAAGCATTCTGAGAACGTTCGTTTCTGATGTCGCTAGTTGGTGAGCAAGAGCTTGAGCCATGTTGGTTCTCCTTCCCGGAAGACTGAACACGTCTTCTGGGTAACCGATTCGAATTTGCTATCTGCACAATGAGAAGGGCAGAACGGTACACGCATGGGTGTTGAGGCGTCTGTTCAATTGGGGACACACCTCGTTTAGTGCGTGGCAAGCCGGCGCTTTTGGCATTGGGATGAAATTCTTAGCCCCGTCGCGGGCTGCTATAGCGTGATGTGTACACAACTGAACAGACATACGTCCGTGCAACGCCTAGGGTGAGAGCGCAAGACTCAAAGCCTGCTTGATTACATGGGAGGATCGTATCCATGAAAAGCTTATTCGTAGTGGTTTCGTTGCTTACCGTATTGTGGTGGCCTTGGTCTTCTGGCAAGAAATATCGCATGACGGCCGACGCCAGTGTTCCGGCCGCGAGCGGGACTGTTCAAGCTCAGAAAGATAAGGCCAATGGAAACACGAACATGGACATAAAAGTGAACAACTTGGCTGATCCCACGCGTCTAACTCCATCAGAGAACGTCTACATCGTTTGGGTTCGTCCAAACGGCGGGGCGCCAGTGAAGGAGGGGGCAATTGGGGTGAACAACGGCCTGAGGGGTGAATTGAATGTGGTCACGACCTCAAAGGATTTCGACGTTTTTGTTACCGCGGAGCAAAGCGAAAGCGTGATCCTGCCCTCTGGCGTCGAAGTTTTGCGGGCACATGTAAGCTCATGATACAGAAAGACAGCTGGCTTAGTGCGTGACAGAACCGCTGTCTTGGAATTGGGCTCAACTTCCTCGTCCGATCGCGGGCTGCTAAAACAAGCAGGATGTGTATAGAAGTGAACAGACACGCGTCTCAGAAACGTCCAAGATGACATCGTAGAAAAGGACTTTTGTGCCGGCAAGTCAATCCGCTTCAGCTTCATTTTCCACGGCCCGCATCAGGGCTGAAGACAGCGAACGACACGTTACTCGCTCGGCCTCTGGATAAGTAGTCCAGCCCTTCGTAGCGTTAAAGCGTTTCATTACGTTCCGCACCCGATGAGCCAAGCTAGGAGTGTCTCGAAGCAGATACAGGAAGGGGGAAAGGCCATGCCTCTCATTCAAATTATCGTAGCCCTGATCGTAGTGGGTGTTCTGCTTTGGCTGATAAACCGTTTCGTTCCAATGCAGCGAACCATCAAGTCCATCTTGAACGCAGTAGTGGTCATTGTTGTGGTGTTGTGGCTTTTGGATGTATTTGGGCTGTTTCATTCTCTCGCGCGCATCCACGTTGGGACGTAGGCAAGTCGGGATGAACGTGGGGTGGAACTCCGGGTCACAAGTCTCATTAACAGTCGGGGACCATCGTGAGCTAGGGCAGCGGGTGCATCAGCATGCAGAAATTGGAGGCAACATCATGAAACGAACTGGAGCCATCAGCACCGCAGCATTGTTTCTGCTCCTGGGAATTGCTGCGCCAGCTTACGCACACCAGGACCAACAAGAGAAACCTCCGAAACAGGAGCAGCGAGCCAAACCCTCAAAGCATCAGCAGCAGGCCAAGGCCGCCGCAGGACAGCAACAATCCAAGAGGCAACAACAGCAGACCAAGGCCAATGACCAGCAACAGCAGCAGCAAGCCAAGAGGCGACATCAGCAGACCAAGGCTGATGACCAGCAACAGCAGCAGGCCAAGAGGGAGCAAGGTCAGCGGCAACAGCGCGCGGGGCAACCGTCTCGCATCCAGAAAGTTAATATGCAACCGCTCCAGGTCCAACGCCAGCAGGAACAACACCAACAGCGCGCCTGGCAAGAGCATCGCGCAAATAACTGGCGGTCCGAGCACCGCACCTGGCAGCAGCGCGGCGGCTACAACGGCTACCGTATTCCAGACGACCGTTACAATCGCTACTTCGGCCGGGAACACGCGTTTCGCATCTACAGTTACCCTGTGGTGGTGGTTGGCGGATACCCTCGCTTTCAGTACAACGGCTTTTGGTTCAGTCTTGCCGACCCGTGGCCGGAATACTGGTCCAACAACTGGTACGAGAACGATGACGTTTATATCGAGTACTCCGTAGACGGCTATTACATGTACGACACCAGATATCCGCGGGATCGAATTGCGGTCAGTGTCTACGTGAACTGAGGTTCACCGGAGGGCGGTGAAACTAAAGCAATCCAGGACCTCAGCGCGGAAACTTCTCGAGAATTAGACCGCAGCTGAGGCAGGGTGCCTGAGTGTCGGGGATAAGTGCGCAAAGGAGACAGAAACCATGCTTGGAACCATATTGATTGTTGTCTTGGTCTTGGCACTCTTTGGAGCATGGCCGCGATGGTCTCACAGCCGAAATTGGGGCTATGGCCCGACCGGCGGCTTAGGCCTCGTACTCGTCATTGTTGTCATTCTCTTGCTTCTTGGTCGCATTTAGATTTTGCGCCAACCGCGGAGGTAGTCGATGGATGAGTCTAGGCGGCGTGTAGTTAGATTCCTCGAGAAAGAAATCAAAACTTATAAGGCGCTTTCTCTATTCTTGTCGAAGAAGGGCATCAAGGAACACTTACAAGCAGGAGAGAAAGAAGCTCTGATTAGTCCGACATTCTACAAAGAAAGAATAAAGGAAGCGAAAAAGCTCATAAATGAACTCCGAACGCCGAATTAGACCGCGAGCGTCTTCGAGCGGCGCTCTAAGTGGCTGGTGCCCGTGGGGCATCCGCATCGTCACCTTCCTCCTGCTGGCGATCATGTGCAGCAGTGCTTCGTTTGCATATTCCGTTCTCACCCATGAGGAAATCGTTGACCTTTTGTGGACCAGTGAGATCCGCCCGCTTCTCCTCGAGAGATTTCCGACGTTGACAGAAGAACAGCTCAAAGAGGCACACAGTTACGCCTATGGCGGCGCAGTCATCCAAGACCTGGGCTACTATCCCTTTGGCAGCGTGGAATTCAGCGATTTGGTGCACTACGTTCGCAGCGGGGACTTTGTTCGAGAGCTGCTGTCGCAGAGCCGGGATGCGAATGAGTACGCCTTCGCCATGGGCGCGCTGGCGCACTATGCTTCGGATATCGCCGGCCATCCCGCCGTCAACCGGGCCGTTTCCATCGAATATCCTAAGTTGCGAGCCAAATACGGCAAATCCGTCGAGTACGCGGAGAATCACAGCGCACATTTGAAGACCGAGTTCGGATTCGACATGGAGCAAGTCGCAAAAAATCGTTATGCCTCTCAGCAATATCACGATTTCATTGGATTCCAAGTGTCTAAACCACTGTTGGAACGGGTCTTCCCCGTTGTTTACGGCGTAAGGTTGGAAGAGGTGCTGCCTCGCGAGGATCTCACCATCGGTTCCTATCGCTGGGCTGTCAGCCGGATGATTCCCGAGATGACCAAGATCGCCCTGCGAACTCACAAGAAAGATATGATGCGGGAGACGCCGAACTTCGCAAAGCGTAAGTTCCTCTACCGCCTGTCCCGCTCCGATTATGAAAGGCAGTGGGGTAAGGATTTCAAGAAGGACGGATTCAAGACTCGTCTGTTTTCCATGCTCTTGCGATACATGCCGAAAATTGGCCCCTTCAAGAGCCTGGCGTTCAACAATCCCACAGCGCAGACAGAGAATTTGTATTTCAAAAGCATCAATGCGAGCGTCGACCAATACCGCGCCTTTCTCGAACAAGTTCGTTCGGGATCGCTCGAACTGGACAATCGTGATCTGGACACCGGCAAGGAAACCGGGCCAGCGGAATACACGCTGACCGATGAAACCTATGCAAAGTTGTTGGGTCAGTTAGCCGATCAAAAGTTCGATTTAACATCCGTAGACCTGCGGGACAATATTCTGCACTTTTATTCCGATCTTTCTTGTCCCATCGAAACGAAAAATGACACTGTCCGCTGGCGAAGTCTGCTGTCGTCCCTTGATCAGTTGAAGTTGGTTGCGCCGAGTCGGATTGTCGGCGTGAAACGCGCAAACTAACCCTTCATTTATTATGGCTCTGCGGTCGAATGATCCATTCGAGATCTGTCGCTATCGACGATGGCTGGACGTGCGCAGATTGGCGGCGAGCCTGCAAGTAATTGCAAAATGTGTGCTTAAGTGGACAGACTAGTTTTCGGGGCCCATCTAACATAATCACGCAAAGAATTTCTCGCCATGGAGGTAACAATGAAACGATATTTAATAAGCGCAGCGTGTTTCGCGCTTGCAGCAGGTGTAGTGTACGCCGCGCAATTGAACAAGGAACAAAAACGCTTGGAGAGTTGCGGGACCGTGATGCAGGAAATCATGGGCACGCCCGAGAACATCCCCCAAGAGGTATTGGAGAAGACGGACTGCGTAATTGTTTTCCCCTCTGTTCTCAAGGCGGCGTTCGGGATCGGTGGAAGCTACGGTCGCGGAGCGATGGTGTGCCGAGCAGGCAAGAATTTCAAGGGACCGTGGGGTGCTCCAGCGATGTACGCGCTCGAAGGGGGCAGCATTGGCTTTCAAATCGGCGGGCAAGCAACCGATCTCATTCTACTGGTTATGAATGAGAGGGGAGCTAGTTCGATTCTCAACAGCAAAGTTAAACTAGGAGCCGACGCTTCTGTTGCGGCAGGCCCTGTCGGACGTGATGCGTCTGCTGACACGGATGCGTATCTCCGATCTGAGGTTCTCAGCTACTCGCGTTCGCGCGGCCTTTTTGCTGGCATTTCGCTCGAGGGTTCCACACTCCGCCCTGATGGCGACGCCACGGCAGATGTCTATGGCCAAAAACTCACCGCTAGAGAAATCGTGTTAGGTGGAAAGATTGGAATTCCTGCATCTGGCCGTCATTTGGTTGCTGTGTTGCAGAAAAATGCACCGCACAATGAATCAAAGGAATCGGCACAGCAGTAGCAAAGCAGGCCCGAAGACTCGGTCGTAAGTTCGGGCCTCCTTGTCTGTACATAGCGGAGGGGCCCTCGAAACTCGCCACCCGTTTTGTTGCGAAGGCATGGCCAGCTCCGAGGGTGAGCATCGGACGGAACTGGATGAAAGCCGACGATATTTCGTGGCCCCCATATTTATGCAACCCACGAACGATGTCATCGAGAAAGAAAAGGGACCATGTTTGACAGGGATCAAGCGCTGGCACTCCAAGAACAGATTCGCGTCCGTGCTTACGAAATCTACTCAGGACGAGGTCGCGCGGACGGTAAAGAACTCAACGATTGGCTGACCGCTGAAAGAGAATTGACTGAACAAAGCAGCGTTGTCATGCGAAAAACAATCATCGCAAGTTAATCCGGCGCGAAGAATACTCGCCGATGTGTTCGCCGTATGCTGGTTTGTTTCCTCGGAGGTCGTTCGGATCTCGGCGATTCTTTGTGCGGATACTCAGGATACAAGGCTGTACGGACTGCATGACCTTCTTCGGGATCTTCAAGGCGGCCGTGTTTTCCGGAGGCGATTGAACGTGGGCTAAACGATCTGTGTCGCAACTACAATTCGTGGCTACGAATTGTGTGAGGCCGATCTATCTATATGTCGCCGCACGCAAGAATCAAGTCGCGAAACAGGCTCAACAAGTCGCGGGCTGCGGATGCCCATCTGCCGTGTTTCGATCCCTTGCTAAGAGTCACCTGTGCCGCCGGTCGCCACTGTGTTCCGGATGGCCCTTGGCATCCAGCCAGGTCAGGAGCGAGCGGATGCTACCGTGCGCCAGAGCAACACTTGAATCAGCGGCACCATAATAGAGATTAACTGTGTCTCCATCTCTTGCCACGGTGTAGCCACACGGAAATACTACATCTTGAACATCTCCCTGGCGTTCGTACTCCGCCTCCGGCGCAAACATCCAGGAGTCTCCGCGGAGCAAGCATTTGTCGGGCTGCTCGAGATCAAAGAGGGCGAGGCCAAGCCGGTAGATGGAGCTCGAAGGCGTCCTGCGTACGCCGTGATAGATCATCAGCCAGCCTCTCGAAGTTTCAATTGGAGGAGGCGATATGCCAATTTTGTTGGCATCCCACCACGCGCCGCGACGTGCTTCCAACATGAGTTTGTGGTTTCCCCAATGATGCAAATCCGGAGAGTAGGAGATCCAGATATGTGCTCCGAGAGGGGTCATCGGACGATGGACCAATGCCCAAAAACCACCTATCCTGCAAGGCAGCAGTGCGGCGTCCTTGTCGTCAGGCGGCATGATGACACCAAATCTCTCGAAGCTGCGAAAATCCTCCGTCAGAGCCAACGACACTCCCGGACCACCACGAGAGTAGGAGGTGTACGCCACCGCAAATTTCTTGAGTTCCGGCACATAGGTAATACGCGGATCTTCGATGCCCCATACTTCCTCTGGGTATTGCTTGGCGTCAGGCAGCAGAGTCGGTTCAGGGTCGATCTGCCAGCCGTCGACGCCATTCAGCGAGCGCGCGGCGCAGAAGTGCGAGAGTCCCCGGCGATCTTCAACGCGACATAACAAAAGGGTTGTCCCGTCCCGCAGCAATGTTGCGCCAGGATTGAAAACGCTATTCATCGAGTAAGGCCAATCTTTTCGCGTCAGGATGGGATTGGCAGGATGCCGGAGAAATAGCGTTTCATACTGTGTCATCGTAGGCTTCACAGAGAGTCTCACTGAGAGGACTCGGCAAAACTGGGCCCAGGCTATTAAAGAACCACCCTGCTCAAACCTTCTTCCTTATTCCCCCGGCTTCTTCCATCTGGTGCATTTCGAGCAGGGCCATCAGGAACGACAAAGTCGATTCAGCTCCCTGGTTTTCATTTGCCCGGTCAGGGTGTAGGCCGTCTCGACAACCGCCAGTCGCTGAATCATAGAGTGCAATTTGAAGATCGTTGTCTCCCAAGAACCAATTGAACGCCCGCCACGCCTCTGTGCGCCAGAGACCGCTTCCAGTTGTGCGATAAGCCTCCAAGCAGGCTGAGACTCCTGCACAAGCTTCCACTGGTTGTTGGTCAAAACGGGCCTTTTCGCTATTCTTTGAATAGAAACCCTGTGATCCGATAGGCACGAAATGACCCTTCTCCTCGCAACGTTGAATCGTAACCAGCCAGTTCAACGCTCCCAGTCCCGCTGAAAGCATCTCTTCGTTCGCGGTGCGCATTCCCGCCCGTATCAGAGCCTGCGGCAACCGCGCATTCGAGTATGCGAGCACATCCTCGAACCAATTCCACTCAGCGGAGTGGTTGGCGCGATAGGAATTCAACAATTGCTTTGCCAGCGCTTCAGCGGCAGCCAGAGCTGCGCGATCACCGGGGAACGAGTCGAGATATTCCTGCAATCCGAGCAACGCGAAAGCACACGCACGCGGACTCTTGAATTCAACAGCTGCCGGAACCGCGATTTCAAACAGGCGCCCAGCAGCTCCTCGCAACCCGTCGTTCTTGGATCTGCCGAGGACGCTTCCCAACGCCCATAAAGCCCGGCCATGGCTGTCTTCTGAACCTTCCGGCTCCTGCCATTGGCGTTCGTAGCTCAGAGAATTTCGAAATCGTTTGGTGTCTGGATCAAACGCAAGCCACAGGAAAGCCAGATACCGGGAGCCCAAGTCAAGCAAACCCGTTGGCATGCGGGCCGCCGCCCCTTCCAAGAGTGTGGTTACAATCAATGCGCGCGCGTTGTCATCTGACGTGTAACCTTCCGGATAGTTCGGCACCACGAAAACCGCATGTTCCACTATTCCCGTCTGATCAGTCATTCGCAGCAGGTGGTCCAGCTTTATGGCGGGAAGCCGGTCGAGCACCTTCGGTGTGTTTTGGGCTGAAAATGTGGCGCGTGGAGTTCGCAAGCGTTCATTATAGACGTCATCGAAACTCTTCATATATTTCTGCGCCACGCGTTTCCATACCATGTCTCTGGCGTACAAATACGCACGCTTCCGCATGGCATGCCTTCCCATCTCGTCATCCAGAAGGGCGATTGTTTTTGCCGCTATGGCGCCCGGGTCATCAAAAGGAACCAGCGCACCGCGTTCATCACTGAGGAGTTCAATAGCGTGCAGGTACGGCGTCGAAATGATCGCCTTACCGGCACTCAAGGCATACGCAAGAGTGCCGGAAACCACTTGCGCCTTGTGCTTGTATGGCGTGATGTAAATATCAGCCGCGCCGATCAATTCCACCAGTCCTTGAGGGGTCTCGAAGCGGTTGCGAAAAATAACGTTGTCCTCGGCTCCCAGCTCCTTCGCCAAGCTTTGCAAGGAATGCCGGTACTTGTCACCCTCGCGCCGCAGGATATGCGGGTGAGTCACGCCGGAAACCATATATACAACGTTGCTGTGCCGGCACAGGATTTCCGGCAACGCGCGAATGACATTCTCGATGCCCTTATTTGGCGATAGCAGTCCAAACGTCAGCAGGACATCTTTTCCTTCCGTGCCAAATTTATCCTTGTAGAAATTCGGATCCGTAAACGGCAGATCAGGCACACCATGGGGAATCATGTCAATTTTGCTGCTGGGAACGTGGAACACTTCCTGTAGGATCTCCGCGGAATGCTGGCTCATAACGATCAAGCGGTCTGATAGGGTCACAATTTCCATCATTACTGCGTATTGATCCGGATCCGGCTGACGAAGTACGGTGTGCAGTGTGGTTAGAAACGGCATCTGCAGGCGTCGCAGCAGCTCCAAAATATGTCCGCCGGCGCTGCCTCCAAAGATCCCGTACTCGTGCTGCAGGCACACGACATCGGCGTTGCTGAAATTCAGGAAGTCCGCGGCTTGGTGATAAGACGCGACGTTGTCTTCGGCCAGCTCGAATCGCACTCTGGCGGGATAATTGTAACCCTCTTCGGTATCGTTTACCGGAAGTGCGAGCAGCTCTGTGTTGCTGTATTCAGCGTGTATGGCGTCGCACAAATCTGTCGTGAATGTGGCGATTCCACAGCACCTCGGCAGATAATTTCCCACAACTGCGATTCGAGTGGGAAGCGCGAGGCGCGCTGGTGCCGGTGTCAGTGTGACGAGTTTCTCCTCCAACACGGGTGATTGCATTTCGATCAGCATGGCAGTTTCTGCAAGAGACTCCGTGCGAGACATTGCTATTTTCGGTCCTGACATTTGGTTTCCTGGGACTCTGCACTTGCGGAGTGAATTGTTTAATCGTGTAAAACAACCGTCAGCAATGATCTATTGATTTTGATTTTGCCGTTGTATTCGATGAAGCCAAGCTTTCGAAATTTGTTCATGAAGAAATTGACGCGCGAACGGGTCGTTCCGATCATGCCCGCCAGGGTTTCCTGAGAAACTTTCGCCAGTATCCGATCAGGTTGTTCTTGTTTCCCGTAGCGAGCGAGCAGCAGGAGCGTGCGTGCCAGACGCTTCTCACTGGAGTTGAAGAGTTGGTCGATCAGATCCCCTTCCACCCGGATGTTGCGGGCGAGGATATACGAGATGAAATGGTCGGATAACTCATGTTCCGAATGGAGCACGCGCAACAGCTCTTTCTTCTGGATGGCAAGAACGGTAGTCGGTGTGATGGCCGACGTGGTGCCCATCCGGAGAGGCTGACCCGCCATGCACCCCTCACCGAAAAAGTCAGTAGGACCGAACATCGCAACCACAGCTTCCCTACCAGCCCCGTTCACCACGGTGAATTTCACGCCGCCCTTCTGGATGTACATCACGGTTTCCGCAACGTCGCCTTGGGAGTAGATCGTTTCTCCCCGGCGGTAGTCGATGACTTTTCTCGCCGCACCTGCGGTATCGAGAAAAGCCTGCGGATCAAAAGCGCCAACACTCCGATTATTCTTGAATTTCTTTCGTTTCATATTCAGCTCAAACTACCAACCCCTAAGAGGCTCCACACCCAACTTATCAAGAAAGGGTTTCGCCAGACTGTATAAAACAGAACAGTGCTCATTGGATTCTCTCCAGGATGGGATACTGCACCGCGAGTAAGCGTAGGATCGTGATCTTCAGCCGTTGGCCTGACGGGTAGTCATGGCCTACGTCGATTCTGGAATAAATGATAGGGTCGAATGCGTTTTTATTTCAATCGCTCGCTGTGTCCTAAAAGGGACAGACAGACCTAGCTTTTCTCGCCCATTATGGTCAGAGTCCAAAACATGCGCAACGTTCCTCCTGATGAATACAACGGCGCAGTTGTCTATCTGCAATACCACGGCCATCGCATAACGCCGGTGGAGAGTTTCGCGAGCAGCGATCCTGCAACGCCGGGTACCCGCGTCGGCAGAAAAACCTTAACCGCCGAGGAGGTTGTATCGCTTGCAGTCAACAAGGGCTGGGTACTGCCCTAGATTTCGCGATTTTCCAGAAGGCAATCTCGCATGAGTCGTACGAGGCAAAAGACCTGAATGCAAGTTCGTTTCAGGTAACCATGGACGCATGGCTGGAATCCGACCCTGCTATGGCTGGCTTGTTGCAGGCCAAGTTGTCAGGTCGCAAGTCAGTCTGGAGCGTGCCATCAAGTCCGAAAACTGGCGGCTAAGTACAAACTATTCGGCGAGCCCAGTCCTGACCCTCCGTACGGCATCTTTGGCCCCAAAGCTAACTAGGGCTCGTTTTTTCTTTCTTCCTCTGCCGGTTGTTACCTCCTGACCAGCGCCGTGTGGCCCTTTTTTTACCGTCAAGCTGAAGCTGTTTTTCGAAAGCATACGCCTCTCGATGTTTATGCATAGGCGCGATTGAGCCCTCTGGTTGCGACCGGCCGCGTGTTATCGTTCGCGCCGTACGGCTGGTGAGCGGTTGAAAACTGAGCGGGTCTCTGAGGTTCTGCAGTTCCCGGTAATAATAAAGGGCAGTTGGATGTTTTCCTGAGAAAATCAGCCTTTTCAGGAATTCGATTTCTTCCTCAGTCGCAGCGCCACTGAGCGAAGAGTTCCGAAGGAACTCTTTGAAGCCAGCTTCCTCGCCGGAAGATTCCTTTTCAACAAATTCGAATCTCTTAGGACGCCCAGGAGCCAATCTACGGTTTAGCACAACCTCTACGGCAAAGGTCACCGGGTCGATATCCCAGGATTCGATCAGCGGCTCCAGGAAAGAAACACAGTTTTCCATCGATAAATGAAAGACGCCCGTGTCCAGAAACTCGAGGATGAGCACGCGCATTTGCTCGTAGCTTCGGCCACTCAGTCGAGCTACCACGCGCAGCCACTTTTCACTTTCTAATTCTTCCTTGGCGACTTTTTTGACCACGTCGAGGAGCTTCTGCGTGACAATGCGCTCCACTGCGCCAAAAGGGTGGCTCTCGAAAATCGCACGTACCTCCTTTTCCCGGTTGCGCGCGCACTTGCGAAGAATCAATTCTCGAACTTCTCGATTCAATGGTGCGGGGGGATCGAGTAAGCCTCTCCTCAATTCTTGCTTGCGCTGGTGCTCGGCTAGCTCAGAAAGATTACCGGCGGGAAGTTTCAAGAACTTGCCCATCTTTTCGTAAATGTCCGTTCGGTTCGGCGCCGGAGGCAATTTCTTGCGAGTGAGCAACTGCGAGATATAGGACTCGGTAACTCCAGCGGCAGCCGCGAGATCCCTCTGCTCCAGCCCCAATTCTTTCAGCCGCTGTTTCACCGCCAGACAAACATCCATAGGAGCCTCCGCTCGAGTTCACTCGATTAAGTTAACCAGTTAAAATAATCACAGATTGTATTTGACATGTCAAGTGAATTAACCTATTCTGGTTAACGCACTGAGGGAGTCTTAAGGCAACCTAACCTGAATGTGGTTATCTGCCGCCGGCTCTTGCCACAACAACCTAGGAGGTTGTCATGTATGCACGCAAAGTTTCTGTGCAGTTGAAGGCGAATAGCGTCGCGGAATTCACCCTGAGGATGGAAAAGGACGTTCTTCCCCTGCTTCGCAAGCAGAAGGGTTTTCAGGACGAGATCACCTGCGTTGCCCCAGGGCACAAGGAAGCGTTTGGATTGAGCTTGTGGGAAAACAAAGAGAGCGCGGACGCGTACAGCCATGAACCGTATGGCGAAGTGACGAAGTTCCTGACAGGCCTGATTGAGGGAACTGCCCATGTCGAAAGCTATGAGGTATCCAACTCAACCTTCCACAATGTGGCCACTGCTGCAGCAACGGCTAAGAACTAAGGGAACCGTTCTCTGCGCGGGGGTGGGAACATTCTGCCCCCTCCCGTCGCTGCGCAAGAGGTTCGTTATCATCCGAAAGTTTCGGCAAAGGAGCAGTGCGATGTCGTTACTGTTGTGGGTTATGGAAGGTGTGATTGCAGGCTGGCTGATGGGAAAGGTTATGGGGAGCGAAGGGCGCGATCGGGTGATGAACGTCATAATGGGCATCGGCGGTGCGGTCGCAGGCGCGTTGATCATTGCCGCCCTTCACATCGTCCACGGAAAAATGATTTACACAAACGTGGCCGCGATTTCGGGAGGCATGCTTCTAGCCTTTCTATCTCGGTACGTAGGTGGAAGCCGGGAGTACGGTCGAAGCAACTGAGCTTGAAACTTCGAAACGGAGAGTGCCCGGATTCGCCTGCTCATCCAACTTGAACGCACTCGATGGAAAACGATGGGGAACAAGGCTGACTAAATGGCCACGAAAATCATACCTGGATTCCCGCTGCGACTTTGCTCGTGGTCATGCCGACCGATCGTGTCCGTTGCAGTAACTCGCAAAATGATTCGCTGGTTGGATGCAGTTTGCCTCAAGAGCCGATGGAAACCTCCAACGAGGCATCGGCTTTGACTCGGGCAGTTGCTTGAAGGAGATGGTGAAATGAACATTCGACGAAATGTACTGATCTGCATCGCCGCGAGTTTGCTCTGCGTTCCGTTGGGTTATGGACAAGATCTTTCGAAGTATCGGAACTTTTCCCTCGGAACGAGTTTGGCCGAACTTTCAAAGCAACTGAAGGGGAAACCGGCGGATGCC
>Ga0134126_10005022_pt1 | contig 16527 bp, 11 predicted proteins | sample KB31752_FD_96881 | JGI IMG/M metagenome (GOLD analysis project Ga0134126, IMG submission 96881) | Terrestrial soil microbial communities with excess Nitrogen fertilizer from Kellogg Biological Station, Michigan, USA - KB3-175-2 | ecosystem: Environmental > Terrestrial > Soil > Unclassified ...
CCCCATTCCGTAAGTTCAGCCACCGTTTCCGCTATATACGACGCAATCTGCTCACTCGACGGCTTTTTCCCCGCAGCATACGCGCGCTCGATATAAATGCTAACGCGGTCTTCACTGGCTCGAGAAGAAGCCGGCAGGAAACTGAGATCGACATTGCTATAAAAACCTACGCGGTGGAAACCGGCTTTCGTGTCCGGCAGATATAACCAATGTTCATTGGGACAACGAGGCCCGCGCTTGGCCCCAATGTTAAGCACCAGCACTGACGAGTAGGGGTCCGGGCGTTCGTCCAGCTGGACTCCCGCCATTTCAAGTGTCTTGTCCAACGGCAGGGTTACAACCACCGAGTCATAGTGCATGCCGGAACCATCGCTGAACTCCACTTCCTTCTTGTCCAAATGAATGCGGCTGGCCCGTTTGCAGTACTCAATCTTCGTCTTGGTCGCAAGCTTTTGCGCCAGCACTCCCAAGCCTTCCTGCGGATAAAGATAACCCGTGTTGTAACCGACTGCCGGTGTCTTCCCCGATGCGCCGCGCAACACCAAGGCAGCATCGATCGGAGATTTGTATCCGTCCTGCGGCATGATCTGTTCCCATAGGCCGGCGGTGTACAGGCGATGAAAGGGCCCAAAGAATTTTTCGGTCAATGTGGCGCCGAAGCTCTGGTAAATCCAATCCGACATAGTTCGGGGCTGACCCTTGGGACTGGTCAGCATCTCGGTGAGCGCCTTCAGCCGAACATCTTCCGGCAAATGCGAGAGATTATTTTGCAGAGGGTATGGAACAAACACATTGTCCGAAGGGAAAAATACGGCCGAACTTCGGGAATACTCTTTCACCGGCGTGAGGGACCGAATTAAGCGAATGATTGCTGGATCGCCGCCGAAGATCCAGTGTCCGCCACCGATCTCGAACCGGTAAGCCTCACCGTCTTCCGGTGAAGTCTCGCGTTTTAGGCCTTTAGCAGTGACGTAATAAGAGGAGCATATCCCGCCGGGAGTCTCACACGCCTCGAAAACCGGCCAGCCTGAAGCCATTCCGGCGGCCAGTCCAGTCATTCCCCCGCCAAGTATCCACGTTTTACCTCCAAGGTTGGTCAAATTTGTCTTCCCCATTCTTAGATTTCAGGTTCGCTGCAAATCAACCGGCCGTTTCGAGATCCATGGGCAGGCCTTCGGCTATGACTCCGTCCCATTGTCGCATCCAGGTTGCCAAACCCGACCCGGTATGGGCGATAGCGCTTGTATTCACAATGGATTACAATCGTCCCCGCCAAACATAATTGTGAGCTGTGCAATATTTTGCGGTTCTGGGCCAAGCAGGGAAATATCGGGCATTTTTTTACCACGATTGCCATAGGAATTTGCGGCTGCAGACGGAAGGCTTTCTATGGCAGCAGTCGCCTCATGGCTAAATATCCCGGCCTTTATTTTGGGTGCAATTGATTCCGGGGACAAGTATTTAGATTGCGCCCGCTGATGGAGATTGGATTGCTCGATATTTCAAGGGGCGATGCGGTTGGTTTGTAGCATGGAAAAGACTGTAACAAATCGTTGGAAGGCCATGGTAGCGGTCGACACACCGCAGAACCGGCTCGTCGCCGCTTACGTCACAATCGTTGTTTTCTGGGCGTTTTACTATTTCCGCCCAGAGGACATAATTAAAGCGTTGTATGTCATCCCGTTAGGCAAAATTCTGGGTGTTGTTGCCCTAATCGCATTAATTCTGGGCACTGTCGGACAGGGCCGCAGCGTAAAACTCAGCCCGGAAGCAAAACTGGTGATGATGTTGTACGCGTGGTGCGTTCTATGCGTGCCGTTCGCGTCCTGGAGGGGAGGCGCCTTCTGGACAGTGTTTGGCGATTACGGCAAGTGCATCATCATGACCATCATGATCGGCATTGCCGTTAACTCGGTTGCGAGATTGCGGCGGCTGCTTTTCATCCAGGCCAGCGCCACTGCCATTATGGCGGTAATTGGGTGCCTTTTCTATCGCGACATGACGCGGCTCGATATCGGAAATGGCCTCTACGGCAACGCAAACGATTTCGCCATCATGATTGCGCTGAACTGGCCCATTTGCCTGGGATTCATGCTGGCGACCCGAAATCCGTTCAAAAAGCTGCTTTGGGGCATTGGCCTGATCGGCATGTTGTGGGCGGTCACGCTTACCTACTCGCGCAGTGGCTTTATGGCCACGACAGTGGCAATCCTTGCTTCATTTTGGGAGTTCGGCATCAAGGGCAAGCGCAAACATGTCGTAATTGGCGCGGCGGTACTGGCTCTTTTGCTTCTGCCGCTTTTGATTCCATCGCATTACGGAACCCGGTTGGAGGGCATCTTCAATCCCAGCATCGATCCTCTGGATAAAGGCTCCGCCGCCGCACGCCGTGAGCTTTTGATCATGAGCCTGAAGCTGACGGCAACCCACCCAATTTTCGGCGTCGGGCCTGGAAATTTTGAGAATGTCACGAAGACGTGGTTCGTGACCCATAACACTTACACGCAATTAAGCTCGGAGGTTGGGATTCCGGGAATTCTGCTGTTTCTTTTAATTTTGCGGCGGGTGTTTCGAAATTTGAAGGACGTTTCCAAGACAGAGCGATTCCGAACTGACCCGCAGCTGGAAATATTTACTCGTGCATTGCGTGCGAGCTTCGCGGGCTATTTGCTAGGTGCGTTCTTTGCCAGCTACGCCTATGAACTTTTCATCTATGCCTTGGTGGCCTTCACCGGAGTGCTTTATAACGCGTCGCAGGAGCAAGCGCCGCCGGCATCGAAACCCAGGCAGTTGACCAAATTCAGTCGACTGCAGGCGCCCGAGGCCGTCAAAGTTACTTAGCTGGCTGCGTAGCTGTAGCGACTCGGACCCCAGCAGTCAGTTTTGTTATTGCATCAACATCTGCACCTAAGTCTTTGCCGTCGGTTCCCCGGCTTTTGTGTGGACTATCCTGTGATAGCCGGTAATCTGCGGCATTTCCTGACTGATAACTCAAGAATTTAATTGTCTTAACATCTTGAGGGAAGAAATTACCTTGCGGCCATTTACCATTCGTTCCGATCAGCGCGTTTCCCTGAAAACGCAGTGACGCAACACAACTGTTGAGCCGCTCGAGCGCGGTGTTGCCTTGAAAACCACACGGCGCTTTTTCTCCGGTCCCGGTAATCGCCAATCCCGAAGGCGATGACACGATATTGTTGGTGAAAGTAAGGCTCTGTATATGGCTGCCCAGCGGAGCGCCGAGAACCATGAACATTCGCGGCGAGGTCAATAACATAGTCACGTGGTCGATCAGCACGTCGTGGATCGGGGCGCAGGTTGCGCAGAAGCTTATCTGGAAAGCCATTCCGGCTACAAGGCTAGTGTCGCCGTTGTAGTATGCGGGACCAATCTCATCGAACACATCATCGTGGATGCTAATACGCGCCTCCAGCTTCGGTGGTCCTTGTTCATAAGCGGCTTCCGCAATGACGAGCCCGCTCGCGGCATGTGATATTTCGTTATACCGAACAGTGATGTCCGCCACGGTCGCATTTGGATTGCCGGTTTTGCCTCCCTGGCTAAGTGCGGTGAGAAGGATGGCAGCTCCGTGCTGCGTAAACCCCGGCCAGGTATTCTCGAGCACGTTGCCCTCGAATAGTAGCCGCTGAGCATTTTTTAATTCGAAAAGATTCTTAACAATAAAGGGACAGTAACCTGGAGCATTGAACTTCACGCACTTCGTGGGATCGGGGTTAACTCCGCCGACGAACCCGGGCTGGCCTGGCATCCAGCTGACCGGCTTAAATAAATAATTGCGGCGGATTTCGATGTCGGCTGGAATCGTTGTGCCCTTTCCGCCGCCGAACAAAATATTTTCTGCCGCTGCTTCGAGGAAATTGTTTTCGATCTTCCATGTGCCCTGCGCCAAGTCACCTAGCCCGCCGGCGATGGTTTGCGAATCGGTGCAGCCGCCAATGGCGGCAATGCAGTGGAAGTCGTTGAAATACGAATCGACGACGGCCGCGTAGGTGACACCGCTTAGATAAAGCCCGCGCACAGTCTCGTCTTGCGCCGTGCCATGCACCCAATCGCGGTCCACGATAATGTGATCGGCAGGCGCAGATCCCTCGGGCGATATCAAGTTGTAAGTGATACCGGTACCGGCGGTGCGAGTGATCTCCAAACCAGGCCCAATCCGGTAATGGTTGGCGCCAGGAGCGAGCACCAGGGGTCCACCCGCTTTGGCGGCCATCAATGTCGCCATTACTCTCTGCGTAGAGGCGCAATTTAACGCCGGACGCCCGGGTAACGAGGCGACGCCTGCATAGCAAGGACTGATGCGAGTTCCTTCTGGCGGCAACGATGCGTCTGGTGCGCTGCTACGGATTATGATCCAGTTACTGTCGTCGCAGCTTTTTGCCGGCAAAGTAAATACGCCCGTGAAAGTCGCCCCTGCCTGCAACCGAATGGTGTCGCCGCAATTGGCCTGTTTCAAAGTTGTATGGAATTCGTCGCCGGATTTTACTTCCCGGATCTTTCCACGTGCAGGTGTATCGGCCAGCGAGCTGCGTACGAAAGCGCGAGGTAGCTCCGCCGTCCCATCGAAATGGGACGTTGCGACCTCATTTGAGGATTTCTCGGCTGCAGACACTGACGCGATCGCAATCGCGACGGGAAATAATATGAGCGTAACCAATGCCCAATACTGGAAAGCGCGGTGCTTCGCGTGTCGTTGACCATGCATTAGCCAAGTGTCGCAGACTGCACGCTGTGCTCTCAACCGGAAGAAAAAACGAAGCTGAATATTAATGCTCGCACAGTCGAATCAGCCGAAAATGCGAAAGACTTTGCTATGAGCCTTCATGGCTGAAGGTATTTTGATGAGGGGCGCTACTCTGTCCGTTCTAGCTGCACGACGGCTGGTCCCAGCCGAAAGGGTGTGCTGGGACCAACCTCAGTCGTGCGCTGCTTGATATTACCGGGCGCCTGAAGTTGCTTGATTAACAGCGTTCGCATCTGCGCCGATACTCTGGGAACCAACAGCGAGATTAGCCATCGAGTATGGGTAGAGATTTCCCGTTGGCCAAGCTGTGGTCGCCCCAATCAAAGCATTGGATGTGAAGCTATAGGAGCTCAGGCAACTATTGATCCGAGCCAGATTGGTGTCGCCATCAAAACCGCAGGGTGCATTTGCTCCGGTGCCGGTGACTACCAATCCGGAAGGCAACGACACAATGTTATTGGTGAATGTAACGTTTTGGATATGTTTTCCAAGTGGAGCGCCGAGTACCATGAACGATCTTGGCGAGGTCAACATCATCGTTACATGATCGATCCGAACGTCCTGCAGCGGTGTGCAGGTGGAACAAAAGCTTAATTGAAATGCCATCCCGGCTACGACGCTGGTATCGCCGTTATAGTAAGCCGGACTAAGGTCATCAAACAGATCATCGTGGATACTGATGCGTCCCTCCAGCTTCGGAGGACCAGATCCGTAGTTTGCCTCTCCCATGACAATTCCACTGGCAGCATGGGAGACATGGTTATAGCGAATGGTGATATCAGCCACTGTGGCGTTGGGGTTGCCAGTTGTGCCCCCCTGACTCAGTGCAGTCAGAACAACAGCAATGCCGTGCTGGGTGAACCCAGGCCATGTATGTTCGAGCACATTGCCTTCGAGCAGCAGGCGCTGCGCATTTTTAAGCTCAAACAGGTTTTTCACCACGAACGGACAGCGGCCTGGAGTATTAAACTGGGCACACTTCGTCGGATCAGTATTGACTGCGCCAACGAATCCCGGCTGACCTGGCATCCAGGTGAGCGGCTTGAACATGTGATTGCGGCGGATTTCGATGTCGCTCGGAATCGTGGTGCCCTTTCCACCGCCAAATAAAATATTCTCTGAGGCCGCTTCTAGAAAATTGTTTTCAATTTTCCAGGTACCCTGGGGCAAATTTCCCAGGCCACCCGCGATGGCTTGCGAGTCGGTGCAAGCGCCGATACCGGCGTTGCAATGGAAGTCGTTGAAGTAGGAATCGATCACCGCCGCATACGTTACGCCGCTTAGATAAAGCCCGCGCGTGGTCTCATCTAGCGCCGTGCCATGCACCCAGTAGCGATCGACGATAATGTGGTTGGCCGGCGAAGCAGTCTCAGGAGCAATAAGGTTGTAACTGATGCCGGTGCCAGTTGTGCGAGTAATCTCAAGGCCAGGCCCCAACCGGTAATGATTTGCACCGGCGGCCAGCACTAACGGCCCACCCGATTTGCCGCCTATCACAGTAACCATAGCTTTCTGGGTGGAACTGCAATTCAATGCTGGGCGACCGGGAAGCGAGGCCACTCCGGCATAGCAGGGAGTGATGCGGGTTCCTTCTGCCGGCAACGAAGCATCTGGCGCACTGCTACGAATGATGATCCAGTTACTGTCGTCGCAGTTTTTAGCGGGCAAGGTAAAGAGGCCGTTGAAAGTTGCCCCCGCTTGCAATTGAATCGTGTCCCCGCAGTTCGCTTCGTTTAATACGGCTTGAAGATTGGCGCCCGCAGGCACAGTAATAGTATTACCCGGCGCCGGAGTCTCGGCCATGGTGCTTTGCATGGTGGTGCGTGGTAATTCCGCAGGCCCATCGAAGTTGCCCGAGTTCGACGCCATCGCACTCAAGGTAAATTGCCGGGTACTGGTGTGCGCTGCGGCATCAGTCACTTCCGTAGTAAAGGTGAACGCGCCCGTCTGGCTGACGCTGCCGCCAATAACTCCGGTACTTGGGTCCAGCGACAATCCGTTCGGCAGAGATCCTGAGGTAAGCGACCACGTATAGGGGGCAGTCCCACCCTGCGCCGCAATGCTCGCGCTGTAGGGGGAATCAACTTGTGCGTTGCTTAGTGCCAACGTCGCGATACTTAGCGGCGGCGCGCTCTGCACGCTCTGGATTGAGATATTGGCAGAGCTATGTACTCCGTTGCTGGCCGCTGTTACTACAGCTGTTCCCGCGCTCATCGGGGCAGTAAAAAGTCCATTTACAGAAATCAACCCGGCGCTGGCGGACCAGACAACCGCTGTCTGCGACGTATTTTGGACAATTGCGGTGAATTGAACGGTCGCTCCCGGCGCCAGTTGAACTGTCTGCGGACTCAGTGCAATCGAAATTTGGGTCGTGGGCCTGGGCGCCACATTGAACTGCAACAACCGTCTTCCAATGCCATAGCGTGAGTCGGTCGCTTCCACAATGAAAGCAAACGTGCCGCTCACAGCGGGAACGCCAGAAATTACACCCGTGCTCGAATTCAACGACAAACCGGCAGGAAGCGTGCCTTGCGCAACCCAGAACCTAAATGGCGCCAGTCCACCCGCCACCCGCAAAGGTGAGGCGAAAGCCTGACCCTGGGTCGCAGGCGAGAAAGCCGCCAGAATTGCTAGTGGGTGCGCCAGTTGTGAAACGCGGGTCGGACGGCTGAAATCTTCTGGCGCAAAACGCATTTGTGCGACTGCAAAAATAGAGACCAACAGCACCGCAACAACTGCCGAGCAGAAGCGAAAACCTCGAATTGTGGTTCGTGCATCAGCCAAGGCATTGGGGGACATAATTCCCTCGGAACTTCAAAAAGACGCCAGGCCCGAAATTGGCCTGCTTGAGGCACTCTAGCTTTCCACCTACTCACAAGACAGATAACTAAGGGACAGCCCAGAAGGTCATCTCCTTTGGGCACGGTGTGAGTAACAATGGGAATGTCTTTCGATTGATCTTTTCCCGGCACTTTGGCGAGGGAAAATGCAGGAAACGCGCAGGACCGCGCGGTTTTCTCAGCGATCTCTGCGTCCGGTCTCGGCGATCTCCGCGGTTAAAGGCTTTGTGACTTCAATACGCGAACGTGGTCTGAAAAAAAGAAATTTACGCTTCCACTCGGAACGACATTCGACGGGAATTCAATCGACTTCGAGCAACGCAGCAACATCGACGATCCACAACGTTCCCCCTTTTTTGCGATACTGAATCGTGCCGTCAGTCGATCCAAAATCTGTCAAAGTCCACTTAACTTCAGGCGAAGGTGTGGACATTGAATGGAAAGACGGACATCTTTCGAGCTATACGTTCCCCTATTTGCGTGATGCATGCCCTTGCGCGCTCTGCGATGAAGAGCGCAGCAAAACTGGGCGTGAAGCTGGACAGCCGGTGAAACCAAAACCCGGCGAGTTGCCGATGTTCAAGCCTGCCGTAAAGCCTGAGTCCGCGGAGGGCGTCGGCAAATATGCGATTAAGTTCAACTGGAACGACGGTCACAACCTGGGAATTTATTCGTGGAAGTGGCTGCGGGAAATTTGTCCCTGTGAAGAGTGCGCCGGCCACGGCGGAGCCAAAGACAACCCCTAAGCCCACACGCGCTCGTGTGAACATAGTGTGTCCATGTGGGGACAGCCGCCCTCGGCTGTCCGGTGCGAGCGGAGCTCGCACGACCGATTGCTAAATAATTTCTGCCCCAGATCCGATCAGTTGCTACTGACCGTGAAGCTGACGTTCGTGCTGTGGGTCAGCGCGGCTCCGCCGCTGGTTGTTCCTGTGCCGGTTACCGTCACAATATAAGTTTGCGGGCCACTGGTCACTACGCGGCGGTTGCCACTTCCTCCTCCGCAGCCGATCGCCGTCACCGTGATCGCAAGCACCACTAGAGCAAACAGAGCGGCCCACTTGCGCCGCGAAGGGATGCCCAGGATCACGGCCGCAAGTAAGCCCCCAGTCAAGCCGAATCCTCTGGCAAGGATTTGGCCTTTCGATTTGTGCGAAGGCATATCCCGAAGATCCGCTGCTGCCGTCATGCTCAGCGTCGAAGTCTGCGTATTTCCGCTGGCTGGAAAAGTTATGCTTGCGGGGCTCAATGAGCAGGAAATCTTCGCCGAGGCTGCACTAGCGCAGGTCAGGTTGATGGTTCCGACAAAACCGTTGAGTCGGGTGACCGTGACTGTCGAAGTGCCTGCCTGCCCTGCCGCCGCTGATGTAACCATCCCGTCGAGCGCAAAATCCTGGGTGGGGATTACAGCCGTCCATGCAGAAATCAGGTTCGCGACGTCGAGCGATCCGAGCCCGGTTACCTGGTCATACCCTGCTCCCGCCGAAAATCCAAAGCTGGTTGTGCCTGCGGGACAGTTCGTTGTACCAGCGGTGCACGGAGCGTTGTTGTTTCCTGAAGTAACATCGTGAAAAGCGGTCGGGGAACTCGCTGCCAACGCGTAGAGCATGGGGTTCACGTTACCCAAGCCGTTGGAGTTCGTTGCCTGATTGATGAGTGCGAGGATGCCGGCGAAAGTTGGCGCGCCAGCGGAGGTGCCGCCGACGCCTGTCAAATTGCCATCACTGCTACGAAATCCGCTAGCGCAGCTGGTGGCGGTGGATTTTTGCTGTGTGAGATCGTCCTGCGAACAAAATAATAAAGAATCGTGCGCATTCGAAGCGTTTAATGCGATGTCCGGGACGTCGCGCTTTCCATCACCCGGAACGCCGGTTCCACTTTGCCATGATGGCTTAGAAAAAATCGTGCTCGCGCCGCCGCCGCCCGCGCTCAGGCTGGTTGAGGACGGTGCATCATTCCAGGTTTTTTCTGTGATGTAGCGAAGCGCGGTTCCCGTCGAGCTGGTAGCAACACACGACTGACCCCAGTCGGCAGTTGCCTGCCCACATCCGCCAGATACGATTGCCGCCGCATCGCCGGTAAACTCGCTGCCCCCAACCCCAGTGACTTCGGGAATTGCGGCCGGGACATCAACGGCGAAGCCTTGGGTCGCGGAAGTTCGGGTGTCGCAATCAGCAGCGCCCTCATCTCCAGCTGGACCACTGATCGTCTGACCTAGCGCATTGGCCTGCTGCGCCCATTGCTGCATAGTGAGCACGAATGATTTGCCCAGGTTAGCTTCACAGTTTCCATAGCTGATGCTGATGATTGGAGCAACGTTGTTATTGATCGCGTACTGCAGGGCGTCGAACACGTTTTTGGTTCTGTTAGCGCAGTTGCCCGTTCCCGGTCCGGCGTAGATGTATTTGGTAACTACATTGTTGGCCACGCCCTCTGGCCATTCCACGTCGAGGTCTGCCTCGGTCTCGTCTCCTCCGCATCTCAACGCAGTGCCAGTTCCCGGCACTTGTATCTGCTGAAAATTAGCACTGGTGCGCGCGGGAAGCCCGGCTGCGCTGCGGAAGGCATCTATATCAGTGGTGCGGATAAGTGTCTGCCCAATCACAGCGATCGTCTGCCCTGTCCCATCAACATTCGACGGTATCCCGTAGAGCGTCGCAAAATCAGCAGGAATGACGAAGTGATTTCCGGAAGCGTTCGACGTGAACCTTGGTGACACCGTGCGCAGCCTCGGCTTGGGATGGAAATCATTCAACCCGCGCACCCCGAGCACTTCGCCCGCGAACGCGTCCGGCAGTGACACATCACTCGAGTTCGCCATGTGTTGCTCGCCATTGATTGAGTATCGATGCAGCTCAGTCCTGAGCGCATACTCCACTTGTCCCACGCTGCCGCTGAAAGAAATCTCGTTGCGGCTGCGCGACACGCCGTTCACCATAAGGCCTTGCGACTGTAACCATGAGCTGACCTTGCTCAAATCATTCGACGTCATCCCAAACCGGGCAGCGTATTGTTCGGGAGTCAGCCAGCGGTGGTAGTTGGGTGAGGAACGGTCCTGCTGTTCACGCAGAAGTTCTTGCAAGTCTGCCTGCTGGGAAGCGGAAAGCTGAAATGTCAAAGCAACACCGCTGAGTTGGTGTTCCGGGCTGACGCGGCCCTGGTCAAATTGCGCGCGCGCCAGGGGATGGGCAGATCCCCGCACCGGCGCTGTCCGGGAGGAATCGACCGAATACATAATCCTGTCTCTTGAGGCATTTCGTGTGCTCCCGGAGGCTGCCAGGAAAAAAACTGAGCAGCCTATCAGGAATACAGTCAGAGTTGCGGCACCCAAACGCGCAGAAGTCTTATTCAACATAAGGATTTCCTAAGTCCATCCTGCCCCAAGATATAGCCGATTGCTGGATAGATTCAGGGTACCCCAGCCGGGATGTATTCCCAAGTTACCGCCGCTGTAAAAAATGCTTTACATATCCGCGACCCAGTTACCATTTGCCGGAAACAAATTCACTGTGGGGGGTCGGGCGTCCCCGACTGGACGGGCGAGATGCCCGTCCCCCCACATCTTTGTTGTTCAGTCGCACCGAATTTGGCTAAATGCCTTACACTGTCGTCGGACTCCGCATGAAACTCTCTGTAGTTATGCCTGTTTACAACGAGCGCGCCACGGTGCGAGCTGTGGTCGAACGTGTGCTCGCAGTGCCGCTTGAGATCGAGTTGCTATGTGTAGATGACGGCTCACGCGACGGCTCTCGCGAAATCCTGCAGGAACTAGCTTCTGCGAGGCCGCAGGTCAGGGTGTTCCTGCAGCCACAAAATATGGGGAAAGGCGCAGCTCTCAGGCGCGGTATTCAGGAGGCGACCGGGGATTTCGTGATTATTCAGGATGCTGACCTGGAATACGATCCGGCTGAATATCCGGCATTGCTCGGACCGCTGGCGGAAAACAAAGCGGACGTTGTTTATGGCTCGCGATTTCTTGGCGGCGGCCCTCACCGGGTGCTCTACTTCTGGCATTCAGTCGGCAACTGGCTTTTGACCCTGCTTTCAAATTGCCTTACCAACATCAATCTCAGCGACATGGAAACCTGCTACAAGGTTTTTCGCCGCGAGGTTATCCAGTCGATCCCGATTGAAGAAGACCGCTTTGGATTCGAGCCGGAGATTACGGTCAAAGTAGCCAAGCGCCGCTTGCGAATCTATGAAGTGGGCATCAGCTATCAGGGGCGGACGTACGAGGAAGGCAAAAAGATCGGCTGGAAAGATGGCGTTCGCGCTCTTTGGTGTCTGCTCAAATATTCAATAAAAGACGAAGCCGCGCCAGTGCGGGTCCAAGCCGCCGAATCCAGCGCGAAAGAAGAAGCGCCCATCCATAGCGGCCGCCCCTGAGCACGGAAGTAACGTGCAGTGTCCAGAGTGCGTTCCCTCGCCTGTTATCATTCCCTGACGCAACGAAGTCAACGAAAACAATGGGGGACAGAAATGGGCGTCCAAGCCCGCGATATCACTTACTTGTCCCCATCAGCGTCAGTCAACATGGGCGACTGGTGGTTCGATATCGCGACAATCGATCACTTTTGGATATGTCGTCGCTTCGCGGTGATGAAACGTTTGTCGGACTCACTGATTCGAGGCTCGCGCGAGATTGCCGAGATCGGTTGCGGTAATGGTCTATTGCAAAAAAACATTGAGGACCATTATCAGCGGTCAGTTGTTGGGTTCGATCTCAACGAGATAGCTCTTCAAAAAAATGTTAGCCGCATCAGTCCGCTTTATTGTTATGACATCTTTGAAAGAAGACCCGAATTCTCTGCGCGCTTCGATCTCTTGATTTTGTTTGATGTCCTCGAGCATATCGAAGATGAGTCCCGGTTTTTACAGTGCTTAAAATATTATTTGGCTGAATCCGGTACTGTTCTCGTCAATGTCCCAGCAATTCAGTGGCTTTTTTCTGACTACGACCGTGCGGCAGGACATATCCGTCGCTACTCTCTGAATCAACTGACTCGGGTCGCACAGCAAAATGGCTACGAAATCCAGAATGTCACGTACTGGGGACTTCCTCTGTTCCCATCGTTGTTAGCTCGGAAGGCCCTAAATCTGGAGGTCTCGAACGGATCTGCCGGTTTTGATCCCGGCAGTCCTTTGATGAATGATCTACTTGCAGGGCTGGCACGATTCGAACGTATACCGCAACGTCTTCTGGGTACCTCTGTTATGGCAGCCTTGAAAGTCCGGCCGAGGATCAAATAGTTTCGTACTGCACTTGGCATGAAGGGCGCGGGTGCAGCAGCGCAAGCTGCATACTCGCTTCGCTGTCGCCGCGCAGACCAGAATCTGCCCATACCCCATATTCACGATTCCCCACAAGATACGCGACTCTGTATTCTGCCTTCCACGTTAGCTCTCCACCCCATTTTGTTTGCAATACATGATCCGCCACGATTCGTACTTCCTGAACCGATCCCTACGTTCGTGACCATTGCGTCTCCCGTGTACGTCGAGGTAAAAATGCAAGCACGGTTATTGAAGTGAACACAAGGGCGAGGATCACGGTAGCGCGGACATTCAGACTCGATGCACTGCGATGGGATATCGCTTTAGCGTGAGTACTAAAGAAGCTTAGGCAGGCGAATAAAGGCAGAACTCTCACGCCAAAACTATACGCTTGGCGCAAAACTAGAATGGGCTTTCAGCCGTTGTTCAACAAATTCAACAACTTCGCTGCTCCCGTATTCTGGCGGATCGATCACAAACACCGGACGGTCTGGAAGTGAGATTCCCGGCCAGGTCGATTCGCGGGCTTTGCCGCGGTGAAGAATCACCGCGTCGGCCCGTTCGAGGTATTGCTGAGCCGAGCTCTTGAAATCTTCAGTCGCAGGATCCAGCACTGAGATGTAAACATCAGGCTGAATGAATTTCAGAATACTGTTGGATTCCAGAATTGCGTTCTCCGCGCCATCGAGCCTGCGCCGGATGGCTGGCATCGCTTTGTCCAGTTGACCCTGAGCGGTGCGCACCCAAAACGAATGCTTTGCTCCCGCTACCAGGAAACGCGAACTGTCGGTCTTACCTGACCTATCTTTTTCTTCGGTGATCGCCCACGCGTGATCTGCGGTTTCGCATTGGCAAGCTTTGCCATTCAGGGAACACCTGCCATGACCGAATTGGGTGAGCTTGAATGCTGTCCAGTTGTAAACAGGCAACTTCGCGATCAGCCCGGCGACCACACTGGTTTTGCCGACGTTTCGGGAATGCCCGCCAATCACCACAATCGCCATTTACTCTCTCTTGCCTAGCCGCGCCAGGCTCGCCAGACTTCGCAGATACTCGCGCAGCGGCTTGGCTGGAGTCCCCCAGAATGCAATCCCGTTACCGCGCAAAATCTTCTTCGGCAAAACTCCCGCTTGTCCGCCCAGCATTACGCCTTCTTGGATGCGCGCATGCTCGCCAACGCCAACCTGTCCGCCAATGACAACATGATTTTCTATCGTTATGCTCCCCGAAAACCCGGCCTGCGCCGCGATAATAACGTCCTCGCCGAATTGGCAGTTATGCCCGATGTGTACAAGATTATCGATCTTGGTCCCGCGCCCTATACGCGTCGTTTCCAGCGCCCCACGATCGATGGTCGTATTCGCCCCGATCTCGACGTCATCGCCGATTTCAAGCTTTCCGATCTGTGGAAATTTCTCGTGCCGCCCACTTTTAGGATCGCGAACATACCCGAACCCGTCGCTGCCCAGCACCGCGCCCGCATGCACAATCACGCGATTTCCCACCCGCGAGCCTGGATATATCGTCACATTGGGGTAAATCTTGCAGTCCGCACCAACTTCGACGGCATCACCGATGACGCACCCCGCCCCGACGTTCGTGTGTTCTCCTATCAGAGACTTCCCAATCACGGCATTCGCCCCGACTGAAACGTCCGTGCCAAGCTTCGCCGAGGCATCCACCACCGCACTGGGATGAATTCCCGCCGTGCGCGCCGAACTACCTCGCAACAAATTCGCAGCCCGCGAAAAAGACAACCGGGGATTAACCACGATCAACACGGCTTTCGACGAGCGCGCCTTTTCGGCGAAATTGCCTGCAATCACTGCCGAGGCTTGCGACTTGAGCACTTCTGCAAGATTCTCTGCATCTTCGGCGAAGACGATATCACCGTTCTCGGCGCTGGCGATGCTGGCCACTCCACCGACATCGAGGGTTCCATCTCCTACAAGACGCGCACCGATTTGTTCCGCCAACTGCCTGAGTTTCATGGTCTTTGTTTTATACGTTTGCGGTTCGAAAGAAAGCAAGGCGGCTAAAAGACAGAAGAAACACGGTGGGGGTTCCTTCGTGGAACTTCGTGTCCTTCGTGGTTAATGCCTTGGCTCTTGCTCTGTGTTTAAATTGCCCTTCATGAGAATTATTGCCGTCATCCCAGCCCGGCTTGCATCCACGCGGCTACCCCGCAAAATGCTGCGTGAGATTCACGGGAAGCCCCTAGCCGTCTGGGTTTACCAGGCAGTCCGCTCGTCCCCGCTGCTCGATGACGTTATCGTCACAACCGACTCTGAAGAAATCCTTGCCGCCTCCGAAAAGCACGATTGCACCGCCCGCATGACCTCAGACAAGCATCGCAGCGGCACAGAACGCGTGCACGAAATTTCGCAGTCGATTTCCGCAGACGTTTACATCAATGTGCAAGGCGACGAGCCCATGATTCGGGCCGCTCACATCGAAGCGTTGGTCGCGCTGATGAAAAATCCCGACATTCCGGTTGGAACACTCAAAACGCCAGCTTCATCCGACGACATTGCCAATTCCAATGCGGTGAAAGTTGTAACCGACAAAAATGGACGTAGCCTATATTTTTCCCGCTCCACCATTCCTTACGACCGCGACGACTCTCATCCGAAATATTTCAAGCATCTTGGGATCTACGCTTACCGTAAGCCATTCCTCGACAAATTTGTCGCCCTCCCGGAATCATCGCTTGAGCGCAGCGAACGTCTCGAGCAGTTGCGTTTTCTCGAAAATGGAATCCCCATTTATGTCGCGGAAACTGCTTACGACAGCATTGGCGTGGATACTGAAGAAGATTTTCAGCGAGTGACGAAATTGCTTGAACGTAATGAGTGAAGGCGCAAATTAGACCGCGTGCGCCTTTTTCCAGGCTTCCGCCGCCGCGACTCTGCGCGCGATTGCGGGATGCGAGTGGAACCACCACTCAACCCACCGCGACGGCGTCCTCTCCGCAAGGTTTTGATCAGCCAGCTTGTTCATCGAAGAAATGAACGGCTCGGCGCCGCCAATATTAGATAACGCATATCGGTCCGCCTGGCGCTCGTGGAATCTCGAAAGCCCGTTCAACGCGGGCATCAGCACGAACGACAGCACCGTGAAAGTAAGCACCAGCAGCGGTAGGTTGGCGAAATCCGACAACGATTCGAACATGTGCCAGCGATTAATCGCGTAGTGAAGCGTCCAGTTCGCGGCCCAGAAGCCAACAAATGTGACCGCTGCCTGCACCCCGATGCTTTTAAGAATGTGTTTGTGGACGTGATGTCCGAGTTCGTGCGCCAGTACCGCTTCAATCTCATCCGGCGAATAGTTCTCCAGCAGCGTGTCCGCCAGAATGATCCGTCGTGTCGCCCCCAGCCCGGTTAGAGCGGCATTCGCCTTCTTGCTCTTCTCCGACAGATGCCATTTGTAGACGCCGCGGATCTGCGTCCCCGCGCGCTCGCCGAGTCGTACCAGGCGCAACCTCAAATCTTCATCATGCAGTGGCTCAAACTTATAAAAGATTGGAAACAGCAACACTGGAGCCAACTGCGCCATGAGCACCGCAATCGCAAGAAATCCAATCCATGCCACCAACCACCAATGTGCGGGGAAGTCGCGAATGATCAGGTACAGCAACTCGACCAAGCC
>Ga0134126_10005025_pt1 | contig 16523 bp, 11 predicted proteins | sample KB31752_FD_96881 | JGI IMG/M metagenome (GOLD analysis project Ga0134126, IMG submission 96881) | Terrestrial soil microbial communities with excess Nitrogen fertilizer from Kellogg Biological Station, Michigan, USA - KB3-175-2 | ecosystem: Environmental > Terrestrial > Soil > Unclassified ...
CAGGGAGTGGCTGCGCGAGGTCTCGGCTTTCAGCCCATCGTTCTCCACCACCTCCACTTCCACCGCGCAGCCGCCATCGCGCAGCGGGCGCGCGCACGGCGGCAGGGACTCCGAGGTGGGCAGGCCATACAGGCCGAAGTAGCCCGGTGGCCGCCGGCGCTCGAAGATGCTGGGTGCTCGGTAGCCGCGGCCACTGGCCAGCAGGAACGACCAGTGCGGGCTGGGGCTCCAGCGCAGGCCGGCACGCGGCGAAAACGCAGTGTCACCGCCATCGCGGTCCAGTCGCGCGGCCACGTCCAGGCGCAGTGTCGGCGCCAACGGCAGGCCCACTTCGGCGTAAGCGGCGTTGCTCTGCCGCGACAGCCTGCGTTGCTCCATCGGCAGTCCCAGCGCCAGCTCGCCCTTGCCCAGCAGCGGATCGGGCAGCGAGGTCCAGCGCTCGCGGCGCAAATCGATGCCGGTGGCCAGTTGTGCTGCTCCGCCGGGCAGTGTCATCAGGGTGCGCTGCATGCCCCACCAGCCCTGCCACTGCTCGGTACGTCCGCGGTTGTGGATGGCCGGGAACAGCTCCTCTGCCAGCCCCGCCGGCAGGGTGGAAAACCCGGGCAGGAAGTCCAGCGTGCGTGCTGCTTCCAGCAGGCGTTCGCTGCGCACGGTGCCTTCGGTGCGCAGGTCCACCTGGCTGCGCTGCGCGCTGAGGCCGGCATCCCAACTGCGGCCGGCGCGCTCACGGCCCATGCCGAAACTGATGTCGCCTTCGGTGGCATGCACGCGCGGGCGCACTTCGCCGCCTTCCTGCAGGACCGCGTTGAAGATCGCGACAGGGCTGAAATTGAGGGAGACGGCGGTCGGGCCCAGTTCAAAACGCTGACGGTTGTGGCTGCCACGGGCTTCCACGTAGGCGTAGCGTCCTTCACCGCGTTCGTGGCGATAGCGCAGGTAACCGGACAGCGTCTTCGATGCCGGTTGCAGCGAGCGCGGGCGTGCGTTGTCGAACCAGCAGCCGTCGTCTTCGCTCTGCAATGGCGGATGGCACTGCGTGGCCGGATAGTAGTCGCCGTTGGGCATGATCAGCCCGATCGGGTACAGCGAGGTTTCCGCATGCCAGTCGCGCTGGTCACCGGCCACATGCTGCAGACGATGCAGATCGATGCCGGCGAACCAGCGGTCGCCGCCTTCGCGCACGCCGCCCGTGGCCGCCTGCAGCCGGTACTGATCGCCATCGCCACGGCTGCTGGCACCCGATTGCAGCGTGGCTTCCGGTCCCTCGGCCTGGTCACGCAGAATGATGTTGACCACGCCGGACATCGCATCGGCGCCGTAGATGGCCGAAGCACCGCCACGCACCAGCTCGATGCGCTCGACGAAGCTGAGCGGAATGCCTCCCAGATCGGTCAGCCCGCCTTCTTCCAGCGACACCATCGGATAACGCGGCAGGCGCCGGCCGTTGACCAGGAACAGGGTTGCGCGCGGGCCCATGCCGTCCAGGCTGGTGGTGGCGGCCGCGCCGACCGGCAGATACAGCGAGTCGCCGCTGCGCGAGGTGCTCAATGGCGGATGGCCGTTCATGCCGGGCAGGTGGCGCAACAGGTCGAACAACGTGCCGTAGCCGCTGCGCAGGATGTCCTCGCGATCGATCACCGTTACCGGCAGCGTGGTCTGCACGGAGGTGCGCGGCAAGCGGCTGCCGGTGACATGGATCGGCGCCAGTTCCACCTGCACCGGCTTGGCTGGCGCGGGCGGCGGTGGCCGCCGTACCGGCTGCGCGACCACTGCGGGTGGGGCAGCGTGCCGGCGGACCACGAATCCGCCGCTGGGGGTCTGCAGGATGTTCACCGGCATGCCGGCGACCAGCTGCTTCAGCGCGGCGGCCGGCGCCAGCGAGCCGGCGACGCCGCCGGTACGCAGGCCGGTCAGTTCACGTGCGTCGAACACCAGGGCAATGCCACTCTGGCGTGCCCATTGCTGCAGGGCCGGCGGAAGAGCGCCGGGAGCGATCCGGTAGTCGACCTGTCTGACGGCTTCTGCTGACGCCGCCGTTGCCGCCACACCGGGCACCAGCACAACGCACAACAGGGCCTGCAGCAGACCCCAGCGCAGCACGTCCCAACGAAGCACACCAGGCGCCGGCATCGGCCGCCGCCTCAGTAGGTGCGGCGCAGTTCCAGCGCGCCATCCGAGCGCGGCTGGCCAGCAATGGACCACCCCAGTTCCAGGGCGGAAAGCAGTTCATGCGCGTCGCCTGCACGGAAGGTGCCGCTGACCGCGAGGTCGGCGATATCCGGGTCGGCGACCACCAGTGGCGTGCTGCCATAGCGGTTCATGCGCTCGACCACAGTGGCCAGGGGCGTGCCGTCGAACACCAGCTTGCCCTGCGGCCAAGCCTCGGCGGCGGCAGTCGAGGACAGCTGCGGGCCGGGTTGGATCTTGCCGGAGGCCAGGACCTGCAGCTGCTGGCCCGGCGAGAGCGTGTGCTGCGCACTGCCACTGGTGACTTCCACCACGCCTTCCAGCAGCGCGACCTCGACCCGGCCGTCAGCCAGGCGTTCAACCTGGAAGGTGGTGCCGATATCGCGGATCGAGCTGCCGCCGGCCTGCACCCGCAGCGAGCGCGATGACGGTTCGACCTGCAGCTGGATGCGACCGTGTTCCAGCGCCAGTTCGCGCTTGCGCCAGCCGAAGCGTGCGGTCAGCGTGGTGCCGGCGTCGAGCGTGGCGATGCTGCCATCGGCCAGGGTGCGCTGCTGCGGCAGCAGGCTGGCGTTGGCGTAGGTCAGCGGTGTGGGATTGCCATCGGTGTACAGCATCCAGCCCAGGCCAACGGCCAGACACACGCCTGCAGCGGCGGCGACACCGGGCAGCCAGCGCCGCTGCGGCCGGCGCGCCGCACGCGCGGCGGCGGTGCGCAGCCACGGGTCGCTGGCCAGGCCGGCGCTGCGCTGGTGCAGCTTCTCGGCCTGTACCCATGCGCTGACATGTGCCGGATCCTCGGCCAACCAGTCCTCGAAGGACTGCCGTTCTTCGGCGCTGCAGTCGGGGGCGTCCAGCCGGGCTACCCAGGCGCTTGCGTGTTCAAAAAGCAACGTGTCATCCCTGTTGTCGTTGCGGATCATTCGGCATCTCCATCATTGTGGAGAGGATCGGGGCCCAGCTCCTTGCGCAGGCCCTGCAATGCACGGGCAATGTGTTTTTCCACGGTCTTGGCGGTGATGCCGCAATGCCGGGCGATCTGTGTATAGCTCATCCCGGTGATGCGGTTGAGCAGATACACCTCGCGGGCACGTTCGGGCAGCTTGAACAGTGCCTGGCGCAGCAGGGCGAGCATCTGCCCGGATTCTGCCTGACGCAGCGGATCAGGAGAAGCACTGGCGGCTTCTTCGTTGCCGTCGCGTTCGGTCAGCGACAGGTGGTTGCGCGATTGTGGCGAGCGCCCGCGGTCTGCCAGGCGGTTGCGGGCAATGCGGTACAGCAGCAGCCGCAGCTCCTCGGTGCCGTGCGCGCGGTAGCGGATCAGGCGCTCCATGCAGTCCTGGGCGATGTCCTCGGCATCCTCGGGGCCGACACCGCGGGCGCGCAGGAAAGCGCACAGCGGCGCGCGTTCCTCGCGCACGAATGCGATGAAGGCATCCGGAACCCCGGGCAGATCCGGCGCAGGACGGAGCAAAGGGGAGGGCGCGGACAGGGGAGGGCCTCGGACGACGATGACGGACGCGTCACCGAGTTTTACGCGACGGTGACCGGATGGGGAAGCCCACGTTTCTTCCGCATTTCCATTGTGAATGCATTCATGTTTTTTCTCGCCGTCGACTGGGGGCGTCGAGCCCGCTGCTGCGTTCTGCTTTCGACCCGCGTGGTGCGGGCGGAGAGAGAGAACGCAATGAAGCATTCGAAGTTGAGCATCGCCCTGGCAGGCCTGGTGGGTATCGCGACCCTGGGCCAGATGGATGACGTCATGGCAATGAATTATCACGTGCAGGGCGATCGCGTCGTGCTGAGTGGCGGTGTCACCGTCGCCGACGTCGTCGCGCTGCCGGCGCTGCTGGCCAAAGCGCAGGCCGAAGGCCGCCCGATCCGCGAAGTCGTGCTGCGCACCTCCAATGGTGGCGCGCTGATCGCGGGTGAGTGGCTGCAGGGCGTGATCCGCACCAACGGCCTGAACACCATCGTGTCCGGCCACTGCATCTCGTCCTGCTCGATCATGCAGTCCGGTGGCGTCGAACGTTACCTGGCCGGCGACCTGCCGCTGGTCGACTCGGTGCAGATCCACGCTGCCAGCAACAGTGGCAAGGTGATCTACACGCCGTCGCCGCGGATGACCGAGATCTACACCGGCAACTACGGCGGCGGCATGGATGCCGGCCTGCTGCACAAGGCCATGTACGAGGTGGTGCAGCCCAACGGCCTGCTGGTGTTCCGCGATCCGGCCCGGACCACCGGCGCTTCGGTCAGTTTCGATCCCGATGGCAGTGGCCGCAGGCTGGAGACCTTCCCCGGCCAGGACATCTACAGCAACAACATCATCACCGCCGCCGGTTACCGCGATCCGGGCGATACCCTGACGGTCACCGGCAATGTCAGCGGCGACATCAATCCGGGCTACCTGCGCACTGCGCGCCAGCTGCAGGCGTTCGTCGATGACGACTTCGCGCGCTGGAACGATACCGACTTCGCCACCACGTACATCAACTATGCGGTGAACATCTACAACCGCTCCAGCGCCGGCCCGAACGGCATCGGCCCGGCTTCGGTGCAGGATTACCTCAACGATCCGGGTACACAGCAGCTCCTTCTGGGCCAGCTGCGCCTGGATGAACTGGACGCTTCCACGCTGGGCAATTCGGCTGGCGTGATCCGCGTCGCCAAGGGCGGCACCTGGCGCACCGCCGAAACCACCGGCGCCGATTTCATGCTTGTGGAGAACGGCACCATCGCCCTGGAAGGCGGCGGGTTGCGCACTCCGGAGCTGCGCGTGCTGGCGGCCGGCATGGTGGTCGGCCACGGCGACATCGCCTCGGTTGCCACCGACTCGAGCGCACTGCTCAATGGCACCGGCCCGTCGTACCGCGAGGATGGCTTCAACCGCCTGCGCGTTTACGGCACCCTGATGCCGCGTGGTGGTGATCTGGTCACCCACGGCTACGTCAACATCATGCCGGGCGGCAAGGTGCTGTTCGACGTCACCGAGGCAGGCGGCGCCAACAGTGGCCGTCTGCGCGTGGGCGACTTCTACGACAGCGGCGCCAACGAGGGTGCGCTGGTCATCTCGCCGGGCGCCCACCTTGAACTGAACGTGGCGCAGGGCTTCTACGCCGGCAACTACCAGCGTGAGCTGGTGAGCGGCCCGATCTACCAGGCGGATTCACCGATGCGGTGCGCCTGGGTGACACCGGCTATACGGCCAGCATCACCGACGGCGAGGTGTTCCGGCCACGCCACAATTCGCTGCTGAGCTTCAACATCAACCAGACCGCCGAGGGCCTGTCGCTGACCGCCAACCCCGGCTTCGACCAGCTCGCGCAGCTTACCGGCAACAATGGCAACGATGGACTCGGTCGCGCGCTGGCTACTGCCGGCCAGCGCCAGGATGCCGGGCTGAAGCCGCTGCTGGGGGCGCTGCAGTTCGCTGACCGCGATGTGATCGCCCAGCAGGCCGGTGCACTGCGCGGTGATGGCCATGCCAGCCTGCGCCTGGCCGACAACGCGCTGGTTGGCAGCATCGGCAGCGTGGTGCAGCAGCACCAGGCCGCACGACGCAGCGGCAGCGGTGATGCCGGTGGTTTGGCCGCACAGGCCGCGCAGGCGGCGTCGGCACAGCCGGGCATGGCCAATGGCAGTCTGTTCAATCAGTTGGCGATGCATCTGGTGGAGCCGGCGGCGAGCGCCGGCGGCACGAGTTACGGCGGCGAAGCGCCGCGCAGCCATGGCCTCTGGGGCCGCGGTTTCGGCAGCCATGGCCGCATCGACGGCGAGGGCGGCGTGGCCGGACTGAGCCATACCGTCGGCGGCATCGTGCTCGGTGCCGATACGCAGCTGGCTGATGACCGGGTGACGCTGGGCGTCAGCGTTGCCGCCGCGGACATGTCGACCAAGGGCCGCGATGGTTCCGGTTTCAGCGGCGACGTGCGCGCGCTGGATGTGGGCGGCTACCTGGATGCCACCTACTCGCGTGGCTACCTGTCGGCCTCGGTGCGCTATACCGATCTGCGCCACGACACCCGCCGCAGCATCGATGGCATCGACGGCCTGCAGGCTCCGTTGCGTGCCAAGTACAACAACGATGCGATTTCGGCCCGGCTGGAGCACGGCTTCTCGTTCACCACCGCCAAGGGCGTAGTGATCCAGCCGCTGCTGCCGGTGGTCGATTACGCGCGCACCTCGGCCACCCGTTTCAATGAAGGGCAGGGTGCCGGCGCACTGGTGGGTCGTGGTGACAGCCTGGAGAGCATCCGCGTTGGTGCGGGCCTGCAGCTGTTCAAGACCTTCGAGGGCAACAACGGCGAGCGCATCACCCCGCGCGCGCGCGTTGTCTGGCAGAAGGAACTGGGCGACACCCAGGCCCGTTACAGCACCGGCTTCGCCGCTGCGCCGGACCTGGTGTTCGGTGCCAGCAGCCAGACCGTGGGCGAGCAGGTGCTGGCCTGGAACCTGGGTGTGACCAGCCGCGCCACCGATCGCCTGTCGGTGATGGTCGACTACGTGGGCGAGCGCCGCGACGGCCAGCTGCAGAACGGCGTGATGCTGGGCCTGGGCTATACGTTCTAAGGCAGTACCGGCACCGGCGGCCGTCGCGCCGCCGGTGCCATCCCCATCGGTGTGCGGGTGCGCTATGGTCGTGGCGGATTTCCGCGCAGGCCTTGCCATGCAGATCGCCGTTTTCAGTGCCCGTCCCTACGACCGCCGCTTTCTCGAGGAAGCCAACCAGCACGAGGGGGCAGGGCAGGATTTCCAGTTCGTGTATTTCGACGCGGCGCTGGACGTGCACACCGCCGCGCTGGCACAGGACTGCGCCGCCGTCTGCGTGTTCGTCAACGACAGGCTCGATGCACCGGTGCTGCAGGCCCTGCATGCACTGGGCGTACGCGCGGTGCTGCTGCGCTGTGCCGGCTTCAACAATGTGGACCTGGCCAGCGCGCACGCGCTCGGCCTGTTCGTCGCCCGCGTGCCCGCCTACTCGCCGGAAGCGGTGGCCGAGCACGCACTGGCGCTGGTGATGACCCTCAACCGGCACACCCATCGCGCCTACAACCGCGTGCGTGAGGGCAACTTCATGCTGGATGGCCTGCTCGGCCGCACCCTGCATGGCAAGACCGTGGGCATCGTCGGTACTGGCAAGATCGGGTTGGCCACCGCGCGCATCTTCCGCGGCATGGGCTGCACCGTGCTGGGGCACGATCCGTATCCCTCGCCGGCGTTCGCCGGGATCGGCGCGATGGTTGAACTGGACGAGCTGCTCTCGCGCTCGGACATCGTCTCGCTGCATTGCCCGTTGACCCCGGATACCCAGCACCTGATCGACGACGCCTCGCTGGCGCGGATGAAGCCCGGCGCGATGCTGGTCAACACCTCGCGTGGCGGCCTGGTCGATACCCATGCGGTGATCCGCGCGCTGAAGTCGCGCCGGCTGGGCCACCTGGCCATCGACGTCTACGAGCAGGAAAGCGCGCTGTTCTTCCAGGACCTGTCGGGCGAGATCATCGACGATGAGGCGTTCCAGCGCCTGATGACCTTCCCCAACGTGCTGGTGACCGGCCACCAGGGCTTCTTCACCGTGGAGGCGCTGCAGGAGATCTCGGCGATCACGCTGGGCAACCTGGCCGATTTCGCGGCGGGGCGGGACTGCGGTAACCGGGTGGAGGCGGGTTGAGAGCCCGGGCGGGTGGGCGTTTGACGGCAATCGTCACGACCGCATTGACCGCAGGGGCAGGGCGACCGTAAAATTGCCTGCTTCGCCGGAATAGCTCAGTTGGTAGAGCGGCGCATTCGTAATGCGTAGGTCGTAGGTTCGATTCCTATTTCCGGCACCAGTTGTACAAAAAGCCCCGGCCCTGGTCGGGGCTTTTTTGTGCTCTGGTAGCGCCGGGCCACGCCCGGCGGAATGCGTGGTCCTCCAGTAGTGCCAGTCCATGGCTGGCACCCCAGGATTTTCGAGCCGCGCGACCCACTCAACCCAGCGGCTTCCCAAGTGCTTGGGTCCTGGCACCGTTCCTGACCTGGCAACCGCGGCCGGCCATTCCTGTGCCATGAATACCCAGTCTTGCTTCAAGGCTCTTTCAGGGATTGGAAGGATGCACAGGTTCGGGGGAACTGCAGGCGGTGTGTCGGCCCGCTTTAGGGCATGTGGAGATCGAAGTAGGAAGTGGGGAGCGTTAGGCACCTGGCCGTGCTGTGTGCTGCTGATCGGCTTTGGCTTGTCGTCAGCCGCAATCGCCCAGACAGCGGTCACGTACATCCACACGGACGCGCTTGGCTCGGTTGTGGCCGAGAGCGATGCCAACGACAACGTGATCAAGCGCTATGACTACGAGCCCTACGGCGCCGTGGTAGGTGGTCAATTCACGGACGGACCGGGGTATACCGGGCATGTGAGTGACTCGGCCACCGGGCTGAGCTACATGCAGCAGCGGTACATGGATCCGCAGTTGGGTGTGTTCCTCTCGGTGGATCCGGTGACGGCGTATGAACAGCCCGTTGGGCAGTTCAATCGGTATCGATATGCGACCGGTGATCCGTACAAGTTCACGGATCCGGATGGGCGCAATTCGAATATCCTTGCACCGGTTGTAATCGGTGCGCTTGCAGTTGCGACGGTCTACCATCTGGGTACGACGCCTGAGCAACGTCAGCAGGCAGGGCAAGCGATAGATAGAGGCATAAAAAGGCTTTTCCAAAGAAATGAGGCCGCAGATTCAACGAACAATGCTGGCACGTCTGCACAGCCTGGTGATGCAGATAGGTCCGAAGGCTGTATCTATTGCGTAGATGGATCCAAGACCCAGTCCGGCAAAGATTACATCGGATCAACGGATGACATGGGGCGGAGGCAGCGCGATACTTCCGACGGAGGGGGCCGAAGTGGCGCTGAAAGAATTGGAAGCTATTCCAAAGGCGACGGGACGGGTCGTCAGAACCAAGAGCAGCAGGCTATAAATGATCGAGGTGGCAAAGAAAATTTGGATAGCAAGCGAAATGAGGTGGCTCCCTCTCGATGGGAGGAGCGAGATATCAGGCCACCAGAGAGGTAGCGTCTAAGTGATCAATGAACGCCCCATTCCGGATGCAGCCTTCGAGGATGAGAATGCAGTAGAGATGCTGCGTGTCTGGATTGCAGCAAAAGGGCTGCATTGTTCCATGAAGGTTGGAATGTATAGAGAGCAGTTTGAAGTGCCTGAGGAAAGGGCCTGGGGAAGAATTTTGGCAGACGTTGCACGGCACCTGGCGAACGCGCTGGAAACAGGGTACGGTGCTGATGCGCATGCCTCCCTTCGTGAGATCCAGGAGTGCTTCAATAATGAGCTTGGCAAGAATTCACCTGCAATCAAAGGTGGTTTCATCGATCGTCATTAAGTGATGCTCGTGGTAGCGTAGGTCGCAGGTTCGACTCCTGTTTCCGGCACCAGTTGCATGAAAAGCCCCGGCCCTGGTCGGGGCTTTTTGTTTGGCCGCTGATCCGCTGCCTCGGTAGTGCCAGCCCATGGCTGGCAACGCGGGAACGCCGCACGTATTAGATTGCCCCGACCCGACGCACCGCTTGATACGCATGGCGTCATGCGGGGAATGGATTGACGCCTCCTGTATCAACCCACCGCTGATGCGTGTCGGCCGTCAGTCCCGGTCTGGAGTGAAGACCTCGCCCATACGTCCGAAGGCACTCCAAAACCAACCCACGCTATTGCCCGAACGCGATCACCAGCAAACGGCCTGCCGAGTTGTCCACCAGAAGGACGGGCTTTCCACCTTGGCGGATCTCGAAATACGTCGCAGCGCTGACCATGTTGAATTCCGGCATGCCCGCCACGCTTTCCCTCTGCAACTGCACGCGCAGATCCTCCTGCAGCTGCAGAAACTCCAGATCGGAAAACTCCCGATAGGTGGTGACGTTGATGCGGGCCTCCGGCCGATAGCTGTGCGCGACTAGCGGGCCCAGTGCCAGGACCATCAACAAGGCGGCCCACGCCAACGCCCGCCTGCCGAACCGGCCGAACACTAGCTGCGCACGTGCAGGCAGGCGGTGACCTGGGCAGTAAGGGCAAGGCAAGCCATCATCATGCCCTCCATCACGCGCTCGCCCACGTATTCGTGGGAAGGGCCGTTCTGCCGGGTGCGTTCGGCCGCCAACAGCATCTCCTGCACCACGGTCAGGCCGGCCAGCGCGCAGTCGGCGTCGGCCAATTCCATGCGGCGCCCTGGCCGCAGGTGGATTTCCGGCCACGGGCGCCCATCGGCGGCGGCGCCGGCCTGGATGCTGCGCAGCGTGGAGACGAAGGCGGTGGGGTCCGCTCCAGGCTCGCCCAGGCTCTCGGCATTGGCCGGGTCATGGCGGGCATTCAGTTCAAGATATTCCGATGCGTGCATGGCAGTGCTCCGTGCAGGACAGACAGCAGCGCCACCGGGGGAGGTGGCGGACGGTGCGTGGCGGCAAAACCCGGAGCGTTGCTCAAACCCGGTGGGTGCGTGCAAACACGCACCCCCACGCACCGCCCGCCATGGAACGCGAACGGATTGCCAGCCGGCGCCACGCAGAGGTGGCGCCGGCTGACAAGCGTAAACACAAGCAACGCAACGGGTTTTGCCGACCCGGCCACTCGTTTTCAGTGGCATGCCATGGTGTGCACATCCCAGCCGTTGCTGCCACTTGTGGAGCAGGTGCGGCCAGTGATGTCTTACGCTTCCCGCCTATTTTGACATGCGGGCTGTTGCCCCGAAATGTCCGCCCTTCAAGGCGTTTCCCGGGGCGCGCAGCGCGCCGGCCAAGTGGATGCGTCATGCAGTGCTTCTGCGGCGCAGCGCCCGCACTCGCCGCCAGCCCGCGTCGATCGCGACAACACCGCCAACCTCGCCCGACATTGGGGCAGAGCGTGGCTGAACCTGTTCAGTCGACTGTGCCGAACGAGGCGCCTCGCCGGCCTCGTGGCCGATGCTACGCTGCCGTCCCCGCGCGTTCTGCCCGCAACATTGGCGCGGTGCGACAACGTGTCGCATCCAGATACGGGCCTTTCCTGCGCTTGATCATTGTCAATGCCTTTCTTAAATGGTGGGTGACGGCCTAAAATTGAAAGGCTGACTCGACCCCACCTCACCTGCCTGTCTTCTGGACGGGTGGGCCCGGCTTTGGCCGGTGCGGGCAGGACGGGGAACGGCATTCCCTCGCAATTGGATCGACCGATGATTCCGTTGAAAACCCTTGGGCGCTGGTTGCGCCCGGGCCTGCTGCTCGCATTGCTGGTGATGCTCACCGGCTGCGATGCCGTGGCCATCCTCAGTCCGAAGGGCCAGATCGGCCAGGATGAAAAGACACTGCTGATCACGGCCACCGTGCTCATGCTGCTGGTCGTCATCCCGGTCATCATCATGACCCTGACCTTCGCGTGGAAGTATCGCGCCTCCAACACCAAGGCCCGCTATGAGCCGAAGTGGTCCCACTCGACGGCGATCGAGGTGGTGGTGTGGTCGATCCCCTGCATGATCGTGCTGGTCCTGGCGGTGCTGACCTGGCGGTCCTCGCACGCGCTGGATCCGTACAAGCCCCTGGAATCGGACGTCAAGCCGGTCACAATCCAGGCGATCTCGCTGGACTGGAAGTGGCTGTTCATCTATCCGGAAGAGAAGGTCGCGGTCGTCAACGAGATCAAGTTCCCGGTCAACACCCCGCTGAACTTCGAGATCACCTCCGATACGGTGATGAATGCGTTCTTCATCCCGCACCTGGGCAGCATGATCTATTCGATGGCGGCGATGGAGACCAAGCTCCACCTGATCGCCAACGAGACCGGTGAATTCCCGGGCATGTCTTCGCACTACAGCGGTGCAGGCTTCGCCAAGATGCATTTCACTGCCTACTCGGTCACCGATGCGCAGTACCGCCAGTGGCTGGACCAGGTCCGTGCCGGCCAGCAGAGCCTGGACAAGGCCTCGTTCAAGGCGCTGGGTGAAGCGAAGAATTCCGAGTGGTATCCGGTCACCTACTTCGGCAAGGTTGAAGACAACCTGTTCGACTGGGTCATCGCCAAGCACATGGGCGACAACAAGCACTACGGCATGAAGCATTCCCATGCGGGTGCGGCTGCTGCCGATGCGTCCAGCCATGAAGCGCACGAGGGGCACGCCCCGAGCGACGCGCATGATGCCAAGGAATCCGGGAAGAACCTGGATGCCACCGAAGAACACGAACACGCTGGCCATGAAGGCCACATGGGTTCGGGAGAATGAACATGTTGGGAAAACTCTCTCTTGAGTCGATCCCCCACGATCCAATCGTGCTGACCACCCTGGTCGGTGCGGTGCTGGGTGGCCTGGGCGTGATGGCCCTGATCACCAAGTTCAAGCTGTGGGGCTATCTGTGGAAGGAGTGGTTCACCTCGGTGGATCACAAGAAGATCGGCGTGATGTACATCATCGTCGCCTTCGTCATGCTGCTGCGCGGTTTCTCCGACGCGATCATGATGCGTACCCAGCAGGCCATCGCCGTCGGCGGGTCCGAGGGTTACCTGCCGCCGCACCACTACGACCAGATCTTCACCGCCCACGGCGTGATCATGATCTTCTTCGTGGCGATGCCGCTGATCACCGGCCTGATGAACCTGGCCGTGCCGCTGCAGATCGGTGCGCGCGACGTCGCGTTCCCGTTCGTGAACTCGCTCAGCTTCTGGCTGTTCGTGTCCGGTGCGGTGCTGATCATGCTGTCGCTGTGGATCGGTGAATTCGCCGCCACCGGCTGGCTGGCGTTCCCGCCGTTGTCGGGCATCGAGTACAGCAACAATGTAGGTATGGACTACTACATATGGGGACTACAGGTGGCGGGTCTGGGTACCACGTTGAGTGGTATCAACTTCTTCATCACCATCCTCAAGATGCGCACCCCGAGCATGAAGCTCATGCAGATGCCGGTCTTCACCTGGACCGCTCTGGTGACCAACGTGCTGATCGTCGCCGCCTTCCCGGTGCTGACCATCACCCTGGTGCTGCTGACCCTGGACCGTTACCTGGGTACGCACTTCTTCACCAATGACGGTGGCGGCAACGCCATGCTGTACATCAACCTGATCTGGATCTGGGGCCACCCGGAAGTCTATATCCTGGTGCTGCCGGCCTTCGGCGTGTTCTCCGAGGTCATCGCGACCTTCTCGCGCAAGGCCCTGTTCGGCTACAAGGGCATGGTCTACGCCACCGCCTGCATCGGCGTGCTGTCGTTCATCGTGTGGCTGCACCACTTCTTCACCATGGGCTCGGGTGCCAACGTCAATGCCTTCTTCGGCATCACGACGATGATCATCTCCATCCCCACCGGCGTGAAGATCTTCAACTGGCTGTTCACCATGTTCCGCGGTCGCGTGCAGTTCACCACGCCCGTGCTGTGGACCATCGGCTTCATGGTCACCTTCACCATCGGCGGCATGACCGGCGTGATGCTGGCGATCCCGGCCATCGACTTCGTGCTGCACAACAGCCTGTTCCTGATCGCCCACTTCCACAACGTCATCATCGGCGGCGTGGTGTTCGGCATGTTCGCCGGCATCACCTACTGGTGGCCGAAGATGTTCGGCTTCCGCCTCAACGAGTTCTGGGGCAAGTGCGCGTTCTGGTGCTGGTTCATCGGCTTCTATGTGACCTTCATGCCGATGTACGTGCTGGGCTTCATGGGCATGACCCGTCGTCTGCAGAGCACCGTCAACCCGGCCTACGAGCCGTTCCTGCTGGTGGCCGCTGTGGGCGCCTTCATCGTGGGTGCCGGCATCCTGTGCCAGATCATCCAGGTGGCCGTGTCGATCCGCGACCGCAAGAAGACCGCCGACCTGACCGGCGACCCGTGGGATGCCCGTACGCTGGAGTGGGAAACCTCTTCGCCGCCGGCCTTCTACAACTTCGGCACCCTGCCGGAAGTCACCGAGCTGGACGATTTCTGGGAGCGCAAGCAGCGTGGTGAAGCCTGGCCGAAGCCGGCCAAGTACACCGACATCCACATGCCGCGCAACACCGGCACCGGCGTTGTCATCGGCGCCTTCAGCCTGGTGTTCGGCTTTGCGATGATCTGGCACATCTGGTGGCTGGCCATCATCGGCTTCGTCGGCATGATCGCCACGTTCATCTACCGCACCTTCGACCAGGACGTGGACTACTGGGTCCCGGCTGCCGAGGTGGAACGCATCGAGAACGAACACCGCAAGCACCTGGAAGCCCAGGGCCTGGTGAAGTCGGAGCTGAAGGCATGAGCACCAATACCTCGACCGTGAACCATGGGCACGCCGCACACGCGGCGGCCCATGGCCATGACGACCACGAGCACCACGACACCGGCGGCAACACCGTCTTCGGTTTCTGGGTGTACCTGATGAGCGACTGCCTCATCTTCGCCTCGCTGTTTGCCACCTACGTGGTGCTGGCCGGCGGCACCGATGGTGGCCCCGGCGCGAAGGACCTGTTCGAGCTGCCGTTCGTGGCGTGGGAAACCGCGCTGCTGCTGACCTCGTCGCTGACCTTCGGCCTGGGCATGATTTCCATGCACCGCAAGCAGGTCGGCCAGATGTTCCTGTGGCTGGGCATCACCTGGCTGCTGGGCTTCGGCTTCATGTGCATGGAAGTCTATGAATTCCAGCACCTGATCCATCAGGGCTACGGTCCGGACCGCAGTGCGTTCCTGTCGGCGTTCTTCGCCCTGGTCGGTACCCACGGCCTGCACGTCAGCGCCGGCCTGCTGTGGCTGCTGGTGATGTTCGTGCAGCTGAAGAAGTACGGCCTGACCCCGACCAACAAGACCCGCATGGCGTGCCTGAGCCTGTTCTGGCACTTCCTGGACCTGATCTGGATCGGCGTGTTCTCCGTCGTCTACCTCAATGGAGCGCTGTAATGGCACATGACAACCATGCACACGACCACGCCGCCGGCGGCGAAAGCCACGGCACCGTGAAGTCGTACCTGATCGGCTTCGTGCTGGCGGTGGTGCTGACCGTCATCCCGTTCTACATGGTGATGTCGGGTGATTTCTCGCGCACCGTCAACGGTGTGGTGATCGCCATCACCGCGGTGCTGCAGATGCTGGTCCACCTGGTGTTCTTCCTGCACCTGGACCGCTCGTCGGAGAGCCGCTGGAACGTCAACGCTGCGGCCTTCACCGTGGTGGTGATCGGCATCATCGTGGTCGGTACCCTGTGGGTCATGCACAACATGAACGTGCACATGATGCACTGACGTCTTCGCGACGTTGCCACGCAGAAAGGCCGCCCCCGGGCGGCCTTTTTGTTTGTTGCGCGATCGCGGGGAACGCATCCACGCATGGCGTGGATCTACCAGTCACCGCGAAGTCCCCGCACAGTAGATCCACGCCATGCGTGGATGCGGTTGCCGTTCAATGCACCGGAGGAAGCAGTAGATCCACGCCATGCGTGGATGCGGTTGCCTCTCACCCCACCTTGCGCAGGAATTCCTCGGCCTCCATCGGCCGCCCCAGGTGGTAACCCTGCAGCTGGTCGCAGCCCAGCTCGCTCAGGTAATCGCGCTGGGCCTGGGTCTCCACGCCCTCGGCCACCACCTGCAGCTGCAGGGTACGGCCCAGCGCGATGATCGAGGACACGATGGCGGAATCTTCGTCATTGCGTTCAAGGTCATGCACGAACGCCCGGTCGATCTTCAGCTCGGTGGCCGGCATGCGCTTGAGGTACAGCAGGCTGGAATAGCCGGTACCGAAATCATCGATGGCGATGTGCACGCCCATCGCGGTCAGGTCGTTGAGGATCGCCAGGCTGGCCTCGACATCCTTCATCGCCGTGGTTTCGGTGATCTCCAGGGTCAGCCGCGCCGGGTCGATGCGATGCCGCTGCAGGACCGAACGCACGCTTTCAAGCAGGGCCGGCGAGGCGAACTGCAGCGGAGACAGGTTCACCGCCATCGTCCAATGGCTGTGTCCGCCGTCATGCCAGGCCCGCAGCTGCGCGCACGCCTGGTCCAGCACCCAGTCGCCGATCGGCAGGATCAGGCCGCTGCGCTCGGCGATGGGAATGAACACGTCCGGCGCCAGCAGGCCCAGTTCCGGGTGCTGCCAGCGCAGCAGCGCCTCGGCGCCGGTGGCCGGTGCATCGGCCGCCGGGAATTTCGGCTGGTAGTGCAGCAGCAGCTCGTTGCGTGCGATCGCCTTGCGCAGGTCCTGCAGCAGCCGCAGCTGGCGGTTGGCACTGAGCTGCATCGAGGGAATGAAGAAGGTGTAGCCGTTCCGGCCGGTTTCCTTGGTGTGGTACATCGCCGCATCGGCATGTGCCATCAACTCGCGTTCGTCGCTGGCATCGTCCGGATACAGGGCAATGCCCAGGCTGGCG
>Ga0134126_10005026_pt1 | contig 16522 bp, 19 predicted proteins | sample KB31752_FD_96881 | JGI IMG/M metagenome (GOLD analysis project Ga0134126, IMG submission 96881) | Terrestrial soil microbial communities with excess Nitrogen fertilizer from Kellogg Biological Station, Michigan, USA - KB3-175-2 | ecosystem: Environmental > Terrestrial > Soil > Unclassified ...
GCAAACTGGCAGACCGTCGAACGGTATGTGCAGCGGCAAGGGCAGCCTCACGACGATCTCCGGCAGCTCCGAATGTTTTAGTTCTGTGATACCCCGCAGCTTGCTGCGGGGAGCTTCATTCGTTCGATTGCGAGATTCCGTACTCAGTGCAGACCATAGACAGACCATGTACGGGCGGTACTCTGTTTATACGCAGGCTGTCGAAAATTCCGGTCTGCGGCCATCTGCATGGCCTCCCGATCCGCCTGTGCTTGTTGGCGGGTCGCTTCCATATTTTGTTGCGCCAAGAGCGCGGCCCGGATCTGCAACAATTGATTCGCTTCCGCGCTCGCCAGCATGTTGGCGTGCTGAATCCCTTCCAGTTGCCCGTTGGACGTTTGTGCGGCCAGTTGCAACCGCTTCAAGCGTCTCGAATCGAGATTCAGCGTGTCGTACTGGCGTTCCAATCCCCGGAACAGGGCCTCGATCGATTTCTTTTGCGATTGGGCCCCGATGATCTCGTTCTCCAAGATCAGGCCCCATTGACTCGGGGAGCAGCCCGGCTCTTTGAAGCACTGGGCATTGCGATACCACGCCATATCGTGGAAGTTGCCGGTAAAGCCCGCTACTGTCCCGTATAGCTGTCTATAGAACGAGACGGTATCGATCATGTAGCGCAGATCGTTCATCGTGTCCTGCGCGTTGTCCCAGATGAACAAGCCGGGGTTCATCGTGTTTTGCAGCATGTTCACATATTGCTGCAGCTGCAGCCGATATTGCTCAATTTGCTTCAGTTGCTGAGCCATGTTGGAGATCGCCCCCGTCACCGACGGGGCCAGCACGGCGCCGTCGAAGGTGGGAATCCCACTGCCATAACTCGATGTCCCGGAAGCCAGCAACACGATTGAGAAGACGAGGCCTACAAGACGGGATGTGATGTTCCTCATGGCGTCTCCTTTCTTTCGTAATCGAACGCTTGGTACGGTTTCGGCAACACCAGATCTTTCACCACCACGACGTTGAACCGATACCCAGGACGAATAGTCAACTCTGGCGCGACGCTCAGATTCTTCGCGATGAGCTGCGCCGTCACTTGTCCTAATTGCAGTCCGAGGGCTTGGCTCATGGCGGTCCCGGCACTGTATTGGGGAATGCTGACTTGACCGGGAATGCCTGTCCCTTGCGCTTGTTGCTGGCTGAACGTGACCCCTCCCGTGACCGCGGACATCAAAAGGGCGGATCCAAACAGTCTCATATAATGGTTATTGACCAGATCGGTGAGGCCGGATGCCCCTGAACCGGTTGCTCCTGGCATGGAGCCAAGATCGAGCGTTTTGCCGTCGGGATACCCCAAGCGTTGCCACGCCACCAGCAAGGCTTTCTGTCCGTATCCGACATCACTGGAGTAGGATCCAATGAGTTTGGTGCCCTGTGGGATCAGGAGGTGTGTCTTGGTGGGCGTATCGTACACATGCTGCGACACTTGCGCGATGATCTGACCCGGCAACGAGGAATCAATTTCAGAGAGCATCAGCGCCGGAAGCACATCACCGGCTTGGATCACGAACGACGCACGAGGCGGGAGCTGTTGTCCGCCGTGTTTCTACCGGTCTCCACCGACGGGATTTTCTGTACTCGTGGTCCCACTCTTGGCGCTGAGTTTCGCAGCCGGTGACGGTTCCGATCCTTCGTCAAAGGGGCCGAGCATACCGGCTTGCCGCAATTGCGTGAGTTGCGCCTGATACACCTTCGTGGGGTCGTCACTCCGCGCCGCATTCGCCAGCTGTTGTTGGGCTTCGGCCATGCGGTTGCGCTGGTCGCTTGGCGAAGCAGGTTCCGATTTATTCTCAATCGGCGGCGCGGGCTTCTCACTCCGCACGGGCGAAAAGGTGACGGTGGAAGGCGCTTTGAGCGCGTCCTGCAGCTGTTGGATCTTGGCCAGTCTCAACGCATCCCGCTCCTCACTTGATGGTGTTCTCGACAGCGGCTTGCCGGCGACGAGCTGCAATCCTCCGGTTCGATTCGGCATCGGTGGCGCATCGAGATCGTCAGGCCGTGCGATGAGGATATTGGCTTTCGGTTGTCCTTCCGCGTCGAGACTCCCCGCCCCGACCAGCGCGGTCCCTGGCTGAGTGAGTTCGTTGCGAATGAGAGGCTTCGAGGGCGCGGGCGGGATCACGCCGCCCAGGTGCGATCCCGCGATCCGATCCGCCAGGGCCAGCGTCCCGCCGCCTTTGCCCTGCTGATGCGGACTTGTGGTTGATTTCAACATCTGCGCTTGTTGCTGGGCCCGATCGCTCGCCACCATCGCCACCACGAGGGCGACCACCGCGATCAATCCGATCACGAGATAGAGCGGAATGTTATTGGCGCGACGGACTCCGGCTCCGGGTGAGATGGACCCAGGCGACCGCTCAGGAGACATCTGAGGATTGGCGGAGGAACTCACGTCCCGTTACTCCTTCCGCACCCAAGCCCCCGCCTGTGCGATCGCCTGCTCATCCATGAGATAGGCCCGGCTTAGCGATTGCGACCCGATAAAGACGGTGACTCGGTACAGGCGAGACTCGAACGGGCCATCGACCACATAGCTAAACGGCAGGCCCTCTTTGTGGCTCACGACCGGCTTCACTGCTATAGGCATGTCGTCTCGCGTGGAAGGGTTCATTCTTGTGTTCACGCGAGAGTCCATCACCCCATACCCTTTTCGCCGTAACGCCTCGATCAGCGCCAGGCCGTAGGGGTCTGTGGCGGGATGGGTCAACGCGAGGCGGGTGTGGGCAGGAGGGTACAAGGCCTCCATCCTGATGACCGTATCCTGTGCCAGCCGTTCAGGCATCTGTGGCGGTACGGCTCCCGTCACCAGATAGCCATAGGGCGACGGACTGACACAGCCAGCGAATATAAGTCCGACCCAGGGCACGAGAGACAGTCGTCGCATCGTCATTTCCTCCGTTGGATCGTCACCCGATCTTGATTCGATCCGACCCCTGCGACTAACACCGCTTTCTCAAAGACGGTATCGACGATATACCGCCTATCTTGCAGACTGTAGTTCACCATCACTTCCTCGGCGTCGGTGAACAGCCCTCCCTCCTTTCGGACGATCAAGAGGATCGGGGCTTCGGTCTGAGCGATCGACGGCGGCATTTCAATGACGGTCCTGGCGCCATCGTTATAGACCCGCACGGGCTTCCATGAAGCTTGACCGGCCACGTCATATTCGAACGACAGTTTGGGCAGATAGTCACTGGTATGCGGAATCGTCTTCTCCTTGATCTCCCGTTGCTGGCGAGCTTTCAGCATCTCGAACTTCACCGCCGAGTCCTCGGGATAGCTGAACGCGACTTGCGGCATGTAGCGCGTCTTATGCGACCGCAGCCGCAGATAATAGGCGCGGCGATTAGTCGCGACGACCAACGAGGTCTCCAAGCCCACTTCACGCGGTTTGATGATCACATGCTGCACTTCGTCCGCTCCGCTCCCGGTCAGCGCGGGCTCGATCGACCACCGGACGTTGTCGCCGACATTGACCGAATTGACGTGTTCACCCGGTTGCAAGGCGACATCGCAGACATGCAGCGGCGCACAGACGATGCTGATCTGGTTCACGCCGTAGGGAAACGTGATGAACCCATTGGCCCCCGCCACCGGCGCACTGCCCCCTGTCGTGCCCTGTTCGCCGTGCGCGAGTCCCGCTTGTTCTTGCGGCGTGAGTGCCGGGTTGGAGCCGGTCAGCACCTCCTCCACGCTCGGGTCACTCCCGGCCGTCGCATGGAGTGGCAGCAGCACGAGCACCACACACAGGACGATGTTCCTCATCATGTTCCTCACTCCTCACAATTGTTTGGACCAGGAAAAATCGCGAACATAGACTGAGAGCGGATTGCGCCGGAGCTCATCCTCCGTCACCGTCGCAGACGGTTCGGCCCGATAGACCGTGACGAGCGCACGCATCGACACCGGCTGGGTTTTTACTTCCCCCTTGCGGTCCCACACCGACTCCAGCCAGGTGACTTCCCAGGTGTCCGCGGTTTGTGGCAAGACCGTGGAAATGTCCACCGTGACCGTTTCCTTCTCCGCGCGGGTGAACGGATTCGAGTCCTCGGTGCCGTTCATCCATTGGTTCATCTTGCCGGTCGCCGGATCCTGTTCGCTCAACATCGCATAGACCTGATAGACCGCTTTGCGCTGTAAGGCGGCATCGACCGTCACCAGCCGCGCATTGGCGATAAATTCGCCAATGGTCGCGGCCAGCACGCGCGGATCGGCCGGGCTCGCCATCTCGACCGGCCCAATCGCCGTCGCATGGCCGTGTGGATCGACGTAGTAGAGAAAGGGAATGAACTTCGATTGGCTCCCGACATAGGCGATGCCGCCCACCGAGGCCAGGGCAATGAGCAAACAGAGGATCGCAATCAGTTCCCAGGATCGACGGGACGCGCTTGCGCCTTCATCAGATCATTCCAGGTCCGTCGAGCCGAGAGATAGGGATTTGCGTTCTCCCCGACCCGTCGCCCCCCTTCGACGACGGTGGGTTGGGACTGCCGTTCGTCCTTCGAGGCCCGCTCCCCTCCCAATATGTACTTCACGTCCTTCCAGGCTTCGACCAGGTTGCTCATGCTGTTACCTCTTCATGGGGTCCATTGTCACGCAGCGTGAGTCCACGGCTTGCGAGCCATTCGTCCGTCCAGGCCTCCCCGTGCTTTTCTACCAGCGCGCGGATCTCCGCGATGGACTCTTTATCCGACGCGCCGACGAAGGCGAGGGCCAAGGGTCCTAATGCGAGATCGTAGAGCCGATGGCCATATTCCGAACTGTAGTAATACTGGCGCTTCGGAATCGCCGTGGCCAGGATCTCAATTTGCCGCGAGTTCAACCCCATCCGGCGATACAGCGCCGACGTGTCCTCATCGCGAGCGAAGACGTTGGGCAAAAAGATCTTGGTCGCCGTGGACTCCACGATCACATCCAAAATTCCTGAATTGGCTGCGTCGGTGAGGCTCTGTGTCGCCAGCACCACGAGGCAGTTGGCCTTGCGTAGGACTTTCAACCATTCCCGAATCTTTTCCCGGATCACCGGATGCCCGAGCATCAGCCAGGCTTCATCCACGATGATGGCACTGGGCTGACCCCTCAAGCTCCGCTCAATCCGGCGAAAGAGGTACAGAATGGTCGGGAGGGCGTACTTGTCGCCGAGCCCCATCAGCTCCTCGATTTCAAACACGGTGAAATCCGCGAGCGCGAGGCCGTCCCGTTCGGCATCGAGCAGATGCCCCAAGGCCCCGCTCACAGTGTATTGCTTCAGGGCTTCGCGGATCTCTTCGTCCTGCACCATATTCACGAAATCAGAGAGCGACGCCGGCGGCTGATTCAGTGCGTTGGCGTGGTCATGACTCAACGCATTGGCGTGCAGCGCCATGACCGTTTCCGCGATGGCGTTCCGTTGAAGCGGCGTGGTCTTGACACCGTTCAGGGCGAGCATGGTCTCGATCCACTCCAACGCCCAGGCCCGATCCCCTTTGGTCTCCAAAAATTGGAGCGGGCAAAAGGCTAAGTCGTGCGTATCCCCCGCGATCGTGAAGTGCAATCCGCTCTGTCCATTCGTGTGGGCTCGAATCGCCGCCGCCAGGGGATACATCGACAGGCCCTTATCGAAGACAAAGACGGACATGCCTTCATACCGGCGCAGTTGTGCCGCGAGCATCCCCAAATGGGTCGATTTCCCTGAGCCGGTCGGTCCGAGCATCAACGTGTGGCCGACATCGCGCACATGAAGATTTAGACGAAACGGGGTGGCCCCATGGGTCACGCACTGCATCAACGGCGGCGCGTTCGGCGGATACATGGGACAGGGCGCGGTGGCGCTGCCGGTCCAAATCGTACTGGTCGGCAGGAGATCCGCCAGGTTCATGGTGTTCAACGGCGGACGCCGGACGTTTTCGACGCCATGTCCCGGCAAGCTGCCCAGGAAGGCGTCCATCGTATTGAGCGTTTCGATCCGTGCGGCAAATCCCAATTGATGCATCACCTTTTCGATGTGTCGTGCCGACCGCTCCAGTTCCGATCGGTCCTCATCCATGAGGACCACGACACTCGTGTAGTACCCCATCCCGATCAACCCACTGTTCACTTCCCCGATGGCGGCCTCTGCATCGGCGACCATCGCCATCGCATCCTGGTCTAATGGACCGGTCTGCGAGTTCGTGATTTGATCGAGCAATCCTCTGACTTTCTGCTTCCATTTCCGTCGATAGCGCGTCAACTCCCGCACGGCTTCATGGGGCTCTATGAAGATGAAGCGGGACGACCAGCGGTACTCGATGGGCAACTCCCCGAGCGCCGTCAGGATGCCTGGGGTGCTGTCGAGAGGAAAGCCTTCGATCGCCACGACCTGAATGTACTGACGGCCGATTTTCGGAATGACGCCCGTCCACAATTCTTGTCCGCCGATCACGGCATCGAGATACATCGGATGCGAAGGCAGGAGGACCGGCTGAATGAAGCTCCCCGCAGCAAGCTGCGGGGTATCACAGAACTCAATTCCGAAGACTTCTCGGAAGGAGAGGCCAACCCCGTAGCGAGCTACGGGGAATGTCAAGTTCACGCCGGTCACGCACCGTTGTACCCACCGCAGGAATTCATCATGGGTGACGGTCGATCCATCCTCGAGGATCAGAGATTGTCCACGCAGGCGTTCCAGCCGAAAGACCGACGACAAGCGCGATTCAAACGACGCACAGTCCCGTGTAAATTGCTCCACCAGTCCCTTCGTGCGGTCGTGGGCGCTGATTGCCGCCTGGTCATCGTCGAACATCAACTCCACAAATTTGCGTTGCGCCACCAACGGCGGCAGATACGTGAGGGTCACGACAAAATAGCCGTCGTACATGGCCCCCAGCCCTTCAAAGAGCCGCCGCCGTTCTTCATCCAACGCGGACGTCAACGCATCGGGAAAATGGGAGAGGCCGGGCGCGGCGTAGCTGGCCGCCCGACGCCGCACCGCGTCCACATGCACCATCCAGCCGTTGCCGAACGGACTCAAGGCTTGATTGATCCGAAACGACACCGCTTCGCGCTGGGGTTCCGTACTGCTGGCCTGATCGTCGCCGCGGTAGATCCAGGCCGCCATGAGGGAGCCGTTTTTTCCGACGATCACGCCATCCTCCACCATCGCCGCGTAGATCAAGAGATCCGACAGGCCCGCGTCTGGTAACCGATGCTTCTTCAAGGTGACGTGTGCATCGGCTTCACGGACACGTTGGATCAGCATGATCAGGAATGTGAGGTCCAACAGTACAATCAGGACGGTCAGCGTCACCATCATGTGTACTGATTCCCCTGTCTCGTGGTATTGACCCGCCAGGAGGTACTGCGTGCGGGATAGTAGGGTTTGTAAATGAGCTGACGCAGATAGACGTATCGCAACTTCGGATCGGCTTTGGCCATGAGTCGTAGAAAATACAGAAGAAGAAACCACAAACTCACGCCGACAACTCCGGCCCGCAGCTCTTGCGCGGTGAAGACCAGGGCAAAGGCGACCGCGCCACAGAACAGCACCAGTTCACGGTCCCCACCCAGAAACAGATTGTCCCGGTGCATGACGCGTCGAATCGGGATCTTACGGAGCGCCATCGCTAGCTCAGCCTCATGAGATCAGACTGGGGCCATGACACCATCACATCTCTTCCCTCCTCAATCCATGAGATCTCAGCTCCAGCGGCAAAGAGCGTCGTCAGCACGTTTTGGGCTCCCACGAGGATAGCGATCAGCAACACCAAAAAGACCATCATGCGCAAAAACCCCGTCAACTCGCCTCCGAAGATCAACACCCCTGCGGCTCCCACAATCCCGATCAACGACAAGGTAAAGGCGACGGGGCCAGTGATCGACGCCCATAACCGGGTCAACGCCGATTCGTAGGGAAGACCGCCCCCAGCCGTGCCCGCCGCGTAGGCCTCATGCGGCATGGCAATGACGCACAGCGCCAGCAGGACGCCGACGCACCACAGGTATTGTTTCCAGCGCGATGCAGTGCTCATTGATGGTGCTCCTTCGGTTCAATTAGTGACCGTGTGATGTACTGTCCGAGTTCGTACCCCTGGACTTCGAGAATCTCGTCGACGCGACGCCCGTCCGCACAGCGCGTGATGTGCACCACGACCTGCACGGCTTCGGCAATCAGCGGTTCGATGGGTTTGGGATAGTCCTGATTCATGCTGATATAGAGCGCCAGCTTCGAGAGTCCGGCTCTGGCATGGTTCGCATGCAAGGTCGCAATGCCCCCGTCATGTCCGCTGTTCCACGCCATCAGGAGATCCAAGGCTTCCGGCCCTCGGACTTCCCCGACCAGAATGGTGTCGGGCCGCATCCGCATGGAAATCTTCAAGAGCTTCGCCATCGTGACATCCACGGTGGTGTGGTATTGCACGCAGTTGTCGGCACGGCATTGGATTTTGGCGGTGTCCTCGAAGATGAACACGCGCAGACGGGGAAAGGTGTCCATCATGGTGTCGATCAGGGCATTCACGAGCGTGGTCTTGCCCGAACCAGTCCCGCCGACCACAAGAATATTGCGTCTGGTTGTGATGGCGGTGAGGAGCACGTCTCGTTGCCGAGCCGTCATGATCCCCTGCTTCACATACTGCTCGAGCCGAAAGACCGCGAGCGCCCGTTTGCGAATCGCAAACGTCGGAGCGGGCACGATCGGCGGGAGTTGGGCGGCGAAGCGGGAGCCGTCGAGGGGAAATTCCTCGTCGAGGTAGGGAGACTGGCGCGTGATTTCCTTGCGATGAAACCTCGCCACGGTTTTGATGATGGCTTCCGCTCGCGCGGCGGGAAACGTCCCGATACACGCCATCCCCTGCCCGAGCCGTTCACACCAGAGCCGTCCATCGGCGTTCAGCATGACTTCCACGGTGCGTGAATCATTGAGGGTTTCGAGTAACAGAGCCCCCATATCCCGTTCAATCATCCGGCGGGCTCGTTCTTTGGTCGAGGGTCCGTCATCCATGCGAGTCCTTGCGCGAACCATGTACGATGTCTGCGTGCAAAACAACTGTATGTAGTTCTACTAATATATAATGCTTACTCAATTATCGTTCGCACTACTACGCGGATGTCTCTCGCGTGTCAAGACGATATTCTGCTTATCGCGATAATTATTTTTGCAGTGTATTGGGTGTAGGGACGTGCCTCTACAGAAAGGCCTGACTTGCTAATAAGTGTAGGCGGTGGAGGACACTGACACGGCGGGTTACTTCTGCAGCGCTTTAGACATGTTCACGATCATGATCGGTGCGTGGGCGATTCCATAGGCGATATAGGCCGCCGCACCCAGATTGACGAAGGCACGAGGCGTCGATTTATTCCGAAGGGTGGCGAGATACCATTCCTGCGCTTGGTTCTTGATCCGAAAACTCACCTGATATTTTTTATTCGGGATGGCCCATAACGTGATTTGCTCCACACCAGACGCCTCCGCTAAGGCCCGTAAGACATCGTAGCGGGCACAGACGATCATCCGTGGGTCGTCACGCTTTGTGCTGTCCCGAACAGCGGTCTCGTTCACTCCCCTCCCGCTCCGATTAGGGGCGTGTGATCGTGTTTTCCTTCTCGGGTCTAGAGTTTGGTGACGAGATAGTCCTGGCACGTCTCTTCGTCCTTGGTCAGGTGACAAGTGCGTATAATGTGATACATATGCTTTGCATCACATTGATGCCAATAAATCCCAAAGGCTCATGTTCAGATTCTACGCTATTCTGGAAATGGAACGTCTCAAAACGTATATATACTTATGTTTGTCGAATTTCTAGCGAAATTCCCCGCTCACCGATGAAGCCAGTATCTGTCCTCTCGCGAGCCCCAGCGCGAAGTGCACGAGGTCTTCTTAACGGCGCCAATTCGGACGGCGCTTCTGGGTTTGTCCATATTGAGTCTTACGGGGAGCTGACCTTTGTGCAGCGACTAGAGGAGCAGTTCATCCAGCGATGCCGTTAAGCGGACTTCGGTAAAACGCTCCGGGTGGAAGTGTCGGTCCGTGACTTACCTGCATTACTGGTTGCATTGGCGACCGGCGACACATGACACACGCCGGCCTGAAATGCCTCGGCTATCGTTTCCCGCAGTTGAATGACAAAACAATTTGAGGCATCCTACTCTCTCAGATATAAACCATTTGGCTGCGCATACTCTGGAGAGAGATGATCGGGTGGTGGCTACTTGGCGGGCTGATCGCGGCCGTGATCGTCGTGCTCCTGTACCGGACACGGCGAACGAGACGCCAATCATCATTAGCGGCCGGCCCAATTATGACGAAGACCGCTGACGGCGAACCGCTTCAATTTCTCGTTCGAGCCACCCGCCGAACGCGAGGGAGACCTCGATAGTAGCTTTCCGCCGGGAAGGTCATCCGTCATCCCCGAGACGAGAACCATTCACCGTTCATCCTACCCCTCCATTTCATGGAACAATTTCTCCATTGGGGCGTGATCACTACCCGTTTACCGTCTGCCGCCACCATTTCCAGTAAAAAAGCCGGTGTCATTCTGGACAGGTCTGTAACGTGGTGTTGTGCTTCCTCATTGATCGGAATGGTGCCTGGACTCATCGCACCCTTCTGTTCTGGTATCCCGAGCGAGGAACCAATTCTCGGCGGGACCGGGATACTTGCACTATAGAGGCTTTGGGGTGTTACTTGACAGATCCATGGAATAATGTGACATTATGTCACATGCGGCCAGGATCGTTACGGGAACTACGGAAAACGCTAGGGATGACGCAGGAGACTCTCGCTCAGACGCTGCACTGCACTCGCCGATCGATCATCCGCTATGAAGATGGCAGTGTTTCGATTCCCATGACGGTGGAATTGGCGCTCATGCAACTCAGCTCCGCGCAGATCCCGCTCGCTGGGATCGTCGCGGCTGGGGTGCCCATTGAACCGATCCCTCAGATGGAACGCGTCGAGGTGCCGAAGAGCATGGTCGGTCGTGGTGAGACCTTCGCCCTTCGGGTCAAAGGCACGTCCATGCAGAATGAAGGCATCTTCCCTGGTGACATTGTCGTGGTGCAGAAACACTCGACTGCCAGGAACAGCCAGACCGTGATTGCCTTGGTGAATGGCGAGGCGACGATCAAGACGTACTTCCGCAAGGCCGGTACGGTCGAACTCCACCCGGCCAATGACGCCATGCAGCCGATCATCATCACGTCGTCGGACAGCTTCCAGATCGAAGGAATTGTCGTCGGCGTCATCCGTCACTTGAGAAAGTGAGGCCTCGGCTGTTGGCACCATGGATCGCCAGATTGTCTGCTTTGGGATTCCTGCCTTCGAAGTCGCCGTGGCTCGGCTGCACGATCCCAGCCTTTCGACTCGACCACTGGCCATCGCCCCGTTGAACTTGACATTCCCCGTAGCTCGCTACGGGGTTGGCCTCTCCTTCCGAGAAGTCTTCGGAATTGAGTTCTGTGATACCCCGCAGCTTGCTGCGGGGAGCTTCATTACGTCACGGGCGCTCCTGCGTGAAGTCTCCACTGAAGCCGAGCAAGAAGGTCTTGGGATCGGCATGTCCGTCGAGCAAGCCCGACGGGTCTGTCCCTGCCTGCACGTCCTCTCCCCAAATCCCTCTCGAATCCGCACGGCGGAAGAATCTTTGCTTCAGGTCGTGAGCCGCTATGCCCCGGTTTGGGAACCGGTTCAGCCCGGGTCCTTCGTGATGGATCTGACCGGGACTGGGCGACTCTTGGGGCCTGCCTATGACATCGCAGCAAAGATCCAGGAGGAAGTCTTCGTTCAGTATCGGCTCGATGGAGTTGCCGGCGTGGGCAGCAACAAGCTCGTGGCCCAAACTGCCGCGAGGTTGATTCAGCCCTCCGAACTCTACGATGTCAGACCTGGGTCAGAGCCGGTCTTTTCATGGCGCCGCTGTCGGTGCGAACCCTGCCGGGCTTACAGCGGCCCTGCATGCGCCAAGTCCTGTTACGGCTCGATGACCTGAACCTCGACACTCTCGGCGACGTGGCGGAGAGTCCGGTCGATGCTTTGGAAGTCGCATTAGGGGACTATGCCGGGCAGCTTTCTCGCTGGGCGCAAGGGATCGACTCCCTCCCGAGGGAGGTATTGCCGCAGACGATTCAGCCCACACTCGAAGAGACGGTCCTCCTCGATCCCGACGAGATCGATGATTCTATTCTGGCGGGCCGATTGCTCGATGCGCTGCAACGGCTCTGTCGAATGCTACGGAGTCAGCGTCGTGTTTGTGGCCGTCTCTCCCTCACGATTCGATACAGCGATCACGTTGAGGTGACGAAGCGGGAGCGCGTCACGCCCGAGACCTGTTGGGAATGGGATCTGTCTCCCGTGGTGCTGTCCATCTTTCAGAAGTGCATGCGTCGGAGGATTCGACTTCGAGCAATGACACTGAGCATGGCGGGCCTGACCGGCTACGCCGAGCAAGGTGTGTTGTTCGATGCTCGACCACTCGAGGAGCAGCGCAAACAGGACCGAGCGAAGAAACTATCTGTAGCCCTGGACACCCTCCATGCACGATTCGGAGAACAGAGCATTCGCTATGGGAGGAATTCTTGAGTGCTCTTCGTCCACCTGCATACGCATTCATCCTCGTCGCCGATGTGGGGTGTTCCGACGGTGGAAGCCCTCTGTCTGGCAGCCAAAGACCAAGGACAGGAGTTCCTGGCCCTCACCGAAACCAACGGGCTCTATGGCGCGATCGTCTTTCTTGAAGTGGCGCGTGAACATGGACTCAAGCCCATCATCGGTGCGGAACTGGTTTCTGGTCTGCACCGTGCCGTGCTGCTTGCGAAGAACCCCACCGGATACGCCAACCTCTGCCGGATTCTGTCCGCGCGCCACGGTGATGCGTCCTTTGACTTCATCAAGATCGTGGCGCAGCATCGCACGGGACTTGTGGTGCTGTCGGATGATCCTATCGCCGTGGCTGCCTGGCACGCAGAATCAGCAGAGGATCTCTATGTCGAGGTGACACCGAGTCCCACCTTACCAGACGCGGTCGCACTGAGCCGCCGACTCAGACTGCCGCCGGTAGCCACCACGCGATCCGCGTTTCTCCACCCAGCCGACTATCAGGCCCATCGACTGCTTCGCGCGATCGCGGAGAACACGACGCTCTCACGGCTCAAGGCCGATTACTGTGCGCTCACCTCTCACTGGCTCATGCCGGAACCCGTACTCGCGCGACATCTGCCGCATGTCCCGGAGGCCATCGCCCAAACGCGGCGGATTGCCGAACAGTGCCACACCGATTGGGACTTTAAACAGACCATCTTTCCCTCCTTCCGCCAGCTCTCCTCAGATGCCGCCTTTGAGACGTTGCAGCGCAAGACCTACGACGGCGCCATGTGGCGCTATGGGTCTTTGTCGGCAATTGTTCGACAGCGGGTCGAGAAGGAACTCACGGTGATCCGTGACAAGGGCTATGCCGATTATTTTCTCGTGGTGGATGAAATCGTGCGTCAAGCCCCGAGAACGTGTGGACGCGGCTCGGCCGCCGCCTCGATCGTGTCATACTGTCTCGGCATGACCCATGTCGATCCGATTCGACACAATTTGCTATTTGAACGGTTCTTGAATCCCGGCCGTCACGATCCGCCCGACATCGACATAGATTTTCCCTGGGACGAACGTCCCCCCATTCTCGAATGGGTCTTCAGGCACTACGGACACCAGCACGCCGCGATGGTGGCCAATCAGAACACCCTGGCTACCCGGGCCGCCTTACGCGAAATTGCGAAGGTCTATGGCTTGCCAGCTGCGGAGATCGGCAAGGCATTGAACTTTCTTCAGCGACGAGCGGACTTTGTCGAGGTGCAGTCACGGATGACGGTGAAGGACTGGGCCCGTGAGGTTTGTATGGCCTTGAAGCTCAGAGATCCTTGGCCTGAAATCCTCTTCTGGTCGGTCCAACTCGATGGCCACTTCCGCACCCTCGGTCTGCACCCTGGCGGCGTGGTGCTGGTGCCGGATGAGATCCGGCGCTATGTGCCGGTCGAGATCTCCGCGTCGAACGTGCCCGTGATTCAGTGGGAGAAGGATCAGACGGAAGACGCGGGGCTCGTGAAGATCGATCTGTTGGGTAATCGCTCCTTGGCCGTGATTCGGGACGCCTTAGGTGCCGTTGCCCGCAACACGGGGCGCCTCATCAACTATGCGACGGGGGACCCGCTCAGTGATCCGGCCACCCAGGAGTTGATTCGACAAGGCGACACCATGGGGTGTTTCTACGTCGAGTCCCCCGCCACGCGTCTCCTGCTCAAGAAACTCTGGGGCGGGATGCCACGAGCTCGACGGGCCCTCGCCGATGTCTTTGAGTACCTTGTTGTCGTGTCGTCGCTCATCCGGCCCGCTGCCAATACCTTCACGGAAGAGTTTGTGCGACGTGCGCATGGACACCGATACAGCTCCCCTCATCCCGAGCTCGATGACATCCTGTCCGAGACACATGGCATCATGGTCTATCAAGAAGATGTCATGAAAGTGGCCGTGGCCTTAAGTGGGTTCTCGGTCGAAGACGGGGACCAGCTCAGAAAGGTCTTGAGTAAGAAGCACAAGGCGCGACAGCTGCGCGACTATTGCCACCAGTTCTACGAAGGCGCGACTTCCAGGGGATGCTCGCTCGCCGTCATCGACCAGATCTGGGCCATGATGATGAGCTTCGCGGGCTTATAGCTTCTGTAAGCCGGATAGTGCGAGCTACGCCCAGGTGAGCGTTAAGTCTGCCTATCTTCGCGCCCATTATCCCGTATCCCGCCGAGTTCATTGCGGCCGTCATCAGCAATCAAGGCGGGTACTATTCGGCCTTTGCGTACCTGTCTGAAGGGAGGCGCATGGGCCTGACCATTCTGCCTCCAGACATCAATGCCAGTGTCTGGAGCTACACCGGAGCTGGGCAGACTGTGCGGGTGGGCTTCATGCAGATCAAGGGCCTTCAGGAAGAGCTGGTCAAGCGACTCGTGGCCGAGCGAAATGACCATGGGCCCTATCGGTCGCTTGCCGACCTGCTGAGTCGAGTGAAACTGGAGTATGCCCAAGCCAAATTATTGATCAAAGCGGGCTGCTTCGATTCCATCGCTGGGGAACTCACCCGACCGGCCTTGCTCTGGCGCGTCTTCGCCGCACAGGCAACCCCTCCACCCAGCTATATCTCGATTCCGACAGAATATTCGCCTCAGAAGAGACTCCACCACGAACGTGCCCTTTTTGGCTTTCCGCTGCGCTGCCATCCGCTCGATCTGTTCAAGGAGGCGCTGGTGTCGACTCCACACATTCTCGCCAAGGACGTGGGCCTGTACGTGGGGAAGGAGGTGACGCTGATCGGATGGCTCCTGACCGAGAAGATTGTCTCCACGAAGAAAGGTGAACCCATGGAATTTATGACCTTGGAGGATCAGACCGGGATGTATGACGCGACCGTGTTTCCCGACACGTACCGGCACTCCTGCCATTTGCTCGCCCGGAATCAGGCCTATGTGGTGACGGGACTCGTCGAGGAACAGTTTTGTACAGTCACCGTCACAGTCCGAACTCTTCGCCTCTTGAATACGCATGATAGCGAGGCAGCGTCCGAACCGATTGAGGAAGTCACCGCCTAGCCTATTCGGATCTATGTTGCCATTGCTGCCGGTCTGCCCCTTCGGTCTGTCTCTTGCAGAGGCTCTCGATGCGTTTTGGGGAGAGGCGCTGTAGAGGTCTGCGCCTTGTGGTCCCCTGGAATGCTTGTAACGAAGGGAGGCTCTCGTGGGTCTGCGCTGGTTCAATGCTCTAGGAGCGGTGATGTTATTTTTCTATCTCCTGTTGAATGAAGTGGTGTGCATGAACGTTTGGAGTGAGTCCAACTTGTTCTTGATTCCCGTTGCGATCGTGTACCTCGGGACTGCCCTGTTGCTCTCACTCTGGAGAGGGTCAGAGTACCAGCAAACTTCGCCTCCGCTCGCTCGTCAGCACGTGCTGACTCCTCGGGAGGTGCTGCGGTAAAATCCTGCCCCATGCCCCTCTCGCCCCTGATACGATTCGGGACTTCGACCTGGACCTATGAAGGCTGGCAAGGGCAGGCCTACCTCAAGCAGTACGCCAAGACCACGTTCGCCCGCGAATGCTTAGGCGAATATTGCCAGTACCTCTATAACGGGGAACCGTGTTTTCGCACGGTCGGCAATGATGCCACCTTCTACCGGCCACCAACACCGAACCAACTTCGCAAGTACCTCAATCAAATCCACGAGGACTTTGAGATGTACTTTAAAGTCTGGGAGGAGATCACCATCCCCAGCTATGCGAAGCACGCCCGATATGGAACAAAAGCCGGCCAACCCAATCCGAATTTTCCAAACGCGAAGATCTTTCATGAACTCGTGCTCGCGCCATATCGGGACGCGAAGTTTGAACTTGTGATTCCCCGTAGCTTGCTACGGGGATCCTCTTCTCTGGTACCCTCCGGCACATGGCTGACCCGAGAGACGAGGAGGTCAGAAAAGGGGCACACTGTGCATGGCAAATCCATTACCA
>Ga0134126_10005027_pt1 | contig 16521 bp, 14 predicted proteins | sample KB31752_FD_96881 | JGI IMG/M metagenome (GOLD analysis project Ga0134126, IMG submission 96881) | Terrestrial soil microbial communities with excess Nitrogen fertilizer from Kellogg Biological Station, Michigan, USA - KB3-175-2 | ecosystem: Environmental > Terrestrial > Soil > Unclassified ...
CTTGGGCTGGTCGGCAATATGCCCGGACGCATCAACGCTCAACTCCGCGCGCACGGCCATGCGCCGATGGATGAATCCCCCGCCGGCGCTGCGCGCATGGCCGCATTGATCTTCCACGGGCTAGCAAACGCCTATGCGCGCACCCTTGAGGAATTGCGCCACCACACCGGCCACCAGCCCACCGAGATCGTTGTCGTCGGTGGCGGCTGCCGCAATGAGCTTCTGTGCCGCCTCACCGCTGAGCGCACCGGCCTTCCCGTCCGCCGAGGCGCACCCGAAAGCTCCACCATTGGCAACCTGGCGGTACAGCTTGCTGCACTCGAAGGCGTCTCCCCCGCAGATCCGAATCTCTTTGCCGCCGAGGTCTCCTTTTGGGCCGCCATGCTGCTTCATTCCACCGAATCCCCCTCCACCTCGCCCGCGCCCACTCCCGTATGCAACGCCGCGAACTCCTGAAGGCTGCCGCTCTCACCACGCTGGCGCCGGCCATACGTCCGTTTGAGTTCCTCGGGCGATCCACCACCCCCTCCAGCAACGCCCCATCCTTTTCCACCTCCAACGCCCTGTGGCAACATGCCTATGATCGAGCGCTCGCGGTCCTGGCCGGCAATGTGCAGGTCCTTCCGCACTTCCCCGGACCCGTCCTCATAGAAGGCGCCGAATACGCGGGCATCTGGCAGGAATGCGGGCCGCACGAATCGCTCGTCTACTCACAGTTCCGCCCCGACGTCGCGCGCAACACGCACATGACCTTCTTCGCGCTTCAACATGAGGATGGCCAGCTGCCCGCAAACAACAAACGATCCGAGACCGGTTTCGGCCAGATCCAGATGGTCGTACCTATCGCGGCCACTGCATGGGAGATCGCCCACGCCACCGGCGATTCAGAACTCCTGCAGACCGCCTATAGCGCCTGCTCGCGCTGGGACGCCTGGCTCCTGCGCTACCGCAACACGCGCGGCACGGGCCTCATCGAAGGCTTCTGCACCTATGACACAGGCATGGACAACAGTCCACGCTGGGCTGGCATGCCCCGCCAATGCCCGGATAAAGACGCACGCAAATGCGCTCCCGTGTCCACCCTCCCGCGTCTTTGTCCCGATCTTTCCGCCACTACTTACGGCGCACGAATGGCCCTCGCTTCTATGGCTCGCACTCTCGGCAGGAATTCCGAAGCGGACGAATGGCTCGAGCGCGCCGAAACCCTCCGCAAACTCATCCTGACCAAACTCTACGTCCACGATGACGCAGCCTTTTACGACCTCGACGCCCAGAATCATTTCGTCAAGATCAACTGCGACATCCTGTCCCGCATCTGCGGCGAGCACGTTGTGGATCAGCGGCTTTTCGACACACTCTGGACTCGCCAGTTGGGCAATCCGCACGCCTTCTGGGCCCCGTATCCACTCCCCTCCAGTGCTCTCGACGACCCGACCTTCGTGCGCCCCATCCCGCGCAACTCATGGGGAGGCCCATCGCAGGCCCTTACTGCCCTTCGCGCAGGCCGCTGGTTCGATCACTACAACCGTTCGGCCGAGTTCGCGCACATGATGGAACAGTGGTGCAACGCGATCGTGCGTGACCCCTCATTCCGTCAGCAGCTCGACCCCCTAACAGGGGACTTCACTCAATCCGGCTCCGCCAGCTACTCTCCCTGCGCGCTCGTGCTCTACGACTACACTTGGCGCCTCGCTGGCGTGCGACGGCAGAACGACGAGCTCCACTGGAACGTTCGCCCTGACTGCCCCGCCAGCCAGAACGCCTCCTTCCGTACCCCATTGAACCGCAGTGGTGCCATTGCCGAGCTGCGGTACCGTCCTCACACTGCCGAACTAACGATCAATAACAGGCCTGTTGCCCAGCTCAACGGCTGCGCTCGGCTGATCACTGATCTCGACGGAACTCCGCGATCTCTTCTCGGCACCAGTACCACGGTAACCACGTTCAGCTTCCGGCTCACCGGCCATCCATGGCGCCGCATCACCTTGGCTCCCAATGAACGCAAGTCTCTCACCTGAGTGAAGTTGTAGGTTCTTCCAATATTTCTCTGTGTTCAGCGACGATCCGATCGTCCGTTGTTACCTTTGGAACTCGGTGCCTTACCTAAGTTGTGGTAACCACGGCTAAAGTTACCAAAATGAATTGACATCGCGTGTACCGACTGATACTTGTAACGGCACGATAGCCGATAGGGAAGAAGGATTGAGCCGGCCAGGCGGCACGCAACGAGAAAACTCACTCGAGGCGAACCTTCACTCCGCAAGCTACGTGTGTGCGCGTCCTTCCCTTATTGCGCTGTGCGGACGAGCGATTGTGATTCAACGATCGGGCTCGCTTTTGTGAACGACTACAACCGAATAGCAGGATCTTTTTATTTTCCCAAGGAGAACCGACCATGAATTTACGCAGTCTTGTTTCCAGTCTTCATGAGAGCGAATCCGGTCAGGACTTGATCGAGTACGCCCTCATCTGTGCACTTATCGCCCTGGGAGCGGTCGCTGGCATGAAGACCGTCGCCAACTACATCAACAATGCGTTCAGCTCGATTGGCAGCCAGCTGAGCAGCGCCACCCAGTAACTGATTCGACTCTGCCGGCCGTACAGGCATCATCCAGTACGGTCGGCGGAGTTACGCTTTCTCCCGAGAATGGGCTTGCAGGGCAAGGGGACACGAATGGGCATCTGGTTGCTCGATGGAGCGGTTATCGTAGCGCTTCTCGGCGCCTGGTTCGACGTGATCTCCCGTCGCATCCCGAATCGGCTTACTTACCCGGCGATGATCGCCGCTTTGCTGGTTCGTCTTGGCTTTCTGGGCTGGCACGGTCTGCTTGAAGGATTCCTCGGACTGCTTCTTTGCGGGGGCGTTTTCTTTCTGCTCTTTGTAATTCATGCGATGGGTGGCGGTGATGTCAAACTCATGGCCGCCGTTGGCGCCTGGGTGGGATATCACAACGCCGGTATGGCTCTCATCGTCTGCGCTTTGGCTGGTGGTCTCATCGCATTGGGATATGTCATCGTTCTCAAGCGATACCGTACTACCCTCTCTAATATCACTTCGCTCGTCCGGTTCCACGCGTCCAGCGGTCTGCGCGAGAATCCCGAGCTGAATCTGTCCAGCGCCAATGCCGTGCGTATGCCCTACGGGGTTGCGATTGCTGCGGGTGCCGTCGGCACCCTGGTGTCAACGGTTTGGAAGGGTTGAATCATGGATATTCGTCGACTCTCGTTCGCTCTGTTCATCGCCCTCGTTCTCTCCGCAGGTGCAACGTATCTTCTTTACTCGCGCATCAAGAACCAGAAGTCCGCCGCACCGGTGACGATCCGCGTTGTAGCTGCTGTCGACCAGTTGAATGCAGGGACACCCCTGGCTCCAGAGAATCTGAAGATCGTCGACTGGCCAGCGTCCATACCGCTCACGGGCGCCTTCTCCAAGCCTGAGCAGGTCATCGGACGTTCTCTTATTTATCCGGTGAGCCCCAATCAGCCTCTCGTCGAAAACGATTTAGCTGCCCCCGGCTCGGGCATCGGACTCTCCGTAAAGATTCCCGATGGTATGCGTGCCATCTCGATTCGCTCCAACGACGTTGTGGGCGTCGCCGGCTTCCTCTATCCGGGCTCTCATGTTGACGTTCTCCTTACCTTCCGCCCAGACACCAATGGGGGAGCGCCCCTGACACAGACCATCCTTCAGGATGTCGATGTTCTCACCGCCGGACAGACGCTTGAACCGGATCCCAAAGGCAAGCCGCAGACCGTCAACGTGGTCACGCTGCTGCTCAGCCCGCGTGACGCGCAGAAACTCGTACTCGCAACTCAGCAGGGCTCCGTCCAGTTTGTTCTGAGAAATGGAGCTGATCAGAACAAGCCCGAACAGAAGCCCGTTCTGGCCTCGCAGCTGATGGCAGACGTTGCGCCACCCGCTCCTAGACCGCATGTCGCAGCCGCTGCTCCTCCAAAGGCTCCCCATCCGCCCGAGTACTACACGGTTGAAACAATCGCTGGAGACAAACACACGGTCGAGAAGTTCTAGTCGAGACAGGATGAGGCTACTCTAATATGCACGTTCGAGCTGGGCTGGCTTTTACCGTCGTACTTTCCCTTTGCGTGGCACTGCCTGCATCGTCGCAGGACAGCGCCGCGCCTCAGACGCCGTCGCCGGCCCCTGCGCCCGCGACCGTACAGGCACTGCCTGCACAGACATCTGCCGAGACAGAAAATGTTCACATTCTCGTTGGGCGCTCCATCATCGTCACGATGCAGGCCCGGCTACGCAAGGTTTACGTCAGTAATCCGGTCGTTGTGGAGAGCACCACAACCTCGCCGAATCAGGTTGTGATTACCGCCAAGAGCCCAGGCTCCAGCAACGTCGTCTTCTGGGATGAGGAGGGCCGCTCCCGCATGCTGGAGGTCTCAGCCGACGTAGATATTGCCGGCTTCCGCGACGCCCTGCAACAGACCTACCCGAACCAGCCCATCGAAGCTCGCGCCGAAGAAGGCAAGGTCATTATCTCCGGCACAGTCTCCGAAAAGGACATCGCCGACAACGTCTACAAGATGGCGCAGAACTACTCCAAGGAGGTCGTCGACGCCCTCCTGGTGCATGTACCGCCGCACGGCAAACAGATCATGCTGAAGGTCCGCTTCGCTGAGGTCGATCGCGGCAAGATGAACACCTTCGGCATCAACATTATCAGCACCGGTGCAGCCAACACCCCCGGCACAATCACAACGCAACAATTCACCTCTCCCTCAACCGGAGGCGCGATCACGGGTACCATCGGCGGAAACGTTCAGGGCACTGTTTCCAGCTTCAACGTCAGCAGCCTGCTCAATATCTTCCTCTTCCGGCCGGACCTCAACCTCGGCGCCACTATTCAGGACCTCGAGACGAAGAACGTCCTTCAGATCCTGGCGGAACCCGATCTTATGGCCATCAGCGGGGAGCCCGCCCACTTCCTCGCTGGGGGTGAGTTCCCCTATCCTGTAGTTCAGGGAACTTCCGCCGGAGGCGCAGGGGCCGTTACCATCCAGTTCCGCCCCTACGGTATAAAGCTCGACTTTACTGGTACCATCCAGCCGGATAATTCGATTTTGCTGAAGGTAGCGCCTGAGGTCAGTGCTCTCGATTACGGAAACGCGGTCGTCATCTCGGGCTTCTCGGTTCCTGCCATATCCACCCGTCGCGCTGAGACGGCGGTTGAGTTGAAAGATGGCCAAAGCTTTGGTATCGCCGGGCTCCTCGACTCGAACACTACGATCCAGCTGAGCAAAATCCCCGGGATCGCAGATATCCCAATTCTGGGCCAGCTCTTTCATTCGCATTCGAAGAACTTTACGTCCTCCGAGCTCCTCGTTGTCGTCACTCCGACGATCGTCGATCCGCTCGGCATTCCAACCGCAGTGCCGCTACTGCCGAAACCCGTGGTCCCGGCACTCGATCCAAATCGTTTTGACCAGCACTTCCCTGGTTCCCACCAGGTCCCAGGAACGGCCACACCGATCGTACAGAGATAGGAAATTACCGTGGCGAACATGTTCGGAACATCGAACTCGGAAAATGCTCAGGACCTCTCAGTCCTGGCAATTCATCTGGACGACCAAGCCGTCCATCTTGTCAGGCGCGTCATCGCCTCGGTGCCTGGCTTCTCCTTCGGGGCCTCACTTCAGCAGTACTTCGGCGAAAAAGACGCTTCCCTTGTTCGCACGCTGCGTGAGATCCATCCAGAGGTCTGCATTATCGATCTTGATCGCGACCGCCAATTGGCGCTCGAAACTGTCGAGTACCTTCGCCGAACCGCGCTGACTCCACTCTCGATCTTTGCGGCCTCCAGCCGCATGGACTCCGAGGCCATCATCGAAGCGATGCGTTCCGGCTGCACGGAATACCTCGAAAAACCGCTCGTGGCCGACCGCGTCCAGGAAGCTCTTGTTCAGATGTCGCGCAAAAAGCGTGATTCGCTTGTTTCTCCTGTCCAGGGCAAGCTCATCACGCTCATGGGAGTGAAAGGTGGCGTCGGCACCACCACACTTGCCGTCCATCTCTCTTACTCACTGGCGAAGCGCGGCAAGAAGGTGCTTCTCATCGATCATCACCCGGAACTGGGCGAAGCAACTCTGCATCTCGGCCTCGAACACCATAACTATGGCTTCTATGAACTGGCCTGCAACCTTAACCGCATGGACGCCGAACTGCTACAGGGCTTCGCGCTGAAACATGACAGCGGCCTTGAGGTCCTGGCCTCGCCCGAAGGCATCGGTATGACACCGAAGACGACGCCTGAAGCCGTCCAGCAGACCCTCCGCTTTCTGCTTCGCATGTACGACTACGTCGTCGTTGATACCGATTGCGGCTTCGATGAACAAAATCTTGCCATTCTCGAGACCAGCGACGAGTTCAATCTCATCGCCACACCCCAGCTTCCATCGATTCGCAGCACATCGCGTTTTCTCGATTACCTGCTACGGCTCAACTATCCCACGTCCAAGTCGCAGATCATCCTCAACCGCTGGTCAAAACGTGCTCCACTCTCCATCGACAACATTGAGAAAGCGTTGCACAGGAAGATCTCGCTCATTATCCCGACTGGCGAGCAGGAGCTCACAGAGGCCATCGCGACCGGAATCCCGGTTTCCGTCAAATCACGGTCCGATTTTATGCAGGGCATTAACAAGTGGACATTACGTATCAACGGATCACTTGAGATCGCTCAGGATGACAGCACAGAGAAACGAATTCATCAGGCGCGATCTCGCTTCAATGTTCTTGGTATCTCGGGGTAAGGACATGCGCGCACAGATGTTTGTAGGGAGGTCAACATGGGCTCAATGAACGAAGTGGTGCCATCATCATTTGGCCGTCCCCCGCTTTCGCGCGGCGGCGACTCCCCACGTCAGGGCGTCTCCAGTCGCGTATATCAGGAGATCAAGTCTGCGCTGCACCGCGACATGCTCGCGAAGATCGACCTCGAGAAACTCCGCAACCTCCAGGATCTCCGCGCCCGCCAGCAGATACTAGCCGTCATCCAGGATCTGATGACGCAGCTCGACACTCCACTCAGCATGGTGGAGAAAGATCGTCTCTGCCGTGAAGTGCTTGACGAGGTCTTCGGCCTCGGCCCACTTGAGCCGCTCCTGCAGGATCCCACCATCAACGACATCCTGGTCAACACGCATAGCGCGGTCTACGTGGAACGCGCCGGTGTCCTCGAAAAAACCGGCGTCACCTTCAAAGACCAGGTGCACCTCATGCACATCATCGACAAGATCGTCTCGGCCGTCGGCCGACGCGTCGATGAATCATCGCCCATGGTCGATGCCCGTCTCGCCGACGGCTCCCGCGTCAACGTCATCATCCCTCCCCTTGCAGTCGACGGCCCAATCGTTTCCATCCGCCGTTTCGGCACGACGCCTCTCGAGGCCGCAGATCTTCTCCGCAACGTCACCATCACGCCGGAGATATTGCAGCTTCTACAAGGCGCCATCAAGGCGCGCCTCAACATCGTCGTTTCCGGTGGTACGGGCGCCGGCAAAACGACTCTGCTCAACGTGCTCTCCAGCTTCATCCCGGATAGCGAACGCATCGTCACCATCGAAGATTCGGCCGAACTTCAGCTCAAGCAGCATCACGTTGTACGACTTGAGTGCCGCCCCGCCAACGTCGAAGGCCGCGGCGGAGTGAAGCAACGCGAACTCGTCGTGAACTCCCTTCGCATGCGTCCCGACCGCATCATCGTCGGTGAGGTTCGTTCCGAAGAAGCGCTCGACATGTTGCAGGCCATGAACACCGGCCACGACGGCTCCCTTACTACCATCCACGCCAACAGCCCACGGGACGCCATCGCCCGCATGGAAACCATGGCAATGATGGCTAACCTCAACCTTCCCGAAAAAGCGATCCGTCAGCAGATCGCGTCTGCAGTCGCCATCATCATTCAGATCTCGCGCATGAGCGATGGCACACGCCGTATCACTCACTTCACCGAAATCACCGGAATGTCTGAGGATGTGGTCAGCCTGCAGGACATCTTCCGCTTCGAGAAGCGCGGGCTCGGTCCCAACAACAAGGTCCTCGGCCGTTTCCACTCAACCGGCATCGTTCCCAAGTTTCTCGAAAAGCTTCAGGCCTCTGGAATCGCCGTCCCCATGGACATCTATAACCATTCCGTCGACGTATAGCCCTCAACGAACATGGCTCTCCTTCTTCTGTTTGTTTTCGTCCTCGTCGTTGTCTTCGCAGTGGTTGCGATGTTCATCCAACCCACGCGGTCGGAAAAGCTCGCACAATCTCGTCTTCGCAGTGTTGCGGGCCGTGCTTACGCCAATTCTGCGCAGCAAGTCGACATTCTCCGTCACGACGCCTACAGCACGATCCCGTGGCTCAATCGCCTCTTCGGAAACCTCACACCTGCAGCACGGCTCCGCAAGCTCATCATCGAGGCCGGCCTTAATTGGACTGTAGGTGCGCTTGTCCTCGGATCTCTGGTCGCCTTGGTCGTTGCGTATTGGGTCAGCCAACTCTTCGGCGCCAATCGAGTGATCGCTCCACTCATCGCGATCGCCGTCTTTCTCGCTCCATACTCGTTCCTCTACGTGAAGAGAAAGCGGCAGTTTTATAGATTCTCCACTCTTCTCCCGGACGCCATGGATCTTATTTCGCGTGCTCTGCGCGCCGGTCACTCTCTTACGGCTGCGCTGGATCTTGTCGGCCAGGAGATCCCAGACCCCGTGGGCAAGGAGTTTCGGCGCGTCTCAGAAGAGCAGAATCTCGGCCTTCCACTTCGCGACGCCCTGCTCAATCTTGCCGAGCGCGTCCCCATCTCCGACGTTCGCTTCCTCGTCGCCGCCATGCTCATCCAGCGCGAAACTGGTGGCAACCTCGTCGAGGTGCTTGACAAAACCACGTCCGTGCTTCGCGATCGAATCCGCCTCCAGGGCGAAATCCGCATTTACACCGCGCAGGGCCGGCTAACTGGCTGGATTCTTTGTCTGCTTCCAATCTTCATGTTTTTCGCACTCACCGCGATCAACCCCAACTACACCGCTCCCCTCGTGAACGAGCCGACAGGTCAGCACCTATTGATCGCCGGCGCTGCGTTTATGCTTCTCGGCATTCTGGTCATTCGAAAGATTATCCAGATCAAGGTCTAACCATGCTCTACATCGTTATTGCCGCCGGCCTGACTATCTTCTTCGCGACGACGCTGCTTGTTGTCATCTTCGAGCGACGCGCCTCCGCTGAAGCACGTCTGCTAGACGCTGTCCAGGGCATCAAGCCCGTAGTCACCACGGCTTCCCTTCGACCCGCAACCATTCTCACTGAGATTAGTTCCGCAACCGAGCGTCTTCGGCGCAGCGTCGGTATCACTGACACATCGAGCGCAGCTCGTCAGCTCGCGCTCGCAGGTTATCGTCAGCCCTATCATGTTGAGATCTTCTACGCCGTGCGGCTTCTGCTTCCGGCCGCCACTGCAGTCCTCATCAGTCTCTTCGTTCACGAAGATATGATCTTCTGGTTCATCGTCGGCACAATCTTCGCCTTCTACGTGCCTGATCTCTACGTTTCGCGCCTCATCCGGCAGCGCCGCGAGCGTGTCCGCCTCGGCCTCCCCGATGCACTGGATTTGCTCGCGATCTGCATGGAAGCCGGACTTGGACTTGACCAGGCACTCATGCGCGTCGGCGGCGAGCTCAATGACACTCATCCGGATCTCAGCGACGAATTCAACCTCATCAGCCTCGAGCAACGCGCCGGCACCCCGCGTATCGAAGCATGGCGGCATATGGCGGAGCGCACCAAGCTCGAGATCATCTCCGCCTTCGTCAGCATGCTCGTTCAGACCGATAGGTTTGGTACTCCGATTTCTAAGGCACTTGCGGTATTTTCTGACTCGCTGCGCACCCAGCGCCGTCAGAAAGCAGAAGAGCTGGCCGCAAAGACGACCATCAAAATGGTGTTTCCCCTTGTCTTCTTTATCTTCCCCAGCATGTTCATTGTCTTACTCGCTCCGGCATTTCTCAGCATCATGAAAAACATGCAATCGCTGTTCTAACTCAACCGCTCAACTGTCTTATCTACCTTGAAATAGGAGAAAGCATGGATACACCAACAATTATTCGCGTTGTGGCAGGAGTTCTGTTCGTCGTGGTCCTTCTTGTTCTCATTCAGCGGCGCAAGCGCAAGGTCTAGCCGCCACGCACCATGGGTCCACGAACGCGAGAGTTCCTGTGCATCTCCAATCCGGTCCGCCAGTCCGTTCTGGGAGACCGGATTGGAGTTGCCGATACGACGCTCACACGTTTCGTGGGCCTCATGGGCCGCGGTTCCCTTGCACCCGGTCACGGCCTCCTGATCCGCCCATCCAACGGAGTTCATACTCTCTGGATGCGCTTTAGCATTGACGTCTTACTTCTCGACAGAGAGCGCCGCGTGCTTTCGGTCTACAGAAATTTGCGGCCTTTTCGCGTCAACGCCATCAAGTGGAATGCAACCGCCGCGCTCGAGCTTCCCGCCGGAACGATTGCTGCTACAAACACCCAGTTAGGCGACGAGCTTCAATTCACACCATTAACCGCTTAGCGCTTGTTCCGGCTTCTTTCAAAGACACAGCTCACACCATCGTCATAGATGACGTGCCACCCATCAGTGTGTCTCAGCAGGTAAGTGAAGGGATCATCCTTGGACGGAAAGAAGATGTAGTTCGCGTGGTAACGATCGACGATTGCCAGCGAATTCTTCATCCCAATCGCATCCAGGTAGTCAGCCAGCACGCCCTTGTACTCGAAGATATCTGTCCTGCTATCAACAAACGTCAGAATCGAAGGCTGGTTCCAGATCATCCATCCGCCATACATGTAATGGTTGAATACCCGCTCCCCTGCCGCGACATGGGCCTGTAAGTATTGCGTACCGCCGATTGGCATCTTCTTTGCAAGGTCCTCGTTCAGTATCTTCACGCTTGGCCAGCGCCATGCAATCGCCGCCAGCAGCGCCGCAGAGAACAACGCATTCACCCACGACTTGTCCACCTTCCTGTTGTATGCCGGCATAAAATCCATCTGCCGCGCCAGGGTCGGCGCAATCAGGATCGCCGCCGGAAACAGGAACCGCACATACGTCAGCGACATATACAAGCCGAAGACGACCATCCCCACCTCGGCGAGCTTCCACTGCCGTCTCCCTGCCAAAGCCAGTAGAAGAAGCGCCAACAACAGAGCAAACACGATCTTGCCTCGCGGCTCATGAAAGTTCACTGAGGCCCATTCCACCACGTGCGCCACGTTCAGCCTTTGCCGGTACGCAAGGTCGAACGGATAAAACACTTCTTTGTAACCATACGGATTCACAAACAACACCGGCACGATCGCGCCAGCTGTGATCAGCAGCTTGCGGCGCATCTCTGGCGTCCATTTCTCCGCAACCACCTTGCCCCAGGTGCCTGAGACAAACCCACTCCCCACCACAATCCCAAACACAATCAGCCCGATCAGCCATGACCCATGCAGGTTCACCCACAGCAGAAAGATCAGCGGAACCGTCCACAGCGGCGCATCGCCATCCTTCATCAGCTTCCAGAGCACGAACATCAGCGCCAGCAGGCACGTCCATCCCAGCAGAATTGTTCGCGGTCCAAAGTTCACCACCGAAAGCACCACAGCCCAGACTGTAGCGACTGCCGACGCCTTGATCGACTCACTCGCGCGATAAGCCAGCGTAAGGATCCCGATCATCATCAACTCAACGATGATCACGTAGCCGAAGAACAGTGCGGCTACTCCATGCAGCTTCCATATGCCATAAAACACCAGCTCTGAAAGCCATTCCGAATTCACCCACGGCGTGCCTGCAACCGTCCACGAAAACTGGTCCACGCGAACCCAGTGATGCTGCTGCATCAGAATCTGCGCATCCCTCAGGTGCCACCAGATATCAGGATCTGCAATGGACTGCCCGCAGAAGAAAAACGTAATCAGCGCAATCGTCGCCGCTATCGTGACATGAAACGGGCACCACAACCGGCCCAGCGGAACTACCTTTTCAGGGGTTTCAGTTACGCTCGCAACGGAGCTCATTCAATCCTCGCTCCGCAGAGAACATAGACTTCAGTGCATTACGTACGGTTCCGTATGTCCGCTGCGTACCGGAATTCTAAGCCGCGACCTGACCTCGAACAACAGTATTCTGCCCCTCTGTTACCTCGAGTTACTCGCTAACTTATAACCAATCAACAACTCCCGCCATTCGTCTTCATACGATTCACCACAACCGTTGTTACAACACGCATGTTGACAGGCTTTTTCGTTGACATTCCCCTTCACGGGACTAGACTTAGCCCATCTGTAAAGCTCATCTCTGCGAGGCCTGCGCAATGCCTAGGATTGCCCATCGCCGCCGCGGAAGTAAGTTCGGCCATCCTTCGTTTAGGTTCGCGTTGGTCAAGCCCCCTCTTCTGCCGCTGGCGCTCAGCACGTCGAGCTTCTATCGCCTCCTCGCCCTGATTCCCCGTCTGCGCTTTGCACTCACACGCCCGCTTCATTCTTCAGGGGTCTGGACCAGTACCGCCGGAGACACTACTGTTCCGCGTCGCAGGTTACTCTCATCATTCCTCTACATCCCAGCGGCCAGTATGCTCACTCCCGGACCCCTCCTGTGCCTCTAGACAGCCCACGTCCGATACTCTCCACGCCCAGGCTGGCGGACTTTACCGGCTTCCCTGTGCGCGCGATCCCAACCTCGGCTGGCGCGCACGCTATCGTCATCACCGTAGTTCTTCTGCTGGGCCTTGCTCCCGTCATCATCGACGGTCCCCAGCACCTTCGCCAGCGATTTCAGCCCGTCGACCTCCAACCGCAAAAGGAAGACGATGCGCCCATCCTGCCTGAGATGGAATCTTCCTCGGCCTCGGCCTCATCGCCTGCCTCGGCAGCTTCATTGCGTTCGGCGCCAGGTCGCAATGGACCTTCGAGCGCATCCTCCATGCCGCTCATCCATCAGCGTCGCCAGCACATCATCTCCAACACACCCGACGCAACCAATCCTGTCCAGACCATCCTGCAACCTGACATTCCAAATCCACCGCGCCTCGCCAAAACTCTTCCGGTCCCCAGCATGATTCGAATGGCGCCCATGCGGCAACCCGCGCCGGTTCTGACAGCGCCCACCCTGAGCGCGGTCGTGAAACCCGCGGCTCCGCCAACACCCACGCCCGCAACTCAACCGACGCTTCCCAAGATTCAACCAGCCAACGTCGACACCGTTGCACTCACCTCCGCGACCGAACTCGTTGATTCACCCAAGCTCTCAGCCTTCGCCACCACCGGCCGCACGTATCAGCCCCCGAAACCAGCCCCGTCTCCACCGGCGGCCACCAAGCCCTCCGCTCCCAAGCTCGCGGCAAACTCCGCGCCCAGCCCACCGTCGACCGCAACTCCCGCCGGAGGCACTGATTCCCGGAATCTCCTCGTCGTCAATGCCCTCGAGGTGCAGTCGACTCTCGCTGAGCGTGACATCCCCGCCGCCGAGATTCACGGACGCTTTGAGGTAACCGCCAGTCCGAGCCTTCCGGAGGCCCCCACAACCGGCGGCTCCTCCAGTTCCGCCGGCGTCAACGGTTCCGGCGTCGCAACCTCCGGTAATGGCGCCGGCAAGGGCTCACTCGCCTCGAAATCCACCGGCGCAGGCACAGGCGGCACGCACGGCAGCGGAGCAGGCACGGGCACCTCAAATATCGCCGGTTCTGGTGCGGGCCATGGTGCGGGCCTGGGCAATGGCGCAGGCAGCGGAACAGGTCATGCTGGAAACGCCGGCATGGGTAACGGCAATGGGAATGGCGCCGCGGGCGGTAACGGCTCTGCTCCGTTCTCCGGCATGACGATCGTCGGTGGCACCTCCGGCAACAACGACGCCCTCCGCTCTGAACCTTCCGCCGCGAACGTGAACCCCAACGATCCGCGCGGCTCCTACGGCATGACCATCCTCTCCAACGGCGGCAGCGGCGGCGCCGTCCGCGACTACGGCGTCTTCACCGGTGGCCCCGTCTACACCGTCTACCTCGACCTCTCCAGGCTCGGCGCGCACTCGCGCTGGAGCTTCCAGTACAGCGCCTCCCGAGATGCCCGCATGGCACATCCCGGAGTTCCACTCACGCCGCCTCTTCCTCAGGACGAGCGACTCCCGCAGCTTCCTGCCGCGCTGGTCACCCCTAACGTTGGCAGGCTCGTTGTCGTCCAGGCCAACCTCAAGCCCGACGGCAAGCTCGAGGCGTTCCATGTCCTCGAATCACCGGACGAGCGCCTCAACCAAGGCATTATCACCAGCCTCACGCACTGGTACTTTGACCCCGCTGCCATGGGCTCCGACAAGATCGCCGTCAAAGTCCTGTTCGGCATCCCCATCGCGCCCGCTATGGCCGACAACGGAATCAGCCAGCAAGCAGATCAGCACGCCCCCGGTGACGCCACGCCGCACACGCCGGCTCAGTAGTTACACGACTGCAGTTACACCACCGTAGACTTCAGCAGATCCTCGATCGTCACTGGCAGATCGCGCACCCGCACGCCGGTCGCGTGATACACCGCGCTTGTAATCGCCGGCGCCACGCCTGCCAGCCCAATCTCGCCGATGCCACGCGCGCCATACTCACCCATCATCGGGTCCGGAATCCCCAGGAAGTGCACATCAATCGCCGGCACATCCGCGTTCGTCGGCACCAGGTAGTCCGCGAAGTTGTCGTTGATCGGATGTCCATTGCGCGGGTCGTAGATCGCCTGCTCGAGCAACGCCATCCCGATCCCCATCACCACGCCGCCCTGGATCTGGTTCGTTCCGGTCTTCATGTTGATGATCCGCCCCGCATCCATCACTGTCACGACGCGGCTCACGCGCAGTCGCGCAATCGCCGGCTGCCACTCCACCTCCACAAACTGCACGCCAAACGAGTGCGTCGAATAGTCCCTCGCCTTCGTATAGGAACCCAATCCGCCCGAGCGTCCATCCGCACTCGCATAGCGCACCTTGGCCGCCCGAAGCACATCAGAAAACGGCACAGCAACGTCCCGGTTCGCCTTCAAATGCACGCTTCCGCCGTTCATCACCAGCTCAGCCGGCTTCTTCCCCGCAAAGGCTCCGCCTAGCCGCGTGGCCATCGCCAGCACCATCTGCACCGCACCATTCGCCGCATCTGCAACCGCTGGCATCACCGTCGCCGTCAGCGTCGACCCACCCGAAGTCGCACCCGGCACAAATTTCGTATCTCCCAGCAGCACTTCGATCTTGTCCACCGGCAGACCCGTCTTATCGCTCACAATCTGCGCAAGAATCGTGTACGTGCCCATGCCCGGATCCTGCGCCGCGCAACTCACCGTCGCTCTGCCATCGTCCTTCAGCATCACCGTCGCCTGGCATCCGCCTCTCCACGCACCCCACGACGCCGCGGCCACTCCCCAACCCAGCACCGTGTCGCCGCGCCGCATCGACCCGACCTCAGGTGTCCGCTTCGACCACCCGAACTTCTCCGAACCGACTTGCAGGCACTCCTTCAAATGCCGCGAGGAAAACGGCTTCCCATTGCTCTCATCCGTCAACGTGTCGTTCTTCAGCCGCAGTTCCACCGGATCCATCTTGAGCTTGATCGCCAGCTCATCCATCGCGGACTCCACCGCAAACAGACCCGGCACAGCACCCGGCCCGCGCATCGGACACGGCGTCCCCACATTTCTCTTCACGATCGCTGACGTCACCTGCAGATTCGGTGTGCTGTACAAAAACGGCGTCGCCTCGCCGCAATTCTCATGAAAATTGCTTACCGGCGACGTGAGATTCCAGTAGTGCTGTTCCAGCGATACCAGCTTCCCATCCGGCGTCGCTCCAATTCTCATCTGCTGCTGCGTCCGCGGCCGCTGCCCAACGCACGTGAACATCATCTGCCGCGTCACCATCAGCTTCACCGGCCGGTTCAGCTTGCGCGACGCCGCCGCAGCCATCGCCGAGTGCGGCCACGGGCTCAGCTTCCCTCCAAACCCCGACCCGATAAATTTCGAGATCACCCGAACGTTCTCCTTCGGAACGCCCAGCACCTGCGCCATCGTATTCAGATGTCCCACAACCCCCTGCGTCGACTCATACAGCGTGAAGTTCTTCCCGTCCCACACCGCTGTCGTTGCATGCATCTCCATCGGATTGTGAATCTCTGACGGCGTCGAATACGTCTCATCCAACTTCACTGGCGCGTTGGCAAACGCACTCACATCGCCGCGCCTGCTCGTCGTCATCGCTGTCACATCGGCGTCATCCAGCTTCAACGACACATTCGGCTTCTCCGGGTCGTAGCTTACGCGCACCGCAGCCGCCGCTGCCTGCGCCTGCTGCAGTGTCTTCGCCACCGCCAGCGCTACATATTGCCCCCAGTAATGGACGAGATCATCCTCAAACGGCTGCCGCTCTTCATTGAGCCCACCACGAGCCGTATGAAACAGCGGGCCGATATTCTCGTGATGCAGAATGGCCACCACACCCGGCATCTTCTC
>Ga0134126_10005028_pt1 | contig 16521 bp, 12 predicted proteins | sample KB31752_FD_96881 | JGI IMG/M metagenome (GOLD analysis project Ga0134126, IMG submission 96881) | Terrestrial soil microbial communities with excess Nitrogen fertilizer from Kellogg Biological Station, Michigan, USA - KB3-175-2 | ecosystem: Environmental > Terrestrial > Soil > Unclassified ...
CGAGGCGAGATGTGGTGTCCATTCGATTCGCTACGTTCGCAGTTCACTTCGTCGGGCAAGCAGATTGGTTGCAATGAGCAGCGGATGCAGCGCGGATCGTTCACCAGTGGCAGCGGCCTTGGCCCACGGGCACACGTTTTTGCCGCCTCAAGGGTCGCAAGAGCCTCAGACTTCAGAGCGGCATCAACAGCAATCGTCAGGCGCAGTTTTTCGGAAGCGTAATAGAGGATTGCTTCTTTGACTTCATATCCGGCTTCCTCCAACAGAATGGCTTGAAGTCCAACCTGTACGCGATCCGTCGGCCACGGTTCCGGGACAGCGAGTGAGCCTTCGTCCTCTTCTTCGAATTCATCCGGTTTCGCGGCAATTGGCGTCCTTTTCGGAGCACCCTTCCGATACTCCACGGGAATGGCAACGTTTCCTGAAAGTTCCGCCAGATCAAGCGTGGCTGTGAGACCCAACTTGTCGCTCGTTAAAACAAGGCTGCGCACGATCTTGGGCCGGTCACTGCCCTCTAGTTCGTCACTGTGTTCTTGAAGTTCCGCGGTAGGTTTGTTGACGCGGCGATGGACAGCTTGCCCCTTCTCCGTGTCCACGCTGGGCAGAAAAACGCCTTCCACCTCCATGTAGTAGAAGAGGCGCGGGCAATAGGCGTACTCCGCAACGGTCCGAGCGGGCCAGTGGGTCTCGTCCGTCATCAAAACGCTCCGAGCTATGTTCGCTGGTACTTCGCAACACTAAGACGAGAATACAACCGGTTTCAGGCAGGAATGCTTTTTGTCTTACGCCCGATAATCAAAAGGTTACGACCTGATTGCTGCTCATCTTGTTTGCTGTTCTGCCCGCTTCGAGATTGTCGCGCCCCGGCGTTTGATACGTCCGCCTCCGGTCTCCACTAGCACTTTTCGCGCCACCAAACCACGGTGTCACTCATTCGTGCGGCCCGTTCCGACCTGGTCGCGCCAATCTCTCCGCTTCTGTCCCCTGTTTCGCGTCCTCGCTCCCCCGGCTGTGGGTGAAGGGAGCGAGGACTCCCCGAAACAGGAGGACAAGAAAAATGAAAGTCGAACAAGCAAAACAGATCGCAAGCAACGCAATCGAGCAACTCAGGCAGGCCCTGGAAGGGGGCCACAGTGAGCGGCTGAAGGAATATCTCGCGGCCATGGCGCGCTTCCGGCGGTATAGCTGGGGCAACGTGATGCTTATCGCTTCACAGAAGCCGAACGCGACGCACGTCGCGGGCTTTCACGCTTGGCACAAGCTGGGCCGCTTCGTGAAGAAGGGCGAGAAAGGCATCCTGATTCTCGCCCCGATCATTCGGAAGAAGGCCGAGAACAAGGGAGAAACCGAGCCGGACGAATCTTCAGTCGCAGTCGGATTCCGCGCGGCGTACGTGTTTGACATCACTCAAACGGACGGCCAGCCGTTGCCCGAGATCGGCAGCGTGAACGGCGATCCGCGCGAATATCGCGAGCGGCTTGCGAAATTCGTCGCCGAACAGCGCATCGCGCTCGAATACTCCGACGACATCGCGCCGGCACGCGGCATGTCGTCAGGCGGCAAGATCACGTTGCTGCCCGGCCAGTCTCCGGCTGAGGAGTTTGCGACTCTAGCGCATGAGACGGCGCACGAAATGATGCACCGTGACGAGCGCCGGAGCAGCACGACGAAGCGCGTCCGTGAAACTGAAGCCGAGGCGGTCGCATTCGTCGTTTGCAACGCAATCGGGCTCGAAGCTGGATCAGCCGCGGAGGACTACATCGGTTTGTACGGCGGCGACGCGAAGCTCCTCAGCGAGAGCCTCGAATACGTCCAGCGGACGGCAACTCAAATTCTCAACGCAATCGGCGCGGATGAATCATCCGCGCCGCCCGCCTAGCGCGGGCCACCCGCACGAGCACCGATCTGCCTCTACCCCGCGCCGCAGTTTTCCAAGCAAGCCTGAGATAGTATTGGACGACCCCTGTCTCGCTGGAGTTCGCGATGGTCGAGAGCTATCAAAAACAAAAGAAGGTCTTCCTCTCGATTTGTCTGACTGGCGTCTCCCTTCTCATCCTGACTCTTTGCTTACGGACCATTCCATCGCTAAACGACGCGATTTCTGGAAAACCGGAGTACATGCGCTGGATTGCCAATAAGGTCGCAGCGAGCATCGCAACACGGTACGGCAACGAGGCCGCCGTTATTGTCCTGAGCGATGAGAAAACTAACTGTCGGCAAATCTCCGACCTGAACGTGCCGAACCCGGACAATTTCTATTACGTCGTGAGCTATTCCGAGACGGCCCATTCCTTATGTTTCATCACCTATGTAGATTTGCCGAAAGGATGGGATGAGGCCAATTCCGTTACCCTCTATCCGGGTGCTGGCCACAACTACGGCCAAAAACTAACGGAGCCCGCACGCGCCGTGGCTGTGTCGCAGCTTCAGATGGTCTATCCATTGGCTTACCTTTCGCTTTTGCACTGGCGCGCAAAAATCGATTCCTCAAGCTTCAAACGGGCAGCGGATGCCAAGTTCGAGCGCTGGTTCAGTTCGTCAACAGAGCCAGGGGACTCAATGGACGTGGAGATTGACTTCCCCTCATTGCGGGCAGATGTCGGACGGCGGCACAGATTTGTGAATCAGTTGCTCATGGCAGTTATCTTTGCTTTCGCCTTTCTCATCGCCTTCGCCGGATACAAAGCATGGAGCTCCTATCGACAATTCGGAGCCTTTCTCGCCCGTTATCATTACCCCGTCAGTCTCGCGGCCTATATGCGGCAAGACCTAGCTGCGATCACAAATCGGGCGCGCGAAACCTACCAAGACGAACAAAAGCGTGCGCTTGAGAAAGCCAGACTAGCGATCCTTTCCAAACGTTCGAAGGAAGCGATCCGGGGCCGCCTTGAGTCGATCCAGAGCGCCCTGCCAGAGGAGCAAGCGCGCATCCGGGTACGGGAATGTTTGGCCCGTGACGATCTTGAGGAGATGAAGGCCCTAATTCGGGAGATGCAAGGCCAAGTCGGACAACGGTCTCCAGAAGAAAAGGTGACGGCGCTGTTGGACTCCCTGAAGGAGTATTGCACCGGCGAGGAACTTGACGGATTCTGCGCCCAGGCCTTCCAGATTCTCGCCTCGGCGGGTTTCAGGGACGCACGAACCTTCATCGTTAGCGCACACGATCAGCTACGCGCTCGATTCAAGGAGCTTGAAGAACAAGAACCAATCGAAAGTGAATGACGGCCCTTGCTTTCGGTTCCGTGTCGCGTTCAGGCGGCGATGGAATTCCGTCCGTTGCGTCCGTTCCGTTTGCCCGCCAGCTTTTGAGCCAAAGACATTAAGAGCTTCCGGTCGCGTTCCTCGGCACGTCCCAAGAATCTTCGGAAATTGGACAGGAACCGAGCGTCCTTGCCGGAGCTTCCCCAGGTAATCTCATCCGCCGTTTTCCGCTTCGGCAGATTTTCGAGCTTCGGCGGAGCCTCACCATCGTAGAAAAGCCTGTACAACGGCACTTCGAGCGCCCGCGCCATCTTCTCCAGCGTCTCCACTGTGGGAACCGTGTGGCCGTTCTCCACGCGCGAGATGTAGCAGCGCAGCAAACCCGTGCGCTTCTCGATATCGCCCTGTGACAGCTTTTTCTCTTCCCGCAACGCTCGCAAACGGTCGCAGATCACCATGCTCCTTCTCCCTCCGGCCAACACCATTCGAGGCCCACATTCAATCATGACGCGCTGCGGAAGGGAAGGTTTTCGCTTCTCTCCTCCCCACTGTCGCGTCGCTTGCCCCTCGCCTCAACCGACTGGACTGAGGCGATACATTTTCCTTTTCTGCCGCGATGTCCTCGGGCACGGCTTCGGGGCAATTCCTGCGCCCGGCAGCTTCGTCGACTCTGCTTTATTCGGCTCCTCCCCAAAAATCTCTCACAGTTCGCCGAGATTTTTCGTGCCCCTCCGAAAAAGCGTCGCCTCGCTTTGGGAGCAGCGCCCTCTCGCTTTTCGGTGCCCCGAGTCACAGGGGCAGAAAAGGAGATTTTCGAAATGTACCTCAATTCAGTTCAGATCATCGGATTCATCGGCAAGGACCCAGAGCGACGCCAAGCGCGCAGCAACGGTGCTGCGTTCACCGTTCTTTCGGTCGCCACGCAACGGTCATGGAAGAATGCGGACGACGAGTGGGCCTCGAAAACCGAATGGCATCGCGTGGTTGCCTGGAACAGCTTGGGCGAGCGCGTTGCGGCCTCGCTTCGCAAGGGCGATCACGTTTTGGTTGAAGGCACGCTCGTCAGTAGCAGCTACGAGCGGGAATACGGCAAAGGCAAGAAGGCCACGACCGTGAAGCACACGATCTGGCAAATTCGCGCCGACTCGATTCGCAAGCTGAATCGCGGCGAGAAGGAGCCGGAGGCATTGCCCTCCGACTCCGCGCCCGCCGAACAAACATCCACGCTCAGCCAGACCGGAGACGCTCCCTTTTAGGGGGCGTCTCTTCGGTAGTGCTTTTTGCCGACGACTCAATCTGGTCGCAATTTGCGACCTCATATGAGCAGCGGCAGAAAACATTCTGCACCTGTTTACTCTCAGCGTATTTTCCTCGTACACTTGTTCCCGATTTCCGGCACTCTTCATAGGATTTTGGCGAACTGGGTCGAATGACCGAACTCATTTGGGACGGTAAATACGACGCACACGGCAAGAAGCAGGGGCCGGTGCGGATCGCGCTCCCGTTTCAGACAGTCGAAACAGTCAACGAGAGTGCCCAAGACCGCCGGCGCAACCTCGAACTTTTCGCCAGCGGGCGTGACACCGAGTGGCGCAACCGACTCATCTGGGGCGACAAGAAATATGTCCTTCCTTCGCTCCTGCCGGAATTCGCCGGGAAAGTAAATCTCATTTACATTGATCCACCGTTCGACACGGGCACGGACTTCTCGTACACCGCGTCGATCCCGAACGATGACGGCCAGGCCAACGAGGACACCGCCTACTTCACGAAAGAAGCATCAATCATCGAACAGAAGGCATACCGCGATACGTGGGGCAGCGGCCTCAACTCTTACGTCCATTGGTTCTACGAAGCAGCTCTGTTGCTTCGCGAACTTCTCGCTTCGAACGGGACCATCTTCGTTCACATAGGGCAAAACATTTCACATCACGTGAAGCTAATTCTGGACGAGGTGTTCGGGCCGGACCGTTACCTTAACCAAATAATCTGGAAACGGCAGACGGCCCACAGCGACGTAACTCAGGGAGCGGAACATCTTGGCCGATTGCACGATGTGATCTTCCTCTACACGAAATCAGAAGAATACAAATGGCGGATGCAGTACACGCCTTACGACAAGGAATACGTCGAAGCCTTTTATCGTCACATCGACCCCGACACGGGTAGGCGCTATCAACTCAGTGATATCACCGCCCCTGGGAAATCGCTCAAGGGCAACCCGTATTACGAATTCCTGGGAGTGACGCGGTATTGGCGATTTTCTGAGAAGAGGATGAAAGAGCTTTACGCAAAAGGACGAATCGTGCAAACCCGCCCCGGAACCGTGCCGAGGCAGAAACGTTACGCTGACGAAATGCCGGGCGTACCCCTGCAAGACATTTGGCTGGATATCAAACCCATCCAGAGCCAGGCAGCGGAGCGCGCGGGCTATGACACTCAAAAACCGGAGGCGTTGCTTGAGCGAATTCTCAAGCTCAGTAGCGACGACGGTGACCTCGTGCTGGATTGTTTCGTCGGCAGCGGTACGACGGCGGTTGTGGCAGAAAAGCTAAATCGCCGATGGGTCGCTTGCGACCTTAGCCGCTTTGCAATCCATACGACCCGTAAGCGCCTTTTGACCATTCCGGATCTAAAGCCGTTCGCTGTCCAAAATCTTGGCAAGTACGAGCGCCAAGCGTGGCAGGCAGTCGAATTTCCGGCAAACGGCAAGAACCGCCTCGAAGAGCAGTGCCAGCGTGAAGCGGCCTATCGCACATTCATCCTTGATCTTTTCCACGCAAAACCGATCACCGGCTATTCGTGGCTCCACGGGACAAAGGGCGGACGCATGGTGCATGTCGCCGCCGTAGATGCTCCCGTGACGCAAGCAGACGTGAAAGCAATCGCTCGCGATACGTGGAAGGCTGTTGGCTCTGGCAAAGATGCGCCAACGAAGGCGGGCGTGGACATTCTCGGATGGGAGTTCGCACTGGACTTAAATGAAACAGCGAAACAGGCTGCCGCCGAATCACGAGTGGACGTTTCCTTCAAGAAGATTCCGCGCGAAGTCCTGGACAAGAAAGCAGTCGAGCAAGGCGACGTAAAATTCTTCGAATTGGGCGCGCTGTCTCTGGACTTGAAGCAGAAAAACCGTGCAGTCACACTCAAGCTGAGCGATTTCGTCATCCCCACTGACGATATTCCCGAGGAGGCCCGTAAGGCCATCAAGCACTGGAGCCAACTTGTGGACTATTGGGCCGTGGATTGGGATTTCAAGGGCGACACATTCCATAACCAGTGGCAAGCGTACCGTACGCGGAAAGAGCCGAAAATCGAACTTGCGACCAGCTACGAATACAAAGAAGCGGGAAAACATCAGATTGTTGTCAAGGTGATTGACATTCTAGGAAACGATACTACCAAAACGCTCGAAATTCCCGTGAAGTAAGCCATAGGATAGGCGCTTAACCTATTCACGCCCATGCCACGAAAGAAAACGCGCGCCGCTTCTCCCTCACAAACCGAACTGCTTGATATTGTCGGCAAGCTCCGCACCGGGCCCTGCGTGCCTGCGTTGCGCGAGGCGGTGATGGCTTGGAAGGCAGGCGGCTACAAAAGTGTTACTGACACGACGCGCATCCTGTTGAACCATTGGTTCTACACAGATCATAAGACGCGCGCGGGCTTACCCTTTCGCTACCACGAATCGCAGCAAGAGGCTATCGAGACACTGATTTTCGTCTGGGAATACGAAAAGATTCGGACCCGCAAGGGCTTACTCGAAAGATACGCGACGGACCTCAAGGATTTGCGCCTGCCGCCCCTCGATGGATTTGCCCGGTATTGCATCAAGATGGCTACGGGCAGCGGAAAAACGAAGGTGATGGCATTGGCCGTCGCGTGGCAATTTTTCAACGCAATGCGGGAAGCGGACGAGATCGCGAAGGACTATGCGAAGACGTTCCTCATTATCGCTCCGAACGTGATCGTGCTCGAACGTCTCAAGGCCGATTTTTCAGGGGGCCGCATCTTCCAGGCCGATCCCGTCATTCCTAAAGAACTGACGATTTTCTGGGACTTCGATTGCGTAATGCGCGGGGACGCTGAGAAAGCGCACGCCGAGGGAACTCTCTTCCTGACCAACATCCAGCAGTTCTATGAACGGCCTGATCGTTCCAACGGCGATGAGCCCGACGAAATGACAGCGGTACTTGGCCCAAAGCCTCCCACAAAAAAGCTCGAACTGACCGATTTTGGCGAGCGCATTGCGCTTCGCGCGGGGAATCTGCTTGTGATTAACGACGAAGCCCACCACACGCACGAAGAAGATAATGAGTGGAATAAAGTTATTCGGACTCTTCACACCAAAACCTCGCTTACCGCGCAATTGGATTTCTCCGCGACTCCACGTTTCCAAAAAGGCGCTATTTTCCCCTGGACGATCTCCGACTACCCGCTCAAGCAAGCCATCCTTCACGGCATCGTGAAGCGGCCCGTCAAGGGAATCGCGAAAATTGAAGAAGCCAAATCAGAGCACGCCAGCGTGCGGTACAGGGCGTATCTCGCGGCTGGCGTCGAACGATGGCGCGAATACAGGGAACAACTCAAACCTCTCAAGAAAAAGCCGATTCTCTTCCTCATGCTGAACAGCACGGACGAAGCCGACGACGTCGCCGAATGGCTCAGGACAAAATATCCGGCTGAATTTGGCAGTAATTGCACGCAAGTGATTCACACCAAGAACAATGGCGAAATCAAGGAAACGGATCTTGAAACCGCACGGCAGGCAGTTCGCGAGGTTGATTCGGACGAAAGCCCGATCAACGCCATCGTCAGCGTGCTCATGCTTCGCGAAGGCTGGGACGTGAAGAACGTGACAGTGGTCGTGGGCTTGCGTCCGTACACGGCGAAGGCCAACATTTTGCCCGAACAAGCGATTGGACGCGGTTTGCGGCTCATGTTTCGCGACAATCCGAGCGGCTATACGGAGCGCGTGGACATCATCGGAAATAAGAAATTCCTCGAGTTTGTAGACGATCTCGAAAAACTCGAAGAAATCAAATTGGACACATTCGAGATTGGCAAAGACAAGCTGCGAATTATTACCATCCTCCCGCTTGAAGATAGAAAAGAATTCGACATCGGGCTGCCCGTGCTCACGCCTACTCTTGTACGGAAGAAGAGTTTGGCAGAGGAAATCGCGGGCTTGGATGTAAATAACTTTCAGTCCATCGTTCTTCCGATGAGTGAAGATGACCCACGCTCGAAAACTTTCACCTACGAAGGCTACGACATCATTACGCTAAAAAAAGAATTCGAGCGCGAGTACACCATACCAGAGCCGCAGACAGCGCAAGAGGTGATCGGTTATTACGCCCGCCGCATCGCCGAAGCTGTCAAACTTCCGGCTCAGTTTGCGGCTTTAGCTCCAAAGGTAAGAGCCTTCTTCGAGCAAAAGGCGTTTGGGCACACTGCCGATTTGACCGAGACGACCGTCGTGAAGGCCATGAGTACTGCGGTCGCCCATTACGTTTGCGTCGACGTTTTCAAGAAAGCTCTTCAGGCCCTAACCATCGAGGAGCAGACGCCACAGCTTCTCGAACCGGCACGGATGCTTTCTTCCTGCCAGCCATTCCCCTGGTCGCGTCCGGTATGGGAAGGAGAAAAATGCGTCTTCAATCTCGTTCCGTGCGACAACGATTTCGAGCGTGAGTTTGCGAAGTTCCTCGACAACGCGAGGGATGTTGTGGCATTCACAAAACTCCCGCGCGCGTTTGGTTTCACCATCGAATATACGGACACCGCGATGAACTTGCGGAACTACGAGCCGGACTTTGTGGCCGTGGATAAGTCGGGGAAACATTGGTTGCTTGAATCAAAAGGGCAGGAAAACGTTGACGTGCTGCGAAAGGATGTGGCTGCCGTCCGTTGGTGCGAAAACGCCAGCAAGCTGACCGGCAAACAATGGAAGTACGTCAAAGTCCCACAAAAGGATTTCGGCGCTTTGCAGCCGACGCGCCTAGCCGACCTCGCTGCGCTCATTCCATCGGTGGTCAACGAAGTCGGGCGCTAACAATTCACCTCTTTCCGAACGAGACTGTAATCGTATCGCGTTTCGCGAACGGCAAAAGCGTTCTCCAATCGCCCGCGTGCGAGGTCTGCGTGAGTATTTCCCAGCCGTCGTTCAGCATCTTCGCGATGTGGTCATCCATCTTTTCGCGATTGAGAAACGCCCGTCTGTAGTACGTCCCGAAAAAATTCTTCTGGTATGTGAAGGATTTCACTTGCATGGCCGAGCTCCATTTCCCGAATGCAGCCGCCATCGAATTTTCGCACATTTGAAGGCGGCTTGACATTTCGCTTTTTGTTCGCCTATAATACCATTCATCGGCGTTCGGAGAAAGACGGACCCGCCGTGATCCGTTATGAGCAAGCGTTCCAGCCCCGCAGTTGCTTTTCTTCAGAATCCCTCAAAAAGAACGCTGCGCCCGCTCAACCTCCTCTCGCGTGACCACCGCCGTGTCAGGAAGCGGAAGTCCACCCCACGCATCGTCGAACCTTCGTATTTTGTGCGTAAGGTTTCGCCGGTTTTCGGCCTTCTTTATCTATAGAAGCCAATTTCAGAGCCGCAATTCTTAAGGGGTGGGTTATGCGAGAGAGTCTTCGTTGCAATTGCCATATTTGCAGGGTTGAGCGTCATCTTTTCGTTTCGTTATCGGAGCCGCCCGGTGATGCGCAGTTTACATCACTGGCGATCAATTGCACTTCGCTCGCACACTTCGCGTCCGTTCCCGATTTGCTCGCTGACCTTCATGCCGGACGCGATGGCGATTCTCCCGTTTGCGTTCCTGGAGAAATTCTCAGTGCGCTAATTCAGACTGGAGCAGCACGAGGCGAGTTCGAATTGATACAGTCCATCCTCGTTCTCGCCTTCACTCCAACGATCCACCGAACCTATCGCGAGGTGCGCGCTTGGTTCCGTGAACTTGAACCCGAAGACATTGCGCAGCAAGTCCTTGCCTTCTTCCTGGAAATCGCCGTGGCAGCACAACCCGCAAATCTTAATGGCGTCTTGCCAATCATGCTCGCCCGAAGTTTACGAAAGACCGCCTTCCGCTGGGCCGAAAAGGAATATCGAATCCTGCTTCAACGAGAAATCGAAAAGCAGAGACGTTCAAAGAATGCGGAGCCTGGGGCTGATGACAATTTCGAAAGTACTTGCCTTTTGAACGACTTCCTCGACTACTCCGAAAGCATCGGAGTGATCTCCCCATTCGAGCGCGATTTGCTCATCAGGCTCAAGATCGACGGCTTCTTTGCAAAAGAAATCATCCACACGCATACAGCGCTGTCAGAGAAGGCTGTTCACTGGCGAGTAGAGCGCATTCTGCAACGGCTTCAAAGAGTCGCCGTAGGCTTCAGAATCCCAAGTGCTTCGTCGCTTTCCACTGCCTCCAACAAAAATAGGTCGAAATCGGCGGGGAATTTTTCTTTGGGGAGTGGGAACGAGTTTTTGCCCATTAGTAAGAGTAGAAGGCAACTCTCGCTGGACATTCGGCCACGGCAGGTGACGACGAAGACGCAGCAGTCCTCCACACATAAACCGGACTCGCTGATACGATTCGCAAACCTACCTCCCGCAAATGAAAAGCAGCGTGCGAACCACGGAGCAACTTCGCGGCGGCTTGCCGCTCTTCAACCCGGCTCCGCACTCACCCTGCTTGATTCAAAGAAATCCAGCGAGAGCTTGCCTTCGAATCCCGATGCGGGCCCGGCTCGCATCATCCGAAAGGAAACAGCCGGCAATGAAGAAAATCGTCCGAAACAAATTTGTCTCCCGCTGGCTCCGGCCCGCACTCGTCACGTGCTCTTGCTCGCTGATTCTCGCATCGGCAGCGTTTGCTCAGGCCGCAGGCGGCTCGCCGTGGGAGAACGCAGTCAACGTCTTGATGCAGGCGTTCACGACCACCATCGCTCGCGGTCTTTCGCTCGTTTCCATTGTGGTCGCAGGTTTGACCTTCGCTTTTGGTGAAGGCGGATCGAAGCGAATTCTTGCCGGTGTGCTGTTTGGCGTCGGCATGGCCATCGCCGCCGTTAACTTCCTCGCGTGGCTCTTTCCGGGCGCCTGAACCAATTTCCTTCGGACAGCACGCACATGGCGAACACAAGAAGAATTAACACGGTCTATCGCGCCCTTCATCGTCCGCTCACGATCATGGGAGTGGAACGAAAGCTCTTCTTCTTCGCCATGTGCATGGGCGCGGCCACGTTCAACATGCTTTCCAGCTTGCTAGGCGGAGTTTTGATGTTTGCGCTTCTGTACGTCTTCGCTCGCTGGGCCACGAACACCGACCCGCAGATTCTCCGGTTCCTGTTATCGGCAGCCAAATTCAAAACGCAATACGACCCGGCCAAGTTCAGCCCGATCAAGATTCGCAGAGCCTCGAATGCTTAACCTCCGAAAAATTCTGAAGCCGTACACCGAAACCGGCGCTCTCAACGAGCAGATCAATCTCTACGGTTTCGTTGACCCGCACGCCTTTCTCACCAAGTCCGGCGATGTCGGCGTGATCCTTCAGGTGTACGGCGTGGACTACGAGTGCCTGGACGGGAACGCGCTCGACACGCTCACGAAGCGTCTCGAATCCGCGTTTCGGCTGTTCGATAGCAACTTCCGCGTCTACCAGTTCCTCTTCAAGCGGAACCACGAAACGATCTCGCACCGGAAGTACGCGAACGCCATCGTCAACGCTGCGATTGAGAATCGCATACGCCATTTCGAGCAGAAGGCCGCCAATCTCTACTCGCTTCAAGTCTTTTACGTAATCCTCTTCGAGGGCTTCCGTCACAAGCAAGCGCTCCTAAAGTCGCTGGCCGCGTTTCCCAAAAATCCCAAGAGGGCGGTCGAAAGAATCCGCGTCGCCGTTTCTTCGCGGAAGCAAGTCGCCTTGCTCGACGCGGAACTCTCGAAGGCGCTGGCCAGCCTCCATCACAAGGTCAGGAGTTTCATCTTGCAGGTGACCGATTTTGTTCGCGTTGACCTGCTACCGAAGCAGCAAGCATTTCGAGTGTTGAAGCGAACGCTCAATTTTGCGCCACTGAAACTCCAGCTTGCCCGACTTAAGCACGACACGTTCCTCGACTACTATCTTTGCGAGTCCCATCTTGAATGCCATCGTGGGCATCTGCGCCTCGACGATTACTACGTTAAGGTGCTCACGCTCAAGGAGCCATCGGCCCAAAGCTTCCCGCTGATTTTTAAGAGCCTTCTCGAAATCCAGGCGAACTTCCATATTGTCACCGAATGGAAGAAGGAAGATTCCGGTAAGACGCGCAAGACGATCCAGTCGAAGCGCCGCCACTTCCACAACACCAAGCGCTCGCTAATGAGCCATCTCAATCTCTCCGATGCTCCCGCGACAGATGTTCTTGTGGACGATTCGAAAGAGGCCCAGGTTCGAGAGTTAGGCGAGAGCATCAAGCAGCTTGAGATCGAGGGTAATTATTTTGGCCATTTCTCGCTGTCCGTTGTCATGTACGACCTCGATCCCGCAAGGGTCGAAACAACTTGCGCCGAGTTCTACAAAGTGTTCAGCACGCACGACGCTCAGCTTTACGAGGAAAAATACAACTTACTTAACGCGTTCTTTGCGACGGTGCCGGGCGGCTCCGCATTCAATCTCCGAACCATGTATTTGCTCAACACGAATTACGCGGATTATTCGTTCCTGTTCACACTCCACTGTGGCGAGCCTGAGAACCGGCATCTCCGGCAGGAATACCTGGCAGTCCTCGAAACGAACCACAACACGCCGTACTTCCTGAACCTGCATCACCGCGATGTCGCGCACACGATGATTCTGGGCCGCACCGGATCAGGCAAGTCGTTCCTTTTGAACTTTCTGATCACCAACATGCAGAAGTACGACCCGTACACATTCATATTCGACTTGGGCGGCAGCTTCGAGAGCCTCACGCGGCTCTTTAGCGGAACGTATGTCCGTGTCGGGCTGAATTCGCCTGGCTTCAAAATCAATCCGTTTTCACTGCCGCCCACGAAGGAGAACCTCGATTTCCTCGCGCTCTTCGTGAAAGTTTTGATTCAAGGTTCCGCGCCGCTGGAGCTAACCCCTGCCGAGGAGCGCGACCTTTATCAGCAGATCGAAAACTTGTACGAAATCGAGCCAAGCCTGCGCACGCTCACTGTTCTGTCGAATACACTTGACCGCCGTCTCGCCGACCGCCTCGCCAAGTGGACCACAGGCGGGCAGTTCGATTTCGTCTTCGACAACGCCGAAGACACGATCACCTTCTCCCGATTCCAATGCTTCGATTTTCAGGGGATGAACCAATACCTGGAAGTGCTGGAGCCGTTGCTCTTCTACATCCTGCATCGCGCGAACGCCCTTATCTGCGACCCGAAAATCAGCCACATCTTCAAGGCGTTCTTCATTGACGAGGCTTGGCTGTTCCTGAAGAACCCGATCATCAAGAGCTACATCATCGAGGCGCTGAAGACCTGGCGGAAGCAGAACGCCGCGATGATTCTCTCAACGCAATCGCTCGACGAGCTTCGCAAGTCGGAAATCCTCGACATCATCGTCGAAAGCTGCCCGACGAAAATCTTCCTCGCGAACCCCGACATGGACCGGGATCTGTACCGCCGCCAGTTCAATCTGAACGAAAACGAAATCGAACTCATCTCGACGCTCCGACCCAAGCAGCAGCTTCTCATCAAAACGCCGGAACTGGCGAAAGTCGCCAATCTGGAAGTGGATGCCAAGAGCTATTGGCTCTACACGAACGATCCGTTCGACAACCGCACACGGCGCGAAGCCTTCGAGAGATACGGATTTGAAAAGGGATTGGAAGTGCTAGCGGCAAAACGGCCAAATTCTGCTGTTTCTTGAAAAGGAGCATGAGTTGCGGCAACAGGGGCGACACGTGCTTGCGGGTGAGAGAATACAGTTATTCCGATGACCTCACGCACCCACGGACGTGGCTCAACTGTGCGGCTCGATTCGCTCGCGATTTGGCGAACCAAACTGCCGGATGTGAAACACGCGATTCTGCCACCTCACGATAGCCGGCCCAATCCTCTTGTGTCCGATTCGATGCTGTATGTTTCGGTTTTCGCGCCTGGAGCAGTTTGTGCTTTAGATCGACAAACCGGGAAGCTTTGCTGGCGCAAGGAGATTCCAAAGCTTGCTGGTTCTGCGGTGTACTTAGCCAGGGAAAAGCTGCTCGCCAAAACAGCGCATACTCTCTATTCATTGGACCCTCGTACGGGTGCCACGATCTGGACGTTCTGCCCTTATGGTGATTCGGGCGAGTGGATTTATTCAGCACCAACGATTTTGCGGGATTCCGTTTTTATTGGCGACAGGCGCGGTTACCTTCACTGTTTAGACCTTCGCTCCGGCAGGGCTCGTTGGGCACAGCGTACAAACCGGGCGCGAAATGACGATGTGAACACGACGCCAATCGTCTCGAACGGATTGGTGATAGTCGGAACGAATGCGAACAGAGCGGTCGCTTACGAGCCGGAAACAGGCAAATGCGCTTGGACGTGCACCTTAGATGGCCCGTCGGGATTTGGACCGCTTGCCTACAAGCGGTTGATCGCAGTCTTTACAGATTCGATTTACTTGCTAACACCCGAGAGCGGAAAAGTCGCTCGCAAATTCTCCTGGAAGAATGACGGCGTGACCATGGCAGCGTCCACTCCAGAAGGAATTGTGGCAACACTCAGGGGGCCATGGCCGCCAGCTCCCACGGTCCAGCTCATCGGCTTGAAAGAGAGCGGGATCAAATTCTCGAAAACGATACGCGCTTCCGTGGCATTTCTGCGATATGCAAAGGAAAGCAAACTGGTCTACATATCCCACCTAGAAGGAATTGATGTCTGCCAGCCCAGTACGGGCGACGTGATCTGTGCCATCAGGCACGGTGAGCGATCAGAAGGAATCGGACCCGTTGAAGTAAGCGGGAACACGATATACGCCCTCACGGGCGACGGCTACGTCTACGCTTCTCGGCATCCGGTGTCCCAATAGCACTACTTAAGTTCCCAGAGCCCTGTTAGTTCCAGACCGTCAATCCAAAAAGGAGCAGAGGAAATGAGATTCACACGTTCTTGCCGTCGTTGTGTCTTCACGGTTCTTGCCGCCTTCGTCTTTAGCATATCGGCGCTCGGTCACATCCCTATCTTTGCGGCTACCGAGACCGCTCGCGTCGTGAAGTACAGCCAGGATGATATTGTCACGGTCCACGCAAAACTGCGCTATTCAACACTCATCGTGTTGGCCGAGAACGAAGAAATCCTCGACTTCACGACCGGCGACAAAGACTTTTGGATCATCAATGGTGCGCACAACCTCTGCTACATCCATCCGGCTCAGGCTGGCATTCGGAGTAATCTGAATCTGATCACCGCCAGCGGCCACGTCTATTCCTTTCTGCTTGAGGAAATCAGCAACGAACCCAACGTCGAGCCCGACCTGAAAATCTTCATCGAGCCAAAAGAGCAATCCGGCGTCGGGATGGACGCTTTCGCCCGCAATTTTGTGCCCGCGAGTGAAGTGGACGCCTACCAACGGGAAATTCAGGGCGTTCGCGATCAAGCCGCCGCCCAGGTAAAGGCAGCTGAGACCAGCGCGAAACAGCAGATCGATAAATTCCGCTCCGACTATCCAACCAAGCTTCAGTTCGACTACGAGCTGGACCGCAAGGCGGCACAGGAGCCGTTTCTGGTTTCCGCAATCTTCCACGACAACCGCTTCACGTACATCAAATGCGCTGCTTCCGAGAAGCCTGCCATCTACGAAATGAAAGACGGCAAGCCGAACCTCATCAATTTCGATCTGGACAACGGCATGTACATCGTCCCGAAGGTCATGGATGCCTGGTATCTGGTGATCGGCAAAAAGAAAGTCGCCTTCACGCGACGCCAGCAGCAATAGCGAGCGGTGAACCCATCCCGACGAAAGCGAGAACTGATATGACCGAGCAAAGCACCGCACCCGCCGCTACACCGATTCAGGACAAAGCACCGAAACCGCCTGGCCTCATGCCGAAGAACATTCAGGCATGGGTGATGCTTGGCCTCGCCGTGCTCATGGTTGCAATCATGTGGCTCACGGGCGGGAAGAAGGCCCAGACCACCCCGAAATCGAGCATCCCGACATTCCAGCCGCCCGCACAGGCAGTGAACGAAGCACAGATCAATGCACTTCAGAGCCGAATTCAGGAACTCCAGCGGGAGCAGGAATCCGCAATCACTCAGCAGAACAAGTTTTTCGGCTCGCTTCCGTCCGGGACGCAAACAACCGCTCCCGC
>Ga0134126_10005029_pt1 | contig 16519 bp, 16 predicted proteins | sample KB31752_FD_96881 | JGI IMG/M metagenome (GOLD analysis project Ga0134126, IMG submission 96881) | Terrestrial soil microbial communities with excess Nitrogen fertilizer from Kellogg Biological Station, Michigan, USA - KB3-175-2 | ecosystem: Environmental > Terrestrial > Soil > Unclassified ...
CCGGAACGTTCCTGGAGATCAACGGCAACCCCGACCGCCGCGATCTCTCCGACGTGCACGCGCGGGCGGCGGCGCGAGCCGGGGTGAGGATCCTGATCGACTCCGACGCGCACCGCACCGACACGCTCGCGAACATGCGCTGGGGCATCGCCACCGCGCGCCGCGCCTGGCTCACCGCCGAGCAGGTCGCCAACACGCGCCCCTGGTCAGAGCTGAGACGCGCCTAGGAGGCGCGGCAGCAGCTCCTCGCCGAGCCGGCGCTGCACCGCCTCCGCCCGCATCGGCGCCAGCTCCGCGAGCGCCCGCGCGGCGTATCCGGCGGGGTCCGGCTGGGCCAGCGCCGCAGCCAGCGCCGCGGCGAGATCGTCGTCGACGAGCCGCGCGTCCAGGCGCCGCGCCGGTGCCAGCGCCACGTAGGGGCCCGGCGCCGGCGTCGTCACGAGCAGGCAGCCGTCGGCCAGCGCCTCCAGCTGCGCCTGCCCGTAGTCCTCGCGGCGCGGCGCGGTCACGAACACGCGCGCGCGCCGCAGCAGCGCGCGGTACCCCGCGCGCGAGAGCGGGCCGACGTCGCGCACCCCGGGCTCGCCGGCGAGCGAGATGCCGGCCGCGCGCAGCTGCCCCGGGTCGGCGCCCGCCACGTGCAGCTCGGCGCCCTCGCCGGCGAGCTGCCGGGTTCGCCGCCAGGCCTCCAGCACGCGGTCGAGGCCCTTCTTGCGGGGGTTCGCGGCGTAGGTGACAGCGGCGATGTCGCGCACGGGCGCGGCCTCCCCGGACGGCTCGACGGGGAGCGGCACGATCAGCGCCCGCGTGGCGCCGGCGGCCGCGCCCGCCTCCTCGAGCGCCCCGGCGCTCAGCGGCAGCAGCAGGGGCGCGCGGGCCAGGCGCCGGCGCTCGACGGGCCGCTGCCAGAGGCCGTGGCGTCCGGGCCGGTTGCCGGCGGCGGGGGCGTCGAAGCGGATCGCGCCCGGCCGCGGCCACAGCAGGGCCGCGGTGGTGGTCGAGTAGAGGATCGTTCGCGCCGGGTCGCGCGCAAGTGCCGCGCGCGCCGCGTCGCGCGCCGCGCGAGCCCAGAGCAGGTCGGTCAGGGCGAGCGTCCGGACCTCCAGCGGCCGCCTCGCCACCGCCAGCTCCACGCTCGCGCCCGCGCGCTCCAGGCCGGCGGCGAGCTCCTCGTCGGCCTCGCGCAGGCCGGTCGTCGAGGCGAGCGAGACGATCAGCACTCCGGCCCCGCCCGAGGCGGCCATGCTAGGTCACGGCCCCGTTCACGTTCTCCGCGCGGCTCGACTTGAAGCCCGGTGTGCGCAGCAGCGTCATCGGGCGCAGCGGCGAGGTCCGCTGCACGTAGAAGCTCGCGCCGTCGCGCTCCTCGATGGCGGCCACCGCGCCGTCCTGCCGGCGCCAGGCCAGCGCCCAGATGATCGCGAAACCCGCCGCGATCCCCGGGATCTGCGGGGCCAGGAACGCGAGGCCGCCGGCGAGCAGCGTGAACACGAGCAGCGGCCAAAGCCTGTTCAGCAGGATCGCGCTCGGGTGCTGCTCGGGCAGCGAGGTGCTCGCCTTGGCGGTCGCCAGCAACCGCGCGATCGGGGGGCTGGTCGCGTTGCGCCGTCCGAGCCGCAGCCCTGCGACGGTCGCGATCAACCACCAGCCGGCGGAGATCAGCACCAGGGTCTGATCGGAGGCCGACGCGCCGGCGAGCACCGTCACGATCGCGAGCGCCGTAGCCGCGCCGGCGCTCAGCAGCACCGTGGTCCTGAGGAAGTCGACGAAGCGCACGGTGGCAGGTCTACAGCAGCGCCTCGAGCAGCCCCCGCACGCCTCCTGGCCCGTCCACCGTGAGGTCCGCCTCCTGCGCGAGCTCCGGCGGCGCTTCGTCGGAGGCGACGGCGACGCACAGCGCGGTCTCGAGCTCGCCCTCCTCCGCGAGCCCGCGCAGCCCGCGGAACGCGTCGAGGTCGGTGGTGTCGTCGCCGACGTACATCGCCGTGGCCACCTCCTCGCCGCGCACGAGCGCCGCGATGCCGAGGCCCTTGTCGAACGCGACCGGCGGGCGCACCTCGAGCACCTTGCGTCCCCAGTGAACGGCCAAGCCCTCCCGTTCGGCTTCCGCGGCCAGCTCGCGGACGGCCTGCTCGGCGGCCTCCTCGTCGGGAGCGCCGCGCCAGTGAAACGCGGCGATCGCGCCCTTGTCCTCGCCGCGCACACGCAGCCGCTGGCGCTCGGTGCTGTTCGCCTTCGCGGCGAATGCCTGCACGCGACCGGCCCACGCCTCCAGCTCGGGGTCGACCTCCGGCCGCGTCGAGCCGGGGCGAAGCAGCTCGCCACCGTGATTGCCGACGTAGGCGATCGTCCCGATCGCGACGATCTGCCGCGCGGTCGCGGCGCGGCGCCCGCTGATGCAGCCGACGACCTTGTAGCGGCGCGAGACCTCGATCAGCACGGTGCGCGTGGCCTCTGGCACGTGCGCGTCGCCCGCATGCCGGACGATCGGGGCGAGCGTCCCGTCGATGTCCAGCAGGATCGCCGCGCGATCGGGCTCGGAGCGGAGCGGCCCGAGCGCCTCGACGAGCGTTGCGGCTGGCGACACGCGTCTAGTATGCCGCGCATCGTGGCCGGGCCGTCCGCTGGTGCAGTTCCGGGTTCAGGGCGGGTGGGGACCTCCTCTTCCCGCCTGCTCCTGCTGGGCGTGATCGGCACCCTGGCGGGCCTGTTCAGCGGCCTCTTCGGCGTCGGCGGCGGGACCGTGATCGTCCCCCTGCTGATGCTCTGGCTCGGTTACGAGGAGCGCACGGCGACCGCGACCTCGCTCGCGGCGATCGCCGTGATCGCGGCGTTCGCGGCGGCCGTCGGCGGCCTGTACGGGAACGTGCGCGTGGGCGACGCCGCGCTCGTGGGCGTGCCCGCTGTCGCCGGCGTCCTGATCGGCTCATGGCTCGCCCAGCACGTCCCCGGCCGCGCGATCGCGTTGATGTTCGCCGCCGTGCTCGTCGGCAGCGCGGTGGAGTTGGTGCTCAGGTGATCGGGGCGATCCTGATCAGCCTCGCGGGCGGCGTGATCGCGGGCCTGCTCGGCGTCGGCGGCGGCGTGCTGTTCGTGCCCGGGCTGGTCTTCTTCGTCGGCCTCGACCAGCACCACGCCGAGGCGACCTCGCTGCTGGCGATCGTTCCGGTCGCGATCGTGGGGACGCTGCGAAACGACCGCTACGGGAACGTCTGCCGGCGCGACGCTGCGGTCATCGGGCTGCTCTCGATCGCCGGGGCCGGCGCCGGCGTGGCGCTCGCGAACCTGCTCTCCGGCGCGGTGCTGCGCGACGCCTTCGCGGCGCTGATGGTGCTGGTCGCGGCGCAGCTCGTGCGGCGCACCCTGACCGAGCCCCGGCCGGAGCCCGTGGACGCTGAGGCGCGATCGTCCGCCCACGCTTCTCGCTCCGGCGGCGGATGACCTAGACTGATCGGGATGGGACTCGACAACCCACTTCACATCGCCTTCCTGGTTGTGATCCTGCTGCTGATCTTCGGCGCCAAGCGCCTTCCCGAGATCGGCCGCTCGCTTGGCTCCGGCATGAGGGAGTTCAAGGACTCCATCAGCGGCGAGTCCAAGGGGCAGGCCACGCTCAACGAAGGCCCTCCCGCCCAGCAGCCGGCCCAGCCGCAGCAGGCTCAGCAGGCTCAGCAGGCCCAGCAGCCCGCGCAGGCTCCGGCCGAGCCGACCCACCAGGCCTAGGCGCCCGCGATCGCGAGCTGCGCGGCGCGGCCGCTCAGTGGATGATCGGGCCGGTTTCGACGGCTTCGAAAGCCGAGCCCGGGACCTGCTTGAGCGTGTTCAGGCTGGCTTCGTCCCAGCCCGGTGACGGTGCGCCGGTGATGTACCAGGGCGAGCCGTTGTCGGCGACGATCAGCCCGTAGCGCTTGAGCGCCTGCAGGATCACGAGCGCCTGGCCGCTGTAGCCGGAGACGGGGTAGCTCGCCTTCAGCCGCAGCCGCAGCCCCATCGGCGGCAGCGACGGGTCGGTGCTCGTCGAGGCGAAGTGCGTGGCGGGGTGGATGTAGCCCCGCTGGGAGCGCGGCACGGTCACCCGCAGCGCGTGTTCGATCGCGCCTTCGCTGACCTCCTGATAGCGCGCCAGCAGCGGGAAGATCGGCAGCCCGGCCGCATCGGCGGAGGTCCAGCCTTCGGGGCGCAGCGCGTTCGAGCGCATGTTGAAGACCGCACCCGAGAGCGCCTTCCAGCCTTCGCCGTGGCGGGAGGCTTTGTAGAGCTCGTACAGCATGCACGAGCCTTCCTGGACGACGAGCACGTGCTTGTCGCCCTTGCCGCGCCTGCCGCCGCCCTCGATCGCCGCGTCGGAGGGGATCGGGTAGGGCCCGGGGTCCGATTCGCTCTTGTAGGCGGTGAACTTGACCGGCACCTTCGGCTGCCCCGAGCCGACGACCTCATACGGGATGCCGTAGCCCGGGTTGTTGCCGAAGTCGGGATGCAGGTGCGCTTCGAGGCCGATGCTTTCGATGTACGCCTGCGAGCTCGGGCTCTCGGGCAGGCTCGCGACTTCTTCGTTGATCGGGTTGTCGGCCGGGAAGACCGGGCAACCGCCGGCGGCTGCCGCGCGCAGCACCTGACGGTGGTGGGGCCGGCGCGCCTGGGCGCCGGCAGCGAGCAGGACGACGAGCGACACGGCAGTCAGCAGCACCCCGAGCGGCAGCCCGGTGCGCAGCGGCAGGCGTCGTCTCACCGGCCCAACTCTAGCCGCGGCTCCGACGTCCGGCTGTGGCCCTGGACGAAGCTACGGCGCGTCGCGAAGCGCCGCCGGCCGGGCCTCTTCGAGCAGCGACGCTCCGCAGTGCCAGCAGAAGGGGGCGCCGCGGCTGTGCACTGCGCCGCACGAGCGGCGTAGGCCCGCCGCCGACGCTCGGGCTGCGCGTCCGGCGCGTGAACGAGCGGCGCCGCTTACGCTTGGGCTGTGAGCCCTCGCGCGAAGCGTCGCCCGCCCGCCCCCGCCCCTCCCCGCCTCGGTCGCGGCGTCGCACGGACGCTCGCGGCGATCGCGGCCTTCGCCTACCTGCTGCTGTGCTGCGCGGCATGCGGCGCGAAGAGCGAGCGCACGAGCACGGCCGCCTCCGTCCCGCGCGCTCATACAGCCGCCGCCGTTGCCCAGCCCTCCTGCGCCGAAGCCGTCGCCGCGACGCTCGGCACGATCGCGACGCGGATCTACCACCAGGCCGCGACCGGCCGCAACGTCGGTCAGGCGGTGCATCGGGTGACGTCCTCGACGGCCCTGATCGCGGCCGCGCGGGCAGGCGACGCAGCGGGCACGCGCGCCGCTCTGCGCTCGCTCCTGCTCGGCCAGATCGCGCGGATCGAGGTCCTGCGCGGCGGGCGCGTGCTGGCATCCGCCGGTTCGGGCGCCGCCGTCGCGCCGGTCAGCGGCGCACTTCCCGGAGCAGGCGGTGCGCGGTACCTCCTCTCCGTGCAATCGGACCGCACCTACACGCAGGTCACCAGCCAGGTGACCGGCGCCGAGGTGCTGCTGCTCTCCGGACCGCGCGCGGTGGCCGGGACGATCTCGCTGCCGGCGTCGCTCCACCTGCCCGCCGCCGGCCCCGTCACGGTCGGCTCTCACTCGTACCAGGTCGCCTCTCTCTCAGGCGGCGCCTACCCCTCCGGATCCCTGAGGATCGCGCTGCTCGTGCCGGCGAGCGAGCTCAAGTGCCCGGCGAACCCGGCGCTGACGCGCTCGGCGGTGCTCGGCCGCGTCGGCGAACGGATCTACGAAGCGGAGGGGAAGAGCCCGATCGTCGCGGCCACGGTCCACCGGATGGAGCAGACCTCGGCGTTCAGGTCAGCCGTCGCCCGTCACGACGCGACGGCCACGCGCGCCGCGATCCTCGGCTTCTTCGCCGCGCACATCCACGTCGTGCGGGTGCGGGTCGAAGTCGGGGGCAAGCTGCTCGTGGACGTCGGCGGCCCCTACGCGCTCGCCCCCGTCCACGGAACGCTGCGCAGCGGCGGGCGCACGATCGGCACCTTCACGACCGCGATCCAGGACGACGCCGGCTACCTCAAGCTCGCGAAGCTGTTCACCGGCGCGCAGGTGCTGATGCGCGTCGGCTCGAAGCAGGTCATGGGCACGCTCAGCCCCGGGCCGTCGCAGGTGCCCGCCGACGGCACGGTCGCCTACCAAGGCCACACCTACAGCGCGCACTCGTTCACGGCCACGGCCTTCCCGTCGGGACCGCTGCGGATCTCGCTCCTGTACTAGCGGATCAGAGCAGGCTGGTCGTCATGCGTTCGACCTCGGCGATCGAGGTCGCGCCTTCGCGGACCTTCTGGATGCCGTCGTCGCGCAGGCGCTGCATGCCTTCCTCGAGCGCGACCGCGACCATGTCGTCGACGGAGGCGTGCTCCAGGATCAGCGTTCGGATCCGTTCGCTGACGGTCATGACCTCATACAGACCGACGCGCCCGCGATAGCCGCTGCCCGAGCAGCGCGAGCATCCGACGGGCTCGAAGGGTTCCGCGCCCGCCAGGCCGTACTCCTCGAGCACCGAGTCGGGGACGTTCTGCGGCTCCTTGCAGTGTTGGCAGAGCGCCCGCACGAGGCGCTGGGCGACGATGCAGTCGACCGCGGAGGAGACGAGGAACGGCTCGATCCCCATGTCGATCAGCCGCCCGAGCGCGCTCGGGGCGTCGCGGGTGTGAAGGGTGGAGAGGACGAGGTGCCCGGTGAGGGCAGCCTCGACGGCGATGTGCGCGGTCTCGCGGTCGCGGATCTCGCCGACCATGATCACGTCGGGGTCCGCGCGGAGCATCGAGCGCAGGCCGACGTCGAAGGTGACGCCCGCCTTGGGCGCGATCTGCATCTGCTTGATGCCCGCGATGCGCTGCTCGACCGGGTCCTCGATCGTCAGCACGCTGCGCTCGCCGTCGTTGACGACGTGCAGGGCGGCGTAGAGGGTCGTCGACTTCCCCGAGCCGGTCGGGCCGGTCACGAGCACGGCGCCGTTGGGGCGCTGGACCGCGGCACGGAAGCGCTCGAGCTCGGCGGGCTGCATGCCCAGCGACTCGAGGCCGTCCACGACGACGCTCTTGTCGAGGATGCGCATCACGCAGCCCTCGCCATGGACGAGCGGCAGCGTCACGACGCGGATGTCGACGCGGCGGCCGTCCACGGTGAGCGCGAAGCGGCCGTCCTGCGGCACGCGGCGCTCGGAGATGTCGAGGTCGGCCAGGATCTTGATGCGCGAGACCACGCCGGCGGCCATCTTCCGCTTGACCGTGGCGGCGGGAGCGAGCACGCCGTCGACGCGGAACAGGACGCGCGTGTCGCCTTCCTCGGGGTTGACGTGGATGTCGGAGGCGCCCTGCTGGATCGCCTGCGCGACGATCGAGTGGACGAGCTTGATGATCGGGGCGTCGCTGTCGGCCTCGTCGACCAGCAAGCTCGCGGAGGACTCCTCGCCCTCCTCGGCCTCCTCGCCGTCGCCCAGGTCCTCGATCGATTCGTCCATGCGCGAGAGGCGCTGGAGGAGCAGGTTCAGGTCCTCGACGGAGGCGGCCGCGGGACGGATCCGCCGGCCGGTCATCATGCCGATGTCGTCGATCGTCAGGACGTTGGTCGGGTTGGCCATCGCGAGGACGAGCGCGCCGTCCTCGGTGTAGCCGACCGGGACCGCCTGGTAGCGCTTGGCGGCCTCGAGGCTGACCAGGTTGACGGCGCCCATGTCGAGGTCGTAGACGGAGAGGTCGACGAAATCGAGGCCGAAGCGCTCGGCCACCACCCGTGCGAGCTGGTCGTGGCGGAGGATGCCGCGTTCGACGAGCACGAGCCCCGTCGGGCGGCCCTGCGCGCGCGCGGCCGTGACGGCCTCCTCGACGCTCTCCCCGTCGGCGAAGCCGAGGTCGACGACGACCTCCCCGATCATGCGTGTGGAGCGGCCGGGGTTCTTGGGCGGGTAGAGGCCCGTGTCGCCGCGGCCGGACCGGCGGCTCTCGTTGCGGCGATCGCCGCCGGCGGGCACCCCGCCTGAGCCCTCGTCCTGCGGGCGCTGCTCGGGAGCGTCCTGATCGGACTCCTGCTGCGAAGGAATGGTTGAGGAGGCGATATCGCCCATCTCTCTCCATATCGGCACCTCAGAAGCGCGTCTTGACAGCCGGAGGCGTCAGCGAGGTGACTTGGCAAGGCCCTGCTCCACCGCCCCCTTGACGCTCGCATCGAGCGCGTTCAGGCGGTAGAGCGCAAGCGCCTCGGCCGAGGCGAAACGTGCGCCCGGGGCGTGCTCGGCGCCGTGGTGGCAGAGCACGCAGTGCTCGAGCTCCAGGCGCCGCTCGGCCCCGAGACGGGACGGCGCGTGCGCCGCGATGATGCGAAGCCCCAGCTCCAGGTGGCCGAGCAGCTCGCCTTCACGCGTGCGGCCGATCTCGGCGCCGTAGGAGTACTCCTTCGTCTTGCCGATGTCGTGGACGAGCGCCGCGGCGATGAGCAGGTCGCGATCGAGCCGCGGGTGCATCGTGCAGAGCTCGACCGCCATCGTCGCGACGGCGACCGAGTGCTCGAGCAGCCCCCCGAGATAGGCATGGTGCGCGCCACCGGGACGCCCTCCCTGCGCCCCCGCGGGCAGCGCGCAGGGCGCGCGGCGCAGCTCTGCACGCAGGACGCGATCGGCGAGCAGCGCGTCGAGCAGCGCGCGCAGACCCGGGTCGTACACCTCGCGCGCCAGATGTTCGAGGAAGCCCTCGAGCTCATCGAGGTCGCGGTAGCTGCTGGGCAGGAACCGCGCGGGATCGGCCTCCCCCTCCGCGGCGCGCGCGATCTGCTCGATCTCGATCTGCAGCTGGTCGCGGAAGCGCGCGACCCGACCGGCCACGCGGACCAGCTCGCCGCGCTCGAAGCGGCCCGCGAGCAGGTCCGCATCGCGGAAGGCGCGCGCGGCGATCGAGCCCGTGGCGTCCCGCAACTCGACGTTCAGATACGGGCTGCCGCCGCGGCTGAGCAGGCGTTCCTTGCGCGTGCACGCGAACACCCCGTCGACCTGCTCGGCGGCGCGCAGCGTCGCGACCGTCTGCGCGGGCGCGGTCCGATCGGAGGTGGCGGCGGCGATCGGCGCATGATGTACGGTGATCCGGATGCAACCGCTGATCTGGGACAGGCGGCCCGACGGCCTCCGGGCGCCCGCGATGGTGTGTGCCTTCCAGGGCTGGAACGACGCCGGAGACGCCGCCTCGAGCGCGGTCTCGTTCCTCGCCGCATCGCTCGGAGCCAAGCGCTTCGCGCGAATCGATTCGGAGGACTTCTACGACTTCCAGGCCAACCGCCCGACGATCAAGCTGGACGGTCGCGAACGCAGGGAGATCACCTGGCCGAGCGTCGAGATCTTCGAAGCCAACGCTCCGCGCGCGCCGCGGGACCTCGTGCTCGTGCAGGGAGTCGAGCCGTCGATGCGCTGGCGCTCCTTCAGCGCGCATCTGGTCGACCTGGCGGAGGCGCTCGGGGTCCAGGTGGTGGTGTCGCTCGGCGCGCTGCTCGGCGACGTGCCCCACACGCGCCCGGTGGCGATGACGGGGCACGCCTCCGACCCTGCGCTGCTCGACCGGCTGGGCCTCTCCTCGTCGGTGTACGAGGGGCCGACGGGGATCGTCGGGGTCCTGCACGCCGCCTGCGCCGACGCCGGCCTGCCGGCGGCGAGCCTGTGGGCGGCCGTGCCGCACTACGTCGCCGCGGCGACCAACCCGAAGGCGGCGCTCGCGCTGCTGCGGCGCATGGAAGTCCTCGTCGGCGTGTCCGTCGACGTCTCCGAGCTGGAGTCCGCGGCCGGGGACTACGAGCGGCAGGTCGGCCTGGCGGTGCAGAGCGACCCGGACATCCAGGCCTTCGTCGAGCGCCTGGAGCAGGCCGCCGAGAGCGATGAGCTCCAGGCGCCGACCGACGTGCCCTCGGGCGACGCGATCGCGCGGGAATTCCAGCGGTTCCTCCGCCAGCGCGGCCCCGAGCGCTGATCGGGCCTCAGCGGCCGGCGCCCTAGATCTTGGCGGTGATCGCCAGGCCGACGCCGACGGTCGGCCCCTTCATCAGTTCCTCTTGGGCGAGGTCCTCTGGATCGTCCCCTTCGGATTCGTCTTTTTCCACTTCCGGCCCGGTCGGCGGCGCGCCGAGGGCGGTCAGGACCACTCCCCAGTTCCCCTTCGTCGATTCGAATTCGCTGATGGTGCAGTCGCCCGTTGGCGGGTTCTTGCACGAGGACGTGTCACCCGCCCAGGTCGCCAGGACGCCGCCGCTGTTGGCCACGAGGACGCCGTTTTCCAGCACTTTCGCGCGCTCGTGCTTCTTGAAGAAGTTGACCACCGCGGGGGAGGAGCTGGTGATGTGGGCGACGCCCACGCTGAGGCTGTGGTGCGGCACGAGTTCGATGGTCGGTTTTTCCGCAAGCCACCTGGCGGTGTAGAGCGTGGAGGTGTAGCTCCCGAGCGGCGTGTGGATGTTCTTCGGATGCCCGTGCGTTTCCTTGCAGGACCCTTCGAGTTGGAGCGTGCCGGCGGCACCGCTGGCCGCTATCCAGGCGCACAGGTGCACCGGCGGACCGGCGACCTTGTGCGCTTTTTTGGGAGCCGGTTTCGCCCAGGCGGGTGTGCCCGGCGCCAAGACACCCGCGAGCGTCGCCGAAACAAAAAGTGCACCGACAAGACCCCGCCTCATGGGACCCCCTTCTCTGGTCGCGAACGCTGCGCCGAACTCTACTCCCGCAGCGTCGCGGGGCTAGACGATCAGGCCGCCGCCACGGGGCACACGATGCGGTAGTCGCACATCGAGCACACGGCCGGCGAGGGCGTCGGCTCGAAGTCCTGCGCGAGGATCCCCTCGCCTGCCGCCATCACGATCTCCTGCACCGCCTCCGGGTCGCGCCCCTCGCACGGCACCGGCACGATCTCGTCGTCGAGCACGTAGTAGTAGGCCTGCCGCGAGGAGTCGAGCTGCCAGTCCTCGCGGGCGGCGAGCGCGTAAAGCGACAGCTGCACGTCGTCGCGAAGCTGCTCGGGGGTCTTCGCGCGCGAGGTCTTGTAGTCGATCAGCTCGTAGGTGGAGCCGTGCTGCGCCGAGCCCGGCAGGCGATCGACGCGATCGACCCGCCCGCGCAGGTGGTGGGGGCCGAGGCGGAACGAGAACGGCCGCTCGAACCAGACCGGTTGCGAGGCGCTCTCGCCGAGCCGCTCGTGATAGCGGGTGAGCGCCGCGCGGCCCTTCTCGAGCAGCTCGCCCTCGTATCCGTCGCGGCCCAGGCCCGCGCGGCGCCATCCGGCCTCGAGCAGAGCCACCAGCGCTGCCAGAGACTCCCCGTCGGCCGAGTGGTGGCGCTCCAGCACCTGGTGGACCACGATCCCGAAGCGCTGGTGCACCGTCTGCTCGGTCGGGATGCGCAGGACGCGGGCGAACTTGTAGCGCAACGGGCACGAGCGGTAGGTCTCGATGTCGGAGGCCGACAGGGCGAGCCCTGCCCCGCGCCGCGGCAGGAACGCCCGCAGCGAGAGCTCCTCGCGCGAGCGCAGCGACGGCGCCGCGGCGGCATCCCCACCGCGCTCGGCCGCGAGCAGGCTCTCGTCGAGCGTGGAGGTCTCGAGGATCTCGCGCTGCAGCGGCGTGGCAGCGGCCAGGAGTCGCGTGTTGAGGTCGGCGAGCGCCTCGTCGAGGTCCTGCCCGGCGGGCCGCTGCATGAGTGCTGCGACCTTCAGCAGCTCGAGGTAGCGGACGACGCCGTGCGAGATGTCGAGATCCGTGTCGAGCCGCAGCTCGCCCAGCCGCCCACCGATCCTCTCGACGCCCTCGAGCAGCTCCTCGCGCAGCAGCGCCGCGATCGCCTGCAGGCGGGCCGCCTGCTCGTCGCCGGGCTCGATCTCCGGCGCGACGCCCGTCGCGGGCTCCGCATCCACCGGGGCCGCCAGCACGTCGTCCTCGGCGCCGAGCTCGGCCTGCGGCAGCGCCGTCGCCAGATGGCGCGCGAGCTCCCGCGCGCGACCGGGACCGTCCTCCCCGCCGCCGCCCGCGAGCTCGGCGGCCATCGCAACGAGCGCGCGCATGCTCTCGCGGCGCTCGGCGATCTCGTCCGGCGCCAGCAGCGAGGCGGCGCTGCCGGCTGCGCCCAGGTGCTCGATCAGGCGTGAGAGGAACACGTCGGGGGCCAGCGTCTCCATCTCGGCGCTCGCCCGGCGGTGCAGCTCGACGAAGCGCTGGATGCGCTCGCGCGCCTCCGGCGGAACCTGCGGCGACTCGGTCGCGGCCGCGAGACCGACGACGAGATCGAGCTTGCGCCGCCGCGCGACCTGGATCACACGGGCCAGATCGACCTGGCGCAGACCGATCGGCGGACGCGCCAGCGCACGCACGACCGCGGCGGCGTCCTGGGGGTCCACCAGGAGCCGCAGCCAGGCGAGCACGTCGCGTACCTCGGGGCGCTTCATCAGCGCGCCACGCGAGGCGCCGCCGTTCGGGCCGCGGGAAGGGGCGGCGGCGGTCCTCGAGGCAGGCACGTTCCAAGGATACGCGCGGACAGCCTGCGCGCCCAGGCCACGAGGGGGCACGGCTACGCTCTGTGGATGGACCCGATCGACTGGGGCACCGCACAGCGGATCGGCGAGCTCGTCGCCGGTGCGGGCGGGCACGGCGTCTCCCACGCGGGAATCCGGGCGGACGCGGTCGAGCCTCGCGCCCGCGACTTCGCGATGCGGGTGTCGGCGTACAGCGGCCTGCCCCTGCACCGCGAGCTTCCGGCCCTGGAGCTGGTGGACCGCCCCTCGTGGATCGCCGCGAACCTCCAGACGATGCGCCCGATGCTCGCTCCCGTCAGCGAGCGCCTCTCCGACCACGGCGGCCGCATGGCCGGCCCGCTGCGCTCGGCATCGGGGATGTTGCTCGGCGTCCAGATCGGCGCGCTCACGGGGATGCTCTCCCAGCGCGTGCTCGGCCAGTACGACGTCTCGCTGCTCGACGCGGGCGTGCCGCCGCGGCTGCTGCTGCTGGCACCGAACCTCGGCCAGGCCGCCGGCAACCTGGACGTCGACGGCGAGGAGCTGCTGCTGTGGGTGACGATCCACGAGATCACCCACGCCGTGCAGTTCGGCGGGGCGCCCTGGCTGCGCGAGCACATCGGCGCGATGCTGCGCGAGCTGCTCGATGGGCTGCAGGTCGTCCTCGGCGGCGACGGGCACGAGCCGAGCGACACTGGTGCCACAGGGCCCTCGGCTCCTCCGCGCGGCTGGGTCGGCGGCCTCGCCGCCTCTCTCCCTGACCCGGGCGAGCTGCGCGACATGCTCGACCGTGCCCGCCGCGGCGAGCTGCTGCGGCTGACGCTCGGCGAGGAGCGCTGGCGCCTGGTCGAGCGGATGCAGGCGACGATGTCGGTGATCGAGGGCCACGCCGAGCACGTGATGGACGCCGTCGGCGCCGAGGTGCTGCCGTCGCTGCCGCGCCTGCGCGCCGCGATGACCCGCCGCCGCGCACAGCGCGGCCTGCCCTGGCGGGTGCTCGAGCGCCTGCTCGGCCTCGAGCTGAAGCTCCGACAGTACGAGACCGGACGGCGCTTCTGCGACGCCGTCGTGGCCGCCGGCGGGCCCGGCGCGCTGGCGCTCGTGTGGTCCGGTCCGGAGGCGCTGCCGAGCACCGAGGAGCTCGAACACCCGGAGCTCTGGACCGCGCGCATGGCACCCGCGGCGGCGTGAGCACGTCACCGCGCGTACCGAACGCACGTTCCACCTGTTACAAGCTCGGCCCGGAGATCCCCCGTGGTTACAGGCTGTTCACCGGATGATAGGATCTCGCTGTAACGATCTTTCCCAGACGGGTTACAAACAGGTGTTCGCTCATCCGGCCGAACGGGTAGAGGCGAACAACAACCTTCACACCCGTACCTCGCACCCGGCGAGGAGGACATAGGAGATCGCACCACAGATGCCCACCGCCCCGAAAGCTTCAGCCAAAAAACCGGCCCGCAAAGCGCCGGCCCGCAAACCCGCCAAAGCGACGCGCCGCACAAGCGCGACCAAAGCCAAAGCGACGCGCGCGAAGGCCAGCCGCACCCGCGCCACCAACGAGTCCCAGGCCGCGATTCGCGACAGCCAGAAAGCTGCTCGCGAGAGCGCCGGCGTCGTCGGCGACTACGCCGAGCGCGCCGTGCTGATCCCCGTCGGTGCCGCTCTGATCGCCCGTGAACGCGTCGTGACCTCTGTCAGCGACACGTTCTCGAGCTACTCGTCGCCCAGCAAGGCCCAGGCCCAGCTGCGCAAATTCGAGCGTCGCGGCGCGACCGCCCGCAAACGGCTCGAGCGTGAGGTCCGCAAAACCCGCGTCCGCGTCGAGCGTGAACTGCGCCAGCGCCGCAAGAACGTCGAGCGCTCGGTCAACGAGGCCGTTCGCGACATCGAGAAGCAGCGCGACCGCATCACCAAGAACGGCAGCGAGCTGACCGACCGCGTTCCCGAGCTCGCCAACCAGGTCCAGGAGCGGATCCTCAGCCTGGTCTAGGCAGACCCCCTTACCCCGCCCGGTCCGGAGAGGGACCGACCGCGGGAAAGTCTGCCGGCCTCATATCCCGCCGGCAGTAGTAGCACCCTCTCCTCCCTCGACCCCCGGGCGGCCCCCACTGCCCGGGGGTCATTTTTTGCCCGCAGCGGTCGAGTACCCTCGTCCGCGATGGCCGACGGCACCTCGACGACAGCGAACGCAGGCCAGAAGCTCCCGGAGCGCGCCGTCCGCCGCCCGGGGCGGCTCGACCGCCCCCACTACGTGTTCCGCCCGCTGAGCCTCCTGCGCTCGAGGGTGCGCCCGCGTGCCGGGCGCACGAAGCTGCCGTGGGGCCTCGAGCTCCGCTACGGGACAACGGGCCCGATGGGCAGCTCGCTCGAGCGCACGGGCGTGTACGACCTCGCGATGACCGAGACGATCTTCCGTCTCGTCCGCGACGGCGACACCGCTCTGGACGGCGGCGCCAACGTCGGCTACGTGACGAGCCTGATGGCCTGCAGGGCGGCGCCGTCGGGAACGGTGATCGCATTCGAGCCCCAGCCCGAGGTGTTCGCGCGCCTGCGGGACAACGTGCACGACTGGGAAGCGTCGGGCACCCCCCTCGCCAGGATCGAGCTCCGGCAGGTCGCGCTCTCCAGCAGCGCCGGCGAGCGCGTCCTGAACGTGCCCGGCGACCGCGACGCCAACCACGAGCGCGCATCTCTGCGCGAGTTCAAGGCCGCTCCGGCCGATCGGATCCCGGTGCAGGCCGTGCGTCTAGACGACGTCGAGCGTCCGGCTGGGCCGGTGCGGGTGCTCAAGCTCGACACCGAGCGCCACGAGCACGAGGTTCTGCTCGGCGCGGAGCGGCTGCTCGGCGAGGTTCTGCACGTGATCCTCGAGCATCACGAGGTTCCCCCGAGCCCCGTCAGCGAGCTGCTCGTCGAGCAGGGCTTCGAGCTCTACACCGTGCACGAGGGCTTCGCCGGGCCGAAGCTCGCGGAGCTCGACGCGAACGCGCCCCACGTCGGCTGGGGACCGCCGAACATGATCGGCACGCGTGACGCCGGCGGGCTGCGCTCCGCGTTCGCCGCGCATGGCTGGCAGTCGCTCAGCCCGCGCCTGCTCGGGCGCCGGCATCCGGCCGGCTGAGCGAGCCGCCCGGGACGCCGCGGCCTTTTTGCCAGAATGCAGGAGATGGCAGGCAAGGACGAGATCCTCAAGGCGCTCGAGGCGGTGATCGACCCCGAGCTGCACCGCTCGATCGTCGAGCTGGACATGGTGCGCTCGATCGAGATCAGCCCCAACGGCGTCGTCGACGTGACCGTGTCGCTGACGACCCCGGGCTGCCCGATCAAGGGCCACTTCCAGACGGCGGTCGCCGACGCCGTCGGCAGGCTCGATGGTGTCTCCCATGTCAACGTCTTCTTCGACGTTCTCTCAGACGAGCAGAAGGCGGCGCTGCAGCAGAAGCTCGGCCGCGGCGGCCCGCTGCCCGCCGGCTCGCTCGCGCAGGTGGCGAACGTGATCTGTGTCGGGTCCGGCAAGGGCGGCGTCGGCAAGTCGACGCTGACCGCGAACCTGGCGGCGGCGCTGTCCGGCGAAGGCAGGCGAGTCGGCGTCCTGGACGCCGACGTGTGGGGCTACTCGATCCCGCGCATGTACGGCCTCGGCTCCACCCGCCCCGCTGTCTCGGCGCAGCGCAAGATCATCCCGCTGGAGGCCCACGGCGTGAAGGTGATGTCGATCGGCTTCTTCGTCGAGGAGGACGCCGCGGTCGTATGGCGCGGCCCGATGCTCCACAAGGCGCTCACGCAGTTCCTCCAGGACGTCGAATGGGGCGCGCTCGACTACCTGCTCGTCGACCTTCCCCCGGGCACCGGCGACGTCTCGATGACGCTCGCCCAGCTGCTTCCGCAGGCGCGTTTCCTGATCGTCACCACGCCGCAGGCGACCGCGCAGAAGGTCGCGCGGCGCGCCGCGCAGATGGCCGAGAAGGTCTCGCTCGAGATCTGCGGCGTGGTCGAGAACATGTCC
>Ga0134126_10005030_pt1 | contig 16512 bp, 11 predicted proteins | sample KB31752_FD_96881 | JGI IMG/M metagenome (GOLD analysis project Ga0134126, IMG submission 96881) | Terrestrial soil microbial communities with excess Nitrogen fertilizer from Kellogg Biological Station, Michigan, USA - KB3-175-2 | ecosystem: Environmental > Terrestrial > Soil > Unclassified ...
AGGTGCAGGAGCGCCATCGAGTCGGGCCCGCCGGAGACGGCCACCAGCACGCGCTCGCCCCGCTCGAAGAGCGCGTGCGCGGCGATGGTGCGCAGAACCGTCGACAACATCGGTGTATATGAAGATACATGGGGATCTCCCGACCGCCTCTGCCGAACAACGTCGTCGCCCTCTCGCACTACCGCGCGCGCCTCGGCCGCGGGCGGCGGCTCCGCCGCGCCGACGCTCTGCTCGAGGCCCCCGATCTCGCCGCGGCCGTCCGCGCGCTCCCCGGCGACGAGCTCTACTATGTCCTGCACGAGATCGGCCTTCACGAGGGGGCGGAGATCCTCGCCGCGGCCACGGCCGAGCAGCTCGGGGTCGTGCTCGACTTCGCGCTCTGGGAGCGTGACCAGCTCCAGCCGGAGGCGCTCGCCGAGTGGCTGGACGCCATGTCCGCCGCCCCCTTCGAGCGGATCGGCCGCTGGCTACCCGGCCTCGACACCGAGCTTCTGGGCCTCATCCTCCGCCGCGGGGCGCGCATCATCGACCTGACGCAGGAGGAGCCGCCCGACGAGCCGGAGGGGACGTTCTACGCCACCCCCGACGGTTTCTTCTTGCTCGACGTCCGCGTCGCGCCGGTGCTCGAGGGAGGCCGAGGCGCAGAAGACGGGCCCGATCCGGCGCGCGCGCTGATCCGGCTGGTCGACGCGCTCTACCGCACCGACAAGGACTTCGCGCGCCGCATCCTGGTCGGCGCCATCGGCGAGCTCGATTCGGAGCTGGAAGAGGCCGCCTTCCGCTGGCGGCAGGGGCGGATGGCCGACCTCGGCTTCGCCGACTACTACGAAGCCTTGGAGGTCTATCGCGAGCTCGACCCCGCGAGCGTCAAGATCGGTGACGGAGCCGCCCGCGCCCGGACCATCGTCGACGCGCGCGCGGCCGGCGACGGGGCGGCGCTGCGCGTGCCGACCGCGCTCGCCGAGCGCCTCGCCGACACCGACGGCTCGCCCTTCGCGCGCGCGGCGCAGAAGCTCGGGGCCGGGGAGGAGGTCGACGATCTCCGCTTCGCGCTGGTGACGCTCACCAACCGCGTCTTGGCCGCCGACCGGATCGCGCCGGGCGACGACGAAGCCGTCACCGCCGCGCTGGAGCGCCTCGTCGCCATGCTCGACCTCGCGATCGAACGCCTCGCGCAGGGAGACGACGAGCGGGGCGCGGCCGCGTTGCGCACGGTGCCGCTGGTCCGACTTTTTCGTCTCGGCGTCAGCCTCACGGCCAAGGTGAAGCAGCTCGCCACCGCGCTGCGCCGGGAGGGGCCGTTCGGCCAGCGCGGGTTCGAGCTGGCCGAGGCCGACGACGCGACCGTGCTCGAGGCGGTCACGCGGCTGCGACCGATGTTCCCCCGCCTGCTCGACGAGCCGCCCGCGGCGGGCGAGCGGCCGTTCCGGCACCTCGGCGACCTCGCGCGTGCGGCTGCCGCGATCGAGCAGGCCGCGGCGGCGCAGGCGCTGGTGCGCGGGCTGGGCGTCACCGCCGAAGACGTCGCCCCCGGAGGCCCGGCCTTCGCGGGGACCGGGGCCGACGAGGCCGCCGTCGACCTCGGCATGCTGGCGCGCACCGCGCTGGTCGCGCGTCTCGGGGCCTCACCCCGGGCCGGCCGCGCGGCTCGACCGAGCCCCTTCCGTCCGCTCGCCCCTGACGAGGTCGTGGCGTTCGAGGCGCTCCTCAAGGCCGGCCCCGGCACCAGGGCCAAGCCGCCCCGCCTCCCCGCGGCGGTGGAGAAGAACGCCCGGGCGCTCCTGGCGGCCGCGGCTCCCCCACCTCTCGCGGCGGCCGCGGCGGCGGTCGCCGCGCGTTGGCTCGCGACGCTGGCACCGCTCGAGCCGGTCCTGGTCCGAGCGCCCGACAAGCACCGGGGCCGCACGCGCTCGGGCTCGCCCGGCCGCCCTTCGCGGCGTTGACCGGGCGGGGGGCGGGGCGCAAAATCGTTCCCGAAACGGCAACGGGTTCCATTGCTTAGCCCTTCATCCCTCGCGTCGCTTCGAGCTTCCGCGCTCGTGCTGGTCCTGCTCGGCGCCGGGTCGGTGCGCGCCGCCGAGCGCGCGCCAGCCAACCCGGCAGCGCCCGCCGACGCCGAGATCGACGAGCACGTCGCCCAGGGGCACCGGCTGTACCAGCTCGGGCGCTACCAGGAGGCGATCGCCGAGTACCGGCACGCCTACGAGCTGCGCGCCGAGCCACAGTTCCTGTTTCAGATCGCCGAGTCGTACCGCCAGCTCGGCGCCACCGAGCAGGCGCTCTTCTATTACGACCGCTACCTGGCCGGCGCCCCGGGTGGGGCCGATCGCGAGGTGGCCGAGGAGCGCGTGGCCGAGATCGAGAGCCTGCGGGCGCGACCGCAGAGCGGCTCCGTGCCCGGGCTGGTCGGCGCGCCCGGCGGCCCCGGCGAGGCGGCCAAGAGACAGCCGAGGCCGCTCTGGCGGCGATGGTGGGTGTGGACCGCGATCGGCGTGGCGCTGGCGGCCGGCGCGACGGCGGCGGCGCTGGCCGGACGCTCGGAGACCTCCGTCCCGAACACGGACCTCGGCAACAAGGCCTTCTTCTGAGCCCCACTTTGCGACAGCGCCGGCGCCTCCCTTCGGACTCCCTTCTGCTCTGCGCCCTCGGCGCGCTGGCGTTCTCCGCCTGCCGGAGCGACGGCCAGGCCGTCCTGGTCCTGGTCGTGACGGCGTCCGGCTCGCCTCCGCCGGCGACCGCGTTGACGGTGACGATCACGAACGCGTCGGGACCGTCGTCGCAGGTCTACGACAATGGCGGCGCGCCGCTCGCCTTCCCCACCACGCTCAGCGCCGAGCTTCCGGCCAGCGCCGCCGGCGAGGTCAGCGTGGACGTGCTGGCCAGGGCCGGGAGCGGCAACGACGTGGCCTCCGGTCGGATCGCGGCGCTGACTCTGGCCGCCGGGCAGAGCACGACGGCGTACCTGTCGCTCTCCTGCGGCAGCGCCGACTGCCTGGTCGACGGGGGAACCGGCGTGCCCGACGGCGGCGGTCCGATGTCGAGCCCGCGTTGCGGCAACGGGCGCATCGACCCTGGTGAGAGCTGCGACACCGCCGTCGCGCCGGGCAATCCGGGCGCCTGCCCGCCGGCCAACTGCGACGACGGCGTCGCCTGCACGACCGACGTCGCCCAGGGGAGCGGCTGCACGCTCGTCTGCAGACACGTGGCCATCACCCGGGTGACGCCCGGCACCCCCAAGGACGGCTGCTGTCCGCCCGGCGCCACCTTCGCCACCGACCCGGACTGTTCCCCGACCTGCGGCGACGGCGTGATCCAGTCGGGCGAAACTTGCGACACCGGGATCCCGGCCGGCCAGCCCAGCGCCTGCCCGACGCCCGGGGCCTGCTCGGTCTCCGATCCCTGTGTCTTCACGCTGCTCGTCTCGACCGGGACCTGCCAGGCGATCTGCATGCATTACCAGGTCAACCAGCCGAGCTCGGGTGACGGCTGCTGCCCGCCGGGCGCCACCAATGCGGTCGACGGCGATTGCCCGGCCCTGTGCGGCGACGGCGTCCGCCAAGTCCAGAGCGGCAGCGTCGAGACTTGCGACGTCGGCATTCCGCCGCCCGCGCCGGGGAGCTGTCCCACGACCTGCGACGACGGCAATCCCTGCACCACCGACTTCCTGGTCGGTTCCGGCTGCCAGGCCACCTGCGTCCACGACCTGATCAAGTCGGCGATCTCCGGCGACGGCTGCTGTCCGACGGGCGCGACCCGCGCCACCGACAGCGACTGCGCCGCCACCTGCGGCGACGGCATCGTCGAACCGGGCGAGACCTGCGACACGCAGGCCGCCGGGCCGGGCGCCTGCCCCAGCCCCAACGGCTGCCCGCCGTCGCCCTCGGTCTGTCTGCAAGAGGTGTTCACCGGCCGCGCCTGCTCGGCGGCCTGCACGCTGACCCCCATCACCGGCTGCGGGCCGGTCAGCGACGGCTGCTGTCCCGCCGGGTGCACCGCGCTCGACGATCCCGACTGCTCGCCGACCTGCGGCAACGGCGCCGTCCAGCCCGGCGAGGCCTGCGACACGGCGATCCCCGCGGGCACCCCAGGCGCCTGCCCCACGAGCTGCGACGACGGCGATCCCTGCACCACGGATCTGCTCGTCTCGGCCGGGACGTGCGCCGCAAACTGCCAGCACCTCGCGGTCACCGCGTTCGTGGCCGGAGACGGCTGCTGCCCGCCGGGCGGCACGCTCGCCGTCGACGCCGACTGCGCCGCCGTCTGCGGCAACGGTGTGGTCGAGCCCCCGGTCGAGACCTGCGACGACGCGGTCGACGGATCCTGTCCGACCACCGGAACCTGCCCTGCCACCGGCTCCTGCGCGACCTCCAGCGTGCGGGGCGACCCCGCCACCTGCAGCGCCGCCTGCGTCGTCACGCCCATCACCGCCTGCGTGGGCGGCGATTCCTGCTGTCCGCTCGGCTGCACCGCCGCCAGCGACCCCGACTGCTCCCCGATCTGCGGCGACGGCGTCGTCGAGGCCGGCGAGCAGTGCGACCGGGCGATCACCGCCGGGTTCCCCGGCGCCTGCGCGGACACCTGCGACGACGGCGACGCCTGCACGGGCGACATCGCGAGCGGCTCGAGCAGCGACTGCTCCCGCCATTGCACGCACACCGCGATCGTCGCTTGCTTGAGCGGCGACGGCTGCTGCCCCTCGGGCTGCACGCCGGCGACCGACACCGACTGCCAGGCGACCTGCGGCGACAAGAAGGTCGAGGCCGGGGAGACCTGCGATCCGCCGAGCACCTGCCCCACCACCTGCCCCGACGACGGCGATCCCTGCACGACCGAGGTCCTGGTCGGCGACCCCGCCGACTGCAACGCCGCTTGCCGGCACGTGCCGATCACCAGCTGCTCGGGGCGGACCCTCGATCGCTGCTGCCCGACCGGTTGCACGGCGGCCACCGACGGCGACTGCTAGCGATCGAAAACAGGAGGGGCGCGTCGGGCGCGCGGAGGGATCGCCCCCGCGCGCCGTCCGTCCCTCTCGGTCAGCCGAGGGCGCCGATGAGAGCCGAGAGGTACGCCGGGGTGCTGTCCCAGGGGTTGGGCAAGCCGTCGCTCTGCATGTAGATGTAGGCGACGTACGGTTTGGCCGATTGGACGAAGGCGGCGTCCAGGCTGGAGACAGCGTAGGGGATCACGCCGAAGTTGTTGCGCCCGTACGTGGTGTGCCAGCCGGTGATGGCCGCCACCGAGGGGACGCCGCTGTTCTCGTAGATGAGGATGACGTCCTCGGTTCCGACGTAGGTGGGCGAGGTGTCCTGGCCCGGGTTTCCGATGGTGAAGTCGAACCCCTGCCCCTTCGCGTAGCTGCTGAGGTCTTTGTAGTAGGTCTCTTCCCCGGTCTGGCTGGCCATCTCGTCGAAGAAGATCCCGCTCACCCCCGGGTACCAACTCTTCCACTGGCCCATCTCCGCCTGCAGCTCGGCTGCGGGGCGCTTCCCCCACAGCGTGTGGACGTAGCCGATCACCTTCACGCCGGCGGCCGTCAGCTTGGCCACGCCGGCCGCGTAGTCGGGCGACGAAGCCGCTCCCGGACCGTTGGCTGGATTGATGACCGCCAGCACCGGCACCGACGGGTGCGCGGCCTTGGCCGCCGCCACCGCGTCCCAGGACGGATCGCTCGGGGCGGTGTAAAGCGGGATGATGGTCCCGGTGACCGGACCGGCCGGCGCGGCCGTGGGAGCGGCCGGAGTCGACGCCGGTGGGCTCGGCGTGGCCGAGGGGGTCGGCGTCGCGGTCGGTGTCATCGTCGGCGTCGCCGGGGTCGTGGTCGGCATGGTGCCCGGCGGAACGGGAGCGCTGGTCCCGCCACCGCCCGAAGGCGTGCCGCCCGGAGGCGTTGCACCCGAAGGCGTTGCAGTCGACCCGTCGCCGAGCGCGAGCTCGTCGAGGTTGACGGAGCCCGAGCCGGCGCCGTCCGACGGGGCGAGCGAGAGGCCGTTCACGCCGGCGAAGTCGCGCACGCCGTCGACGCGCGCGCTCGGCGGCTGCCAGGCCGCCGCGCTGAGATCGCCAAACGGGATGCTGATCTGCTTCCAGCCGGTGAAGTCGACCTTGAAGCGCGTCGCCCAGCGCTCGTACCCGGCGTCGTAGACCTGAACCAGGAACGTGTGCCCGGTGCCGCGGCCGTAGACCCACAAGGTCAGGGCCGAGCTCTCCGACCAGTCCTGCGGGGACGAGAAGTTCCGCTCGAGCCCCGCCGACCCGCCAGTGGCCACGCTGTAGGTCAGCTCGGTCGAGGCGTTCTCCCCATCCGTGTGCAGCGGCGCGCTGGCCGTGCTGATGGTCGAGCCACCGCTCTCGAACGGCGTCCAGGCCGCCGCGGTGCCGTCGAAGCTGTCGATCACCGCGGCTTTCACGGTGAGGGGCGAGCCGTCCGACCCGTTGCCGCAGCCGGCAGTGAGGGCCCCGCATCCCAGCGCCGCCGCGAGGGCGAGCGCGATTCCGGTTCTGCTTCCTTGCATTTCACCTCCGCCGGGACCTACGGAGGGCCTTGCTCGACCGGACGTGAGCGTTTTTTGGCAGCTCGACCAAAAACTAAAAGAACACGGGCGCTTGACAGGGCCGCGAGGACCGTCGTAGGGAAGCGGCGTACGGGAATATTCCGGGGGCCGGCCGGGGTTCAGGCCGGCGGGACGCGAACCGGGGAACTACAACCGGAGCCACGCACGATTGACGATGAGGTGCCCATGTCGGACGTGATGATTGAGGTCGACGGACTGACCAAGGACTACGGCCCGACCCGGGCGGTCGACGGGGTGAGTTTCTCCGTTCGCCGCGGCGAGGTGCTGGGCTTTCTCGGGCCGAACGGCGCCGGGAAGTCGACCACCATGAAGATGCTCACCTGCTTCCTGTCGCCGACCAGCGGCCGCGCGCAGGTGGCGGGTCACGACGTGTTCGACGAGTCGCTGGAGGTGCGCCAGCGCCTCGGCTACCTGCCGGAGGACACGCCGATCTACCGCGACATGACGGTGCTCGAGTTCCTGGAGTTCGCCGCCGCGATGCGGGGGATGGACCCGCAGGAGGCCCCGGAGCGGATCAAGGAGGTCGGCCTGCGCTGCGGCCTCGGTGACGTGGCGGGCAAGCTGGTCTCCGAGCTGTCGAAGGGGTTCCGCCAGCGCGTCGGCCTCGCGCAGGCGATGCTGCACGACCCCGACATCCTGATCCTCGACGAACCGACGAGCGGCCTCGATCCGAACCAGATCGTCGAGATCCGGTCGCTCATCAAGGAGATCGGCCGGGAGAAGACGGTCATCCTCTCGACCCACATCCTGCCGGAGGTCCAGGCGACCTGCAGCCGCATCCTGATCATCAGCGGCGGCAAGCTGGTGGCCGACGGGACGCCCGACTCGCTGCGCGCCCGCGAGAAGGGGGGGCGCTACCGGGTGGTCGTCGAATCGAACGGGGTCCCCAAGGAGGCGATCCGCGATCGGCTGGCCAGCCTCACCGGCGTGGCCCACTGCGAGATGGTCGCGGGCGAGGAGGGATCGCATTCCTTCGCGCTCGACGCCTCGGCGGCGGCCGATCTACGCAAGCCGATCTTCCGCGCCGCCGTCGACAACCGCTGGACGCTGCTCGAGCTTCTGCGCGAGTCGGCGTCTCTGGAAGACGTCTTCCGCAACCTGACTCACTCCGAGAAAGGGAACTCATGAGCCCCGCCCTCGTGATCTCGCGGCGCGAGATCCGCACCTACTTCAACTCGCCGGTGGCGTACATCGTCGTCCCGGTGTTCGTCATCGTGACCGGGTACCTGTTCTTCACCCAGCTTTTCCTGGAAAAGCAGGCGGACCTGCGCGGCTTCTTCAACATCATGCCGCTGCTGTTCATGTTCATCATCCCGGCCATCACCATGCGGCTCCTCGCCGACGAGAAGTCGTCGGGCACGCTGGAGCTGCTCATCACCCTGCCGGTGCGTGACTGGGAGGTGGTGGTCGGCAAGTTCCTGGCCGCCATGACCCTGCTCTGCACGGCGATCGGGCTCACGCTGGTCTTCGCCTTCACGGTGAAGTCGATGGGGCCGCTCGACCGCGGGCCCGCCATCGGCGGCTACCTGGGGCTCATCCTGATGGGCGGCGCCTACGTCGGCATCGGCGTGATGGCCTCTTCGCTGACGCGCAACTCGATCGTGTCGTTCATCGTGTCGTTCGCCATCTGCTTCGTCCTCTACCTGCTGGGCAAGCTGACCCAGTTTCTCCCCTCGTCGCTGCAGGGGCTGGTCAACTATCTCTCGATCGACTCGCACTTCGAGAACATCGGGCGCGGCGTCATCGACACCCGCGACGTCATCTATTACCTGTCGGTGACCACGGTGAGCTTGCTCATCGCGACGCTGTCGCTCGAATCGCGCCGGTGGAGGTAGCCATGGCCAACGACGAGAAGAAGAAGCCCGAGATGCACCAGCGAAAGCGGCTGTCGGCGTCGAACGCCACCGGCTTCGTGGTGCTGGTCATCGGGGCGGTGGTGGCGGTGAACCTCATCAGCCAACGCGTGTTCGGGCGGCTCGACCTGACGGAGAACAAGGTCTACACGCTCTCCGCCCCCTCGAAGGACATCGTCCGCAACCTGCCCGACTACCTGACGGTCAAGGCCTACATCTCCAAGGACCTGCCGCCCGAGCTGCAGAACACCGCCCGCTACGTGCGCGACATGATGGACGACTACAAGACCTACTCGAAGGGGAAGCTGCGCTTCGAGGCCTTCGACCCGCAGTCGTACAAGAAGATCGAAGACGAGGCCAACGCCTGCAAGGTGCAGAAGCTGCAGATCCAGGTGATGCGCTCGCAGAAGTTCGAGGTCGGCACCTACTGGCTGGGCCTCTGCTTCCAGTACCAGGGGAAGGACGACGCCGTCCCCGAGATCGGCCAGGTCGAGGGGCTGGAGTACACGGTCTCCTCGATGATCAAGCGGCTCACCCAGAAGAAGCGCAAGGTGGCCTTCACCACCGGCCACGGCGAGTCGGATCTCTCGCAGGGGTACACCTTCCTCAAGCACGTGCTCGATCAGGAGTTCGACTCCTCGACCGTCAACCCCTCCACGGCGGAGATCGGCGACGACGTCGACGCGCTGGTGGTGGGCGGCCCCAAGCAGGCCTTCGACGACAAGGGACGGCGCGAGATCGACAAGTTCCTCATGAAGGGGAAGGGCGCGATCTTCCTGGTCGACGGGATGGCCCTCTCCTCGCCGCGCGGCCAGATGCCGCAGATGGCCGCCGGACCCAAGGTCGGCCAGGTGAACAAGACCGACCTCAACGAGCTGCTCGAAAAGTACGGCTTCAAGATCGGCGAGGACTTCGTGTTCGATCGCCAGAACGTCCCCGGGCCGGTCGACCTGGGCGGCCGCAAGATGATCAAGAACCTGCCGGTGTTCGTGGGCGTCAAGACCGAGCAGACCGACAAGGAGAACTCGATCCTCGAGGGGGTGAACGCGGTGGTGTTCCCCTTCCCGAGCTCGGTCGCGCTGGTCGGTCCGCTGGCTGACGGCAAGGTGCAGACGCCGAACGCCAAGCTCTGGACGCTGGCCGCCTCCTCGCCCGAGGCCTGGAAGCAGACCGGCTTCTTCTTCTTCTCGCCGACGGCGGAGATCGAAGAGGCCAAGGACGCCAAGGACCACGGCGTCTTCGGGCTGGCCTACGCCTACCAGGGGATCCTCAAGAGCGCCTACCCGCCGCCGGGCGCGCAGCCCGGCATGTCGGTCCCCGACAATCAGCCGGCCGCCGAGTCACGCAAGCCGGTGCGCCTCATGGTGGTCGGCGACTCCGACTTCGCCTCCGACGAGTACCTGCAGCTGGCGCGCTACTTCCCGTTCTACGGCGGCGGCGCCCAGATGCTCTTCAACGCCATCAGCTGGACGATGGAGGACGAGGCGCTCACGCCGGTCCGCACCAAGACAGTCGCGGCGCGGCCGATCGACGTGGGCTCCGACGGCAAGGTGGTGACGATCAAGGCGATCAACATCGCCGGGGTGCCGCTGCTCTTCATCGGGTTTGGAATCCTGCGCTGGAGGGTCCGGCGCGCGCGACGACAGGGTCAGAAGCTATGAACAAGAAAACGCTCATCGCGCTGGGGGCCTTCGTGGTCCTCGGCCTCATCGCCATCGTGGCGCTCCGCCAGCCCGAGAAGGGGGAGCGCGCCAGTGACCATCCGCGGCCGCTCCCGGTGATCAATCCGGTCGAGGTTACGACCCTCGAGGTCACCAAGGGGGGCGCCACGACGACCATCAAGAACGAGGGCGGCATCTACAAGGTCACCGCCCCCGTCAACTACCCCGCCGACGCGTCCACCAGCAAGACCGCGTTCGAGGCGCTGGGGAGGATGGACATCACCGACCTCGTCACCTCGCAGCCCGACAAGCAGGCCGAGTTCGAGGTCGACGACAAGTCGGGCGTGCACGTGGTCGCCAAGCACGACGGCAAGGTCCTGGCCGACTTCATCATCGGCAAGGCCATGGGCGCGGGGACGATGATCCGGCTCGCGGGCTCGAACGACGTCTGGCGCGCCAGCGGCATCACCAAGTTCGCCTTCGACAAGGGGACCACCGACTGGCGCGACAAGGGGATCGTCACCTTCACCGCCGCCGACGCCGAGAAGCTCGACGTGACCGACAAGGACGGCGCCAAGATCTCCCTCAAGAAGGCGGGCACCAAGGTGGGGAACGACGACAAGTGGGACGTCGTGTCGAGCACGGTCAAGATCGACAAGCTCGACTACGCCGTCCCGAACGGCATCGTCTCGGCGCTCGCCTCGTGGAAAGCGAACGACTTCGCCGACGGAGCGACCCCGGCGCAGGCCGGGCTGGACGCGCCGAGGCTCAAGGTCACGGTCGGCCTCAAGGGGGGGCAGAGCGTCACCGCGCTCATCGGCGGCAAGAAGGGGGACGACACCTACGTCAAGAAGGCCGACGCGCCCCAGACCTTCCTGGTCAAACAGTTCAACCTCAACCGCGTCGACAAGCGGCCGGTCGAGTTCCGCGACAAGACGCTCTGCGATCTGACGGCCGACAACCTGGGCGAGATCTCGGTCAGCGCGGGCGACAAGTCGTACACGCTGGTCAAGAGCGGCAGCGACTGGAAGGCCACCAAGCCGAAGCTGGACGTCGATTCGGCCAAGGTCACCCCGATCGCCGGCGCGTTCAAGGACTGGAAGGCGACCTCGTTCGCCGACGACCAGTCACTGAAGGACAATGGCCTCGCCAAGCCGAAGACCATCAGCGCCAAGGCCAAGAGTGGGAAAGAGACCTGCGTCGTCCACGTCGGCGACCAGACCAAAGACAAGGCCAACTACTACGTGACCAAGGATAAGGGGTCGGACGTCCTGCTGGCGCCCAAGTGGGCCGTCGACCGAATCATGGTCAAGCCCGACGACCTCAAGAAGACCGGCGGCCCCACCACGGCGGCTGCCAAGCCCGCCAAGCCGGCCGGCAAGCTCGCCGCCAACAAGAAGTAGCGACCTCTTCCGCTCGTCCCCTCGTCAGGCGGCGCTGGGGGCGCTGCTGTCGCGCCGCCGGATGAGGCGCGCCTGCCGCCGCAGCTCGGAGGCGGTCTCGTCGCGGCCGGAGCGGTCCTCGAACTCGGCGTAGGCGTCGAGCGTCCGGGCCAGCTCCAGCTCGGCGCCGGCGCCGGTCAGCACCTCGACCGCCCGGTCGAACATCTCGCGCGCGCCGCCGAGGTCGGCCTCGCCGGGCGCGCCGGCGCCCACCGCCGAAGCCGCCACCCGCAGGGCGGCGCCCGCCAGCGGCGGCGCCCCTGCCCGCTCGGCGATCTCGAAGGCCGAACGGGCGTCGTCGCGCGCGCGCGCCGCCTCGCCCAGCGCCAGCTCCGCCTCGGCGATGCCGCGCGTGGCCTCCGAGAGCAGTCCCCGGGCGCCGAACTGGCGGGCGATCTCGCGCGCCGCCTGGAACTCGGCCAGCGCCGCGTGGGGCTGGCCGTCCGCGAGGTGGCAATCGCCGATCTCGATCGAGAGGCTGCACTCCTGCAGTCGCTCGCCGCTCCCGCGTGCCAGCTCCCGCCCTTCGCCCAAAAGCGAGAGCGCCTCGGCCCGCCGCCCGAGATCGCGCTCCAGCGCACCCAGATCCAGCAGCGAGGCGATGACGCCGGGCAGGTCGGAGATCCGCCGGCGCAGCTCGAGCGCCGCCCGGAAGTGCTCGTCCGCGGCGGTCAGCGCGCCGGTGGCCCGCAGCACCTGTCCGAGCCGGGACAACGTCAGCGCGCGCCCGCGATCGTCGCCCAGCTGCTCGCGCACCGACAGCGCCGCGCGATGCCGCTCGAGCGAGCGCTCCGGCTCGCCCATCAAGAAATGGATGCGGCCCACGTCGTCGAGCGCCGCGGCGACCCCCGGCCCGTCGCCCGCCACCTCGAACAGCTTGTGCGCCAGCTCGAGGTGGGCGCGCGCGCGCGCGTTCTCGCCCATCGTGCTCAGGAGCCGCCCGATCCGGCCGTGCGCCGCCCCTCCCTTGGCCGGCAGGTCGAGCCGCCAGGCGAGCCGCAGCATCTCTTGAAACAGCCCCACCGATTCGCGCGTCCGCCCGAGCCGTGCCGCCACGTCACCGGCCGCATAGAGCGCGTCCATCTTGGCGACGGCGTCGTCCAGCTCGAGCAGGCGGATCCCCGCCAGATAGAGCGCGTGCGCCCGATCGAGCAACAGGTGGTCGCGGGCCAGCGCCGCCGCCGTGACGTAGCAGTATGCCGCGCGACGTGCGTCCCCCGCCTCCTCATAGAGGCGAGCCAGCGCCTCGAGCCGCTGCTCGCGCTCCGGCGCGGTCGCGGCGCCGCCCCGGCTCTCCAGCCACTGCGCGGCGAACCCCTTGCGGCGGCGGCCGAGCTCGGAGGCCGCGACCGTCTCCAGCAACCGGCGCTCGATCGTCTGCGAGAAGGCCCAGGCTGTCTCCTCGGGGATCGCCGACTTGGCCACCCGCTGGACGAACCCGCGCTCGCGCAGACTCTCCAGGATCTGGTGGATCTCGGTGATGGTCGGATCGGGCGCGAACACCGCCGCCTCGTCGGGCGGCGAGGCGGCGAGGCGCCCCAGCGCCACCACGCCGCCGGTCCAGAACTGATCGCCGAAGATCGCGGCGCGCGTGAGCACGTCGCGCTCGGCCGGGGTCAGCACGGTGATGCGCGCGTGGGCCACCTCCTCGCGCGTCGCGGTGGGATGCTGTCGGGCCGCGCGCGCCCGATCGAACCGCCAGCCGTCCGCACCGGCCACCAGGATCCCGTGCTCTCGATACGCACGCAGCACCTCGCCGGCGAGCTGCGGGCTTCCGCCCGAAGCGCTCGCCACCTGCTCGGCCAGACCCGGCGGGACCGGGGCTGCGGGACCGAGCCAAGACGCGACCAGCAGCTCGATCTCCATCCGGGTCAGCGGCTGAAGGTCGAGGCGGATGTGGTTCCCGCCGCCGTGGCTCCAGCCGGGCCGCCGCACCAGGAGGTCCGGTCGCGCGGTCCCGACGATCAGGATCGGCGCGTCAGCCAGCTCCGCCGCCAGGCTCTCGAGCTCGCTCAACGAATCGTCGTCGGCGTCCTGGAGGTTCTCGCCGATGATCGCCAGCGGCCGCCCGGCGGCGTCCTGCTCGAAGAAGCGCGCCAGCACGGCGCGGGCCAGCTCGGCCCCCTGCTCCGGCCGGCCGGCCAGCGCGCTGCCGAGAGGGCTCTCCGGCTGATCAAATCCCAGGTACCGGCCGAGCAGCGTCGACAGCTCCGCGATCCGCCGATCGCCGAACACTTCCTGGAGCTGGGCCCGAAACCGAAGCAGGGCCTCGTCCGGCGTCAGCTCGGAGAGGCCGAACCTGACCCGCAGGAGGTGCGCGATCAGAGCGCCGCGCGGCGCAGCCTCCCCCCCCACGGCCGGCTCGACGGCCGCCCGCACGATTCGCAGCTCCGGGCCCTGGTGGGCGTCGACCCACTCGTCGACGAGCCGGCTCTTCCCAACCCCATCCGCACCGATGACGGTCACGGTCTGCGGGGCGTTGAACCGGGTGGCGCGCCCGAGCGCCTCATCCAGGGCGCCGAGCTCCGCCCGCCGCCCGACGAACCCCGCCTGGTTCTCCATACGGCTATCTAACCTGGAACCCCAAGAGGGTTCCAGAACCTGAACCGGGACCCTTACATCTCTATGATGACGACGCCGCGTTGAGGTGCGTCACGGTCCTCTTCGGTCTCAGGCTCGTCCTCCGGCTCGGGCCGGCGGCGCTCGTCGCGCAAAGGAATCTCCAGCCGCGGCCGCTCGTGGCGCCGCCTTTCCTCGTCCTCGCGACGACGGATCTGTTCGATGATCCAAGGTTCGAGCACGGCGACAGAGAACCTCTAGCTAAATGCCTGCAATATCTCTTCCTGTTAGTCAAGTTCGGCAATTCCCCGCCGAAACGTGAGCCACCAAAAACCCTCGCGTTCCTAGCTGGTTACGGAATTACTCCGCATCAGGATCCACGATCTTCCAGACTCCGTCCTCGCGCCACAGAACGACCTCCCGGTCGGGCGGGAGTGGGAGCCGCGCCTCGTCACCGCTTTCGGTCAGCGGCCCGGTGACGGCGGCACGGATCCGCTCGAGCAGAGCCCGGTGTTCGTCCTTCTTGGCCCCCTCCCAGAGCTCGCGCAGCCGATCGACCGTGACCGCCCCGCGATACCGATCGGGAACCAGACGCAGGACGACGTCGTAACGGCGGGCGTCGAGCGCGCGGATGAAGGTGCGCAACGCGGCGCGCGGCGTCCCCTGCCCCCACGCTTCGTAGACCGGACCGTCGACCCGCCAGCGTCCTCCTTCCAGGACCAGCGGCACGCGCTCGCCGAGCGCGAGCGTAAGGTCGACCCGCGGCGCCAACCCGGGTGCCTCGGCGACCATTCGCTGGCCGAGCGCGGCCGCCTCGCCGCCCGCCCCGGTGAACCCGGCGGCGAAGGCCTCGTAGGGCATGCGGTGCTGAAAGTCGGCCGAGGTGAGCTGGTAGGCGCCCCGCAGATCGCCCCGGGCCAGCGCGGCGCCGAACGCCGAGACGGTGAGCGCGGGCGCCTGGACGTCGTGCCCGCACCCGACCCCCACCACGGGCGGCAGACCGAGCGCGACGCCCAGCGCGACCTGCAGCGCCCGCCCGCCTCGGTTCATGGCGCCTTGGGCGGGACGTCGCCGGGCGGTGGGGCCGGCCGGGACGACACCGTGAGGTGGTAGGGATCGTCCGGATCGATGGCGCCGTGTCGTGGGACGACGCGGATCAGGACCGGGCCGCCGGGGATCGGCTGCCCAGCTATCCGCGCCGGGCTGTGGTGGCCGCTCTGCGCGCGGGCCAAGAGCGTGTCGTCCTCGCGGGTGATCTCCACCTCGACGTTGCCCCGCTCGGGGGGGTCGACCTCCAGATCGAGCAGCGCCATCCCCTCGGAGCTGTAGCGGAAGAAGTCGACGTCGCCGCGGGCCAGGTATCCGGTCACCGTCCCCTCGCCGATCGGCTGCGCGTGCGCCTGGTCGTCGTTCGGCTCCGCCTCGCTGCCCGCCCTGGGGAGCTCGGCGCGCGGGCGCAGGTTGTAGCGGGCGTCGGCGCTCCAACCGACGTCGGCGCGTACGACCAGGAACACCAGCGGCGCCCCGGCCGGGAGGCGCACGTTGCGCAGGACGACGCGCTCCCCTTTTCGCCCGCGCGCCTCGGTCAGCTTGTGGCCGTCCGGTCCGTAGAGCCCCAGCGCGGCCCCGACCTCGGGGACCGGATCGAGGTCGGCGGAGAGCACGCCGCCCTCGGGGATCGACGCCGTCGACAGACGGTACCAGTCCTGGTCGTGATGCCAGCCGAGATAGCCGACCGCCTCGCCTCCGAGCGCCAGGTCGGTCGCGTGGGGGGCGTCGCCGTTCGGCTCGATCTCGGCGCCCGTGTCGTACGGGACCAGGTGCACGACCAGACGGTAGCTGGTCGGACCGGCCGCTTCCCCCAGCGCGCGCACGCGGAGCAGACCGGGCGAGGCGGGCGAGACCGCCAAGTTGGGGATCGAGAGCGCCTCGCCGGCCTGGCCGGAAGCGACGATGAGCGGACGCCCCGCGCCGTCGAGCACCTCCAGCGTCAGGGCCAGGCCGGCGGCGGGACGGATGTCGGCGCGCAGCACCAAGGACGGGAGCGTCGCCCCCCCGTCGCGCAACGCCACCGCGCCGCCGTCGGTCGCCGGGAGCGCCACCTGGTAGAGGTCGGCGTCGCGCTTGCCGCCGTGGGGCGCAAGCGTGCCGGCCACCGCGACCGGCGCGGCCGGCGTGACCAGCAGGTGCTGCGCCGTGGCCGGCGTGTCGTTGGGCTCGGTCTCGGGCGCCGTCGGCACGCCGTCGTCGGTGGCCTCGGGTGTGATCACCACGGCGGCGCCGTCCGGCCGCGGCGGCATCGCCGACCGGTGGCAGCCGACGGCCAGGCCGCCGAGCGCGATCCCGACGAGGAATGCGCCGCGCACGGCGGCTCAGTCCGCGGAGGTGGCGGCGCTCGCGTCGCGCGGCTGAATCGACGCCAGCA
>Ga0134126_10005031_pt1 | contig 16511 bp, 13 predicted proteins | sample KB31752_FD_96881 | JGI IMG/M metagenome (GOLD analysis project Ga0134126, IMG submission 96881) | Terrestrial soil microbial communities with excess Nitrogen fertilizer from Kellogg Biological Station, Michigan, USA - KB3-175-2 | ecosystem: Environmental > Terrestrial > Soil > Unclassified ...
AACCGAACCTTAATGATCGTGCATGGCGCGCTCCGCGGGGCGGCCGTCGTAGCCGCCGCGGGCCTGCTGGCCGCGTGCGTCGCAGCCCCTCCGCCACGCCCGCCGCCACCGCCGCCGCCGACGATGCAGGCGCCGCCGCCCAACACCGACGTCTACGCCTACCCGCTGCACAACCAGCCGCCGGAGCAGCAGGACCGCGATCACTACGAGTGCAGCGTATGGGCCACGCAGCAGACCGGGTTTGATCCGAGCGCGCCCGGCGTGCCGCCACACGACCGCATGCGCGTCGTGTCAGCCGGGCCGCCGCCCGGAACCAACACCGCCATCGGCGCCGTCGCCGGCGCCATCATCGGCGCGGCCATCGCGCCGCGCTGGCAGTCTGCCGGCGGCGCGCTCGCCGGCGCGGTGGTCGGCGGCGCCATCGGCAGTGCCGGCGACGCCGCCAACGCCCAGGCCAACGCCGCCAATTTCCAGGCCGCGCAGGCTGCCTCGGCGCAGAACCGGCGTGCCGCGGCGTTGCAGGACCAGAAGGCCGGCGACTACCGGCGCGCGCTGAGCGCGTGCCTCGACGGCCGCGGCTACAGCGTACGGTGAGCGGTATGAATATGAGGCGAGTGGGTCGCGCCGCGCTGGCGGCGCTGATGCTGTGCGGCACGGCTGCCGTGGCGCAGGAGCCGCATCACGGGCCGGGACCGGGGCATTTCGACGGCCGCTACGGCCACGATCACTATTACTCCGAGCGCGGCATGGTCGTGCGCTCGGTGCCGGGACGGCCGTACGCGGTGTATCGCGGCGGCGTGCGCTACTGGTACTCGGGCGGGGTGTGGTATGCGCCGCGCGGCCCCGGCTTCGTGGTCATCGGCGCGCCGGTCGGTGTGTTCGTGCCGGTGCTGCCGCCGTACTACACCACGGTGTGGGTCGGCGGTGCACCGTACTACTACGCCGACGATACCTACTATGCGTGGCGAGCCGACCAGAACGGCTACGAAGTGGTCGACCCGATGGCCGAGCCGGGGGTGGCGAGCACGCAGGCGCCGCCGAATGACAACGTGTTCATCTATCCGCAGAACGGCCAGAGCGATGAGCAGCAGTCGAACGACAAATACGAGTGCCACAAGTGGGCCAACTCGCAGACCGGCTACGATCCGACGCAGGCCGCCGGCGGCGTGCCGCCTGATCAGGCCGGCGCCAAGCGTGCTGACTATCAGCGCGCGATCCGCGCCTGCCTCGAGGGCCGCGGCTATAGCGTAAGATAGACGCGGTGCGGGTACTGTTCGTCTGTCTGGGAAACATCTGCCGCTCGCCCACCGCCGAGGGTGTGCTGCGCGCACTGGCGGCACGCGAAGCGCCCGACCTGACGCTCGAGGTCGACTCGGCCGGCACCGCCGGCTATCACATCGGTGAGCCGCCGGACCCGCGCACGCGCGCCGCCGCGGCGCGCCGCGGCTATGACCTCAGCACGCTGCGCGCGCGCGTGGTGGAGCCGGGCGATTTCGAGCGCTTCGACCTGATCCTGGCGATGGACCGCGAGAACCTGCGCGTGCTGCGGCGCCGGGCACCGGCCGACGCGCACGAGCGGCTGCGGCTGTTCCTCGAGTTTGCTCCCCACGGGCACGCCGCCGAGGACGTGCCGGATCCGTACTACGGCGGAGCGAACGGCTTCGAAGAAGTGCTCGACCTGGTGGAGGCCGCGGCCCGCGGCCTGCTCGCGCACCTGCGCCGCCAGCCGCGCGCCGCCTGAGCGGCGCCTACTCTTCCGAGCCGCGTCCGCCGCCTCCCGGCGCACCGCCGTCACCGTCACCCTGCGACGGCGTCGAGGACCACACTACGTAAGGCTTGCTCGGCGCCGCGCCGGCATCGGGCTTGGGTGCCGGCTCGAAGTGCGCCAGCGGCGCCTCGCGCGGCGCCGGCTCGGTGTGATACTCGCGCGGCTCCGGGGGACGCTCAAGCGAGGGTGCGGGGGCCTCGTGCGACCCATTGCCGCGCGGCTCCGCGGTGGCTGACGGACCGGCACCTTCCGCGCCGCTGTCGTGTTCCGGCGCGCCGGTGAGCGTCTGCTGCGGGGCGCCTTCACGCGTCCCGCCGCCGCCGCGCCGCCCGCGCCGCCGGCCACGGCGGCCACGGCCGCTGCGCTCCGGGCGCTCGAGGCGCGCCTCACCCGGCGCCCCACCGGCGGCAACTCCTTCCTGGCGCGGCGCCGACTCGGCAGGTGCCTGCCCTTCGGCACGCGGGCTGCCGTTGCGCTCGCTGCCGCGCACGGCGGAGCGCTCGGGCCGGCGGCCCGCATCGCGACTGCGATCACGATCGCGATCGCGCCCGTCGCGGGCGCGGTCCCGATCGCGATCCCGGCCATCACGCCGCCCCTCGCCGCGATCGCGGCGCGCGCCGTCGGCATAGCGACTCTGGCGGCCGTGCTCGCGCCGGCCGTCGCGCCGCTGGCCATCATCGCGGCGCGGCGCACGCGCCGGGGCGGACGAGGAGGGCGCCGCGGCGGCGGGCGGCTCGTGGCCTGCGGCCTGCGGCTCGCCCACGAGCAGTTTCTTGAAGCGTGACCAGAAGCCGCCGCCGTGCGCCGTCGCCGCGGTGGCCGGCGCCGCGGCCGCGGCCGCGGCCGGTATGGGCGCGGCCGGGGCGGAAGTGGCCGGCAGCAGCGTCGCCACCGCGGGCGCCTCCGACTGTGGCTTCTTCTCGGTGCCGGGCTCGACGGTCTCGACCGCGGTCGGCATGAGGTAGGTCGCCTGCCTGTTCTCCGGCAGGTCCATCTCGTCGTCGCGCACGCGCTTGATCGAGTACTCCGGGGTCTGGATGTTCTCGTTCGGCACGATGAGGAGCTCGGCGCTGCTCTTGTCCTCGAGGGTACGCAGCCACTCGCGCTTCTCGTTGATCAGATAGGTGGCGACTGCGACCGGCACCTGCGCGATGACGCGCGCGGTGCGGTCCTTGCGCAGCTCTTCGCCGATCAGGCGCAGTACCGCGAGCGTCATGGACTCGACGCTGCGAATGCTGCCGATGCCGACGCAGCGCGGGCATACGATATGGCTCGACTCGCCGAGCGAGGGCCGCAGGCGCTGCCGCGACATCTCCAGCAGGCCGAAACGCGACAACCGCCCGATCTGGATGCGGGCGCGGTCCATTTTCATGGCATCGCGCAGCCGGTCCTCGACGTCGCGCTGGTTCTTCGGCGACTCCATGTCGATGAAGTCGATGACGATCAGACCGCCGATGTCGCGGATTCGCAGCTGGCGTGCGATCTCGTCGGCCGCCTCGAGATTGGTATTGGTGGCGGTGGTCTCGATATCGCTGCCACGCGTGGCGCGCGCCGAATTGATGTCGATCGAGACCAGCGCCTCGGAGTAGTCGATGACGATGCTACCGCCGGAGGGCAGCTGCACCTTGTGCGCGTACGCCGACTCGATCTGGCTTTCGATCTGGAAGCGGGTGAACAGCGGGATGTCGTCGGTGTAGAGCTTGAGCTTGCGCTGCGCGTCCGCCGGCATGAAGCGCTGCATGTACTCCTGCGCCTTCTGGAAGGCCGCCGGGCTGTCGACCAGCAGCTCGCCGACGTCGTCCGACAGGTAGTCGCGCATCGCGCGGGTGACGGCATCGCTTTCGCGGAATACCAGGAACGGCGCCGCGCGATCGCGGGCGGCCACGTCGATCTGCTCCCACTGCGTCTTGAGGTTGTCGAGATCCCACTGCAGCTCCTCGACCGAGCGGCCGACGCCGGCGGTGCGCACGATCGCGCCCATGCCGTCGGGAATCTGCAGCTGGCTCATGACCTCGCGCATCTGATCGCGGTCCTCGCCCTCGATGCGCCGCGACACGCCGCCGGCACGCGGGTTGTTCGGCATGAGTACGAGGAAGCGGCCCGCCAGGCTGATGAAGGTGGTGAGGGCTGCGCCCTTGGTGCCACGCTCCTCCTTCTCGACCTGGACGATGAGTTCCTGCCCCTCGGTCAGGAGCTCGCGGATGTTCATCCGTCCGCCCTGCGGCTGCTGGCGGAAGTACTCCTTGGAGACCTCCTTCAGCGGCAGGAAGCCATGGCGCTGCGCGCCGTAGTCGACGAAGCAGGCCTCGAGCGAGGGCTCGACGCGCGAAATCCGGGCCTTGTAGACGTTGGCTTTTTTCTGTTCGCGGGAAGGTAGATCGATACTGAGGTCGAACAGCTTCTGGCCATCAACCAGAGCGACGCGCAACTCCTCTTCCTGAGTTGCATTTACAAGCATTCTCTTCATGTGCCCCTACTGTGCAGTGAGGGGCCGGCAAGCGCACGGCAGTAGTCCGCGGCAGATGCTGTCCGCGGCAACGAAGCTTCCTTAAACCTGGCGAATGAGAGCGAGTCTCGTAATTCACGTTTTATGACCGCCTCGTTACGGGCGGTATGCAAAGGAAACCTTCGGTGAACTCGACCGACGGCGCCGGTTGCGGAAGTCTCGAACTGCGAGATTCGACGCAGCTGGCGCGATCTTGACGGCCCAAGCGATGGCCTCGATTCAAGAGGTCCAACAAAACGGGTGGCGGCATCCGCCGTCACCGCTGGTGCGTCCGCTTGACGGACGACTCAAAGAGTATACTCGACAGACCGTTGTAGAAACAATGCCTTACGCGACTGCAGCCGAAATCTCGTGGTCGAAGCCCCCGAAACCCGCACCGCCGTCCAGCATTTTGACGTCACCGAGGACGAGGCCGGACAGCGCCTCGACAACTACGTGCAGCGACGGCTCGGGGTGCCCCGCAGCCGCGTCTACCGCGTGATCCGCAAGGGCGAGGTGCGGGTGAACGGCAAGCGGGCGGATCCGGCGACCCGGCTGAGCCTCAATGACCGGATCCGCGTCCCGCCGGTGCGGGTCATGCCGGCGGCCGATCCGGGCAAGCCCTCGGCCGAGCTGATCGAGCGCATGCGAGCGGCCATCATCCACGAGGACGAGCGGCTGCTGGTGGTGGACAAGCCCGCGGGCGTCGCCGTGCACGGCGGGAGCGGCGTGAGCTTCGGCGTGATCGAGACGCTGCGGGCGGCGCGCCCCGGGGAGTACCTGGAGCTGGCGCACCGGCTCGACCGCGACACCAGCGGCTGCCTCGTGATCGCGCGCCGCGCCCCGGCGCTGCGCATCCTCCATGCCCTGCTGCGCGAGGACGGCTTCGAAAAGCGCTATCTCACGCTGCTCAAGGGGCCGTGGAATCTCGGTGCCAAGCGCATCGACGCGCCGCTCGTCACCGATGCCCGCGTGGGTGGTGAGCGCACCGTGCGTGTGGCGGCGCGCGGCAAGCCCTCGCTCAGCGCCTTCCGACCGGTGCAGTTCTTCGGCAGGACGGCCACCTTGATGGAGGTCTCGCTCGAGACCGGGCGCACGCACCAGATCCGCGTGCACGCCCAGCACGCGGGCCACCCGGTGGCGGGAGACGAGAAGTACGGCAACCCGGAATTCAACCAGGCGCTGCGCGCGCTCGGTCTGCGGCGCATGTTCCTGCATGCCAGCAGCCTCAGCTTCCAGTGGCCCGGAGGCGCGGAATTCAGCGTGAATGCGCCGCTGCCGGCGGACCTGGCGACCGTACTCGATGCCCTGGCGGGGAGCGGCAAGCCGCGCGCGACCCGGCGCGCCGCTAGGGAAGGCGGTAGCCGGCGCCGCGCAGCGCCCCGGCCAGCCAGATGAGCGGCAGGCCGATGAGCGCCGTGGGGTCGCGGCTCTCGATGTACTCGAACAGCGTGATGCCGAGCGCCTCGGCCTTGAAGCCCCCGGCGCAATCGAACGGCTGCTCGCGCGCCACGTAGCGCTCGATCTCCTCGGCACCGAGGGAGCGGAACACTACCGTGGTGGTATCGACGTGCGCGGCGTGCACGCCCGCGCCGGTGCCGGCCAGCGTGCAGGCGGTATGGAACAGCGCGGTCCTGCCGCTGAGTGAAGTCAGTTGTGCGCGGCAGGCGGCCGCATCGCCGGGCTTGCCGAGCACGCGCTCGCCCGCCGCCGCCACCTGGTCGCTGCCTATGACGATCGCATCCGGGAAGCGCCGCGCCACCGCCTGGGCCTTGGCCTGTGCGAGGCGCAGGGCCCGATCGGTCGCTGACTCGCCGGCGATGACCTCCTCGGGCACGCCGGGCGGGTGCGCCTCGAAGGGCACGCCCAGCCGCGTGAGCAGCTCGCGGCGATATGGGGACGTGGAGGCGAGGATGAGCGGTGGCACGCGGCGGCCTTGCGAATCGCCTTCGAGAAACAATGGCTTAGGCCCAAATCCGGCTTTGACTTGGGCGGACTCGCTACCTATTATACGCGCCCCATGTCGGGCCCCCGGGAAATGGCGCCCTGGTCGAAGCCACTCGAGGTGGACCGGCTGGCCGAGAGCCAGGCCGACCTCGACTATGAGATCGAGCTCGCGGAGCTGCCTGGTCTGCGCTCACTGCGCGGCGGGGTGGCCGGCAAGGTCGCAGGGCGGGTGCACTTCGGGCGCCGCTCGGGTACCGCGGTGGCGGCGCTGACCCTCGACGGCACGGCGACGCTACAGTGCCAGCGTTGCATGCAGCCGCTGCAGCTGCCGCTGCAGGCGGCGGCGGATGTGGCGCTCATCGCATCCGAGGCGGACGCGGCGAGCGTACCCGCCGACTTCGAGCCGGTGCTGGCTCCCGGTGGCCGCATCAGCATCGGCGAGCTCGTCACGGAGGAGTTGCTGCTGAGCCTGCCCATCGTGCCCGCGCATGCCGGCAGCGAGCCGTGCGCGAGCGTGCGGGAGCCGCCGCCGGCGGCGGGCGAGACGCACAAGCCGTTCGCGCGGCTGGCGGAGCTGATGAAACGTTAGGATCCAATTTTCGAATTCAGGAGCTTAAAGACACATGGCCGTTCAAAAGAGCCGCAAGACGCCCTCGCGACGCGGCATGCATCGCTCGCACGACGGGCTGGCCAAGCCGGCACTGTCGGTTGACGGACAGTCGGGTGAGACCCATCTGCGCCACCGGATCACTCCCGATGGCTTCTATCGCGGCCGGCGCGTCATCGAGAAGCCGGCCGAGAACGAGGACAAGGAATAGTCGCCTAGAGTCCGCGCCGCACCCAAAGGGCCTGCGTGCTGCCGATCGCGATCGATGTGATGAGCGGCGACAACGAGCCGCGCGAATACGTGGCCGGCGCGCTGCGCGCGCTGGCCGACGACCCGGAGCTGCGCGCGCTGCTGGTCGGTGACCCACAGCTGATCCAGGGCGAGCTCGCCACCCAGCCGGAAGACCTGCGCGCGCGGGCCACGACCACCGCGGCTTCGCAGGTGGTGACCATGGAGGAGAAGCCGCGTGAGGCGATCCGGCGCAAGAAGGACTCCTCGATGCGCCTGGCCGTCGACCTGGTGTACGAGGGTCGCGCCAGCGCCGCCGTGAGCGCCGGCAACACCGGTGCGCTCACCGCGATCGCTCACTTCGTGCTGAAGACGCTGCCCGGCGTGGAGCGCGCCGCGATCATCTCCGCCATCCCCGCGGCGCACGGCCTGACGCACATGCTCGATCTCGGCGCCAACACCAAGGCGACCCCCGAGCAGCTGCAGCAGTTCGCCGCCATGGGCGCCATCGTCGCCCGCGACGTGTACGGCCTGGCCAATCCGCGCATCGGCCTGCTCAATATCGGCGAGGAGGAGATGAAGGGACACGAGGGTGTGCAGGCCGCGCACGCGCTGCTCACCGGCACCGGACTCAACTACGTAGGCTTCGTCGAGGGTGATGACATCTTCTCCGGCGACGTCGACGTCGTGGTCACCGATGGGTTCACCGGCAACGTCGCCCTCAAGACCATGGAGGGCGTCGCCGGGCTGATCGTCGACCGCCTGCGCCAGGAATTCCAGGCCTCGCTCCTCGACCGGCTCGCCGGCCTCGTCGCCGGCCCGGTGCTGCGCCGGACCGCGGCCGGCATCGATCCGCGCCGCTACAACGGCGCCTGCATGGTCGGGCTGACCGGGATCGTGGTAAAAAGCCACGGGCGCGCTGACCGCGTCGCCTTCGCACGTGCGATCGGCACGGCGGCACTCGCGGCGCGGCGCGGACTGACCGCGCACATCGCGCAGGCATTGCACGCGCAAGGGGCGGCCAGTTGATCTATTCGCGCATCGCCGGCACCGGCTCGTACCTGCCGCAGAAGGTCGTCACCAACTTCGACCTCGAGAAGATCGTCGACACGTCCGACGAGTGGATCCGCAGCCGCACCGGCATCGAGCGCCGCCACGTGGCCGCCGACGGCGAGACCACCGTCGACCTGGCCGAACACGCCGCGCGCCGCGCGCTCGAGGCCGCGGGCCTCGCTCCCGGCGACGTCGATTTTATCGCCTTCGGCACCACCACCCCGGACCTGGTGTTTCCCAACTGCGGGGTGCTGCTGCAGCAGCGGCTCGGCTGCCGCGGCGTGCCGGCCTTCAGCGTCGAGACCGCCTGCGCCGGCTTCATGTACGCGCTCTCGATCGCCGACAAGTACGTGCGCTGCGGGGAGTCAAAGCGCGCTCTGGTCATCGGCGCGGAGACGCTCTCGCGCATCACCGACTGGAGTGACCGGGCCACCGCCGTGCTGTTTGCCGACGGCGCGGGCGCGGTGGTGCTCGAGCCGAGCGCCACTCCCGGGGTGCTGTCCACACACCTGCATGCCGACGGCCAGTACAAGGACATGCTCTACTGCGCCGTCGGCGTATCGAAGGGTTTCACGGGCAAACTCGCCATTACCATGACCGGCAGCGAGGTATTCAAAGTCGCGGTCACCAAGCTCGGCGACACCGTCGATGAGGCGCTCGCCGCCAACGGCCTCGACCGCAGCGCGCTCGACTGGCTGGTGCCGCACCAGGCCAACATCCGCATCATCCAGGCGACCGCCCGCAAGCTCGACATTCCCATGGAGCGGGTGATCGTCACCGTCCAGGAGCACGGCAATACCTCGGCGGCCTCGGTGCCGCTGGCGCTTGATGTCGCGGTGCGCGACGGGCGCATCCGCCGCGGCGAGCTGCTGCTGCTGGAAGCCTTCGGCGGTGGCTTCACCTGGGGCTCGGCACTGGTGCGCTACTAGCGGTACGCCGCCGGCAACGGCTGGCACTTTCGGCCACGCAAAAAAAACGCCGCGCATCTGCGCGGCGTTTTTCTGTCTTCGAAGTGCTGTTACTTCGAAACGGACCGCTTGAACATGCGGTCGATCTTCTCGTTGGTCGCATCGCAGCACGACTGGCTGGCATGCGCCGCCGCCAACGCCTGGTTGGCCGTGCTCTGCGCACCGCTGGCCGCCTGGCCGGCCGACTGAGCGGCACTGTTGGCTGCATCGGCCGAGCTCTTCGCGCCCGACGCGTCACCCTGTGCCTTCGCCAGCTGAGCCTTCAGGTCATCGATCTGAGCCTGAATGGGCTTCAGATCCGTGCAGCCTGCCAATCCCATCACTACCACGGCGGCCGCCGCCGCCACAACGCTCGCGCACTTCATAAACGTCCCCTTCTGGGTTGTTGATTCGGGAAGTCCTGATAACCGATATGCGAGTCCGGTGGGCAAGTTCCGCCGTAGTCGCCGCGCGCCACTGCACCAAATTTGACTCGGGAATGCAACTGCTGACATGTACTTATGTCTTCGGGCCGCGACAGGTGTATGAGCGGTTCAAACACGATGTGCAGCGCGTGTTTGCACCGCGTCGCGCGGTTGGAGCGTGAATTTACGCGCGCACTCGTTGGTTTCGCGCGTCGCATTCAGTGTGTGCGCGGCGTGGTGTCAGCATGTGTGGTGTTCCTTAAGAATTTTTAATCGCTGCTTCAGTGCTCATTCATGTCCGGCGTATGCCGCAAGTCGCGGGGCGGTGCTGGGGCGCTGCCGTCGTGCCTGCGGGGGCGTGCGGCATGGCGTCCGTGGCGGCCGTGACGGTTACGGCAGCGCTCGAAAGCTGGAGCTGCACGGGATGAGCAAAAATGCTTGCGGGCATGCCTTCTCTGGATATAATTACAGTAACTGTATATATAAACAGGTAGGCTCAAAAATGTCCGACCTCACCCCCCGTCAGACACAGATCCTGCGCCTCATCCAGCGTGTCATCGCCGAGACCGGCATGCCGCCCACGCGCGCCGAGATTGCGCACGAGCTGGGCTTTCGCTCGGCCAATGCCGCCGAGGAGCACCTGCGCGCCCTGGCCCGCAAGGGCGTCATTGCGCTGGTGCCGGGCACTTCGCGGGGGATCCAGCTGAAGGACACCATCCGCGAGCAGATGGGGTTGCCGCTCATTGGCCGGGTAGCGGCCGGCAAGCCCATTTTTGCCGAAGAGAATTTCGAGGCGCGGCTGCAGATCGATCCGGGGCTGTTCCAGCCGCGGCCGCACTACCTGCTGAAGGTCACCGGCATGAGCATGAAGGACGCCGGCATTCTGGACGGTGACCTGGTGGCGGTGCACCGCACCTCCGAAGTGCGCAGCCGGCAGATCGTGGTCGCGCGCCTCACCAACGAGGTCACGGTGAAGCGCTATCGCCAGGAAGGCTCGGTGGTATGGCTGCTGCCGGAGAATCCCGAGTTCGAGCCGATCAAGGTAGATCTTAAAGAGGAGCCGCTGCTCATCGAGGGGATCGTCGTCGGCGTGGTGCGCCGCGGCCGTGCGAGCGGCCTGATGTGAGCTGCGCATCGCGCGCATGAAGCACAGAGGGTGGCATCCTGTTCGTCGCTGAGTCGTGGCTGGGGATCCGAACATCGCTCGGTTGCTCGAGCATCCGGCCATCTGGCGCGGCCGCAGCGCGGCGGCGCAGCCGCCGGGGCTCCCGAGCGGCTTCGCCGCACTCGATGAGCACCTGCCCGGCCGCGGCTGGCCCCGCAGCGGCCTGATCGAAATCCTGGTCCCCCGCTTCGGCAGCGGCGAGCTGCGCCTGCTGCTGCCGGTACTCGCCGCGCTGACGCGCGCCGCCACGGCGCGCTGGTGCGTGTGGGTGACGCCGCCGCTGTTGCCCTTTGCACCGGCCCTGGTCGCCGGCGGGATCGTGCTCGAGCGGGTGGCGGTGGTAGGAGGCGCGCGGCCGCTGTGGGCTTTCGAGCAGACGCTGCGCTCGGGCGCCTGCGATGCAGTGCTCGCCTGGGCGCGGCAGCCCAGTGCCCGCAACATCCGCCGCCTGCAGCTGGCCGCCGAGCAGGGGCGTACGCTCGGGGTGCTGTTCCGGCCGCGCCGCGCGGCGCGTGAAGCCTCGAGCGCGGTGCTGCGGCTCGGCCTGGAACCGCAGGCTGGCGGCGTGCGCGTCACGCTGCTGAAAGCACGCGGCGCGCCGCGCACGGCGTTCTGCCTGGAGCTTTGAGCAGCACATGCGGCCGCGCCGATCCCTTCCGCTCCTGGTCCCCGCCGCACCGGCGCCGTGCGCGGTGCCACTGCGCGGGGTGGCGCTGGCCACGGGTGCGGCGCGCACCGCGGCCGAGCTGTGGCTGGGCGTGCATCTGCCGGGCGGTGCCGCGGGGGCGCAGCTCGCCGCGCTGGCCGAACGCGCGCAGCGCTTCACTCCGCGCGTGAGCCTCGAGCCACCGGACGGGCTGCTGCTCGAGGTGCGCGGCAGCCTGCACCTGTTCGCCGGTATCGGCGCGCTGCGCGCGGCGCTCCTCGGCGAGTGCCGCGGCCTGCAGCTGCAGGCGCAGCTCGCCTGCGCGCCCACGCCATTCGCGGCGCTCTGTGGCGCACGCGCCGGCCGGTCGTTCGAGATCCTCGAGCCGGCACAGCTCATCGGGCAGCTCACGCCCCTGCCGCTCACCGTGCTGCGCTGGCCGGAAGACACCGTGGCGCGGCTCGGGCGCCTGGGCGTGCGCACCGTAGGTGCGGCGCTGCGCCTGCCACGTGCCGGCTTTGCGCGCCGCTTCGGACCTGCAGCGCTCGCCACGCTCGACCGGCTCACCGGACGCGCGCCGGAAGTGCGTGCCGCGTTCGCGCCCGGGGTGCGCTTCCGCCGCCGGCGCGAGCTCGACTGCGAGCTGACGAGCCACGCGCGGCTGCTCGCGGCGCTCACGCCGCTGTGCGCCGAGCTCGGCGCCTTTCTGGACGCGCGCCAGTGCGGCGTGACTGAGTTCGAGTGTCGCCTCGTGCACCGCCAGCATCCCGCGACGTGCTGCCTGGTGCGTCTGGCGGCGCCGAGCGCTGATGCGCAGCGCTTTATCGCGCTGCTCGGCGAGCACCTCGCGGCGCTGCCGCTGCCCGAGGCGGTGCGTGCCTGCGAGCTGCGCGCCGCGCGCGTGGTGGCGCAGCCGCCGCAGGCCGCGTGTCTGTGGCAGCCCGGCGAGCACGGCGGCAGCCTCGCGCGCGAGGCCTGCGGTCTCATCGAGCGGCTGCGCGCCCGCCTGGGCCCCGAGGCCATACACGGCCTGACGTTCCTCGAGGGCCATCGGCCCGAGCACGCCTGGTCGCTGGGGCCGCCGCCCGCCACGCTCGGCGCGCAGGCCCGCAGCCACGCCGCGGCCGCGGCGCCACCCACGCCGCGGCCCCTGTGGCTCCTCGCGCCGCCGCAGCCGCTCGCCGCGTCGCAGGGCTGGCCGCGGCGCCGCGGGCCGCTGCGTCTGGTGAGCGAGCCCGAGCGCATCGAGAGCGGCTGGTGGGACGGGGCCGAGATCGCGCGCGACTATTACACCGCCGTCGACGCGCACGGGGTGCGGCTGTGGGTGTTCCGCGAGCGTCGCGCGCCGCACGGCTGGTTCCTGCACGGAGTGTTCGGATGACCGCCGGCGGGGCGGCGCCGGCGTACGCCGAGCTGCACTGCCTCTCCAACTTCACCTTCCTGCGCGGCGCCTCGCATCCGCACGAGCTCATCGAGCAGGCGGATGCGCTCGGCTACCGCGCGCTCGCCCTCACCGACGAGTGCTCGGTGGCGGGCGTGGTGCGCGCGCACATGGCGGCCAAGAACCGTCAGCTGCGGCTCATCGTCGGCGCCGAATTCCGCCTGGCCTGCGGCCTGAGGTTCGTGGCGCTCGCCACCGGGCGCTCCAGCTACGCGCGCCTGTGCCGCCTGATCAGCCGCGGCCGGCGCGCGGCCGCCAAGGGCGGGTACGCGCTGACGCGTGCCGATCTCGAGGCCGCAGGCCCCGCGGGCTGCTTCGTCCTATGGCTGCCGGCGCCGCAGCCGCAGCCCGAGGAGCTGCACTGGCTGCACGAGCGCTTCGCGCCGCGCGTGCGTATCGCCGTCGAGCTGCTGTGCGGGGGCGCGGACCGGGCGCGGCTCGCCACGCTGGCGGCGCTCGGTGCGCAGCGCGGCGTGCCGCTCGTCGCCAGCGGCGACGTGCACATGCACGTGCGCGCCCGGCGGCAGCTGCAGGATGCGCTGACGGCCATCCGCCTGAACGTGCCGATCGCGCAGCTGGGATCGCGCCTGTACCCCAACGGCGAGCGCCATCTGCGCGAGCGTGCGCGGCTGGCGCGGCTGTATCCGCCGCCGCTGCTGGCGGCGAGCGTGGAACTGGCGCAGGAGTGCCACTTCTCGCTCGATGAGCTGCGCTACGAGTACCCGCGCGAGCTGGTGCCGGCGGGGGAGACGCCGGGCAGCTACCTGCGGCGGCTGACGGAGGAGGGCGCGCGGCGGCGCTGGCCCGGGGGCATGCCGCCGGCCGAGCGCCGGGCACTCGAGCATGAGCTGGAACTCATCGAGGAGCTGCACTACGAGCCGTACTTCCTCACCGTGCAGGACATCGTGGCGTTCGCGCGCCGCCACGGGATCCTGTGCCAGGGGCGCGGCTCGGCCGCCAACTCGCGCGTGTGCTACTGCCTGGGCGTCACTTCGGTCGACCCGCAGCGCGGCGCGGCGCTGCTGTTCGAGCGCTTCATCTCGCGTGAGCGCAACGAGCCGCCGGACATCGACATCGACTTCGAGCACGAGCGGCGCGAGGAGGTGCTGCAGTACGTCTACGACAAGTACGGTCGCGCGCGCGCGGCGCTCGCCGCCACCGTCATCACCTACCGCCCGCGCAGTGCGCTGCGCGATCTGGGCAAGGCATTCGGGCTTACGCTCGCTGACAGTGCCCGCCTGGCGAAGGTCATGCAGTGGTGGGACGGGCGCGCGGCCATCCCCGAGCGGCTGCGCGAGGCGGGCTTCGACACTGACTGCGCGTGGCTGGCACGCCTGCTGCCGCTGGCGGCGGAGCTGGTGGCCCTGCCGGGCTTTCCACGCCATCTGTCGCAGCACGTCGGCGGCTTCGTGATCGCCGAGGGCCTGCTCGAGGAGCTGGTGCCGATCGAGAACGCCGCCATGCCCGGGCGCACCGTGGTGCAGTGGGACAAGGATGATCTCAATGACCTGGGACTGCTCAAGGTCGACCTGCTGGCCCTCGGCATGCTCACCGCTCTCAGGCGCGCATTCGTGCTGGTGAACGAATTCCGCGGCACCCGGCACGCACTCGGCGAGCTGCCCGCCGAGGATCCCGGGGTCTACGACATGCTGGGCCGCGCCGACACGGTCGGTGTGTTCCAGATCGAGTCGCGCGCGCAGATGGCCATGCTGCCGCGCCTCAAGCCGCGCTGCTACTACGACCTGGTGATCGAGGTGGCGATCGTGCGCCCCGGGCCCATCCAGGGCGACATGGTGCATCCGTACCTGCGCCGCCGCAGCGGCGCGGAGGCCGTCGACTATCCCGGCGAGGAAGTGCGCGCGGTGCTGCATCGGACACTCGGTGTGCCGATCTTCCAGGAGCAGGTGATGCAGATCGCGATCGTCGCCGCCGGCTTCACGCCGGGGGAGGCGGACGCGCTGCGCCGCGCGATGGGTGCCTGGAAGAAGACCGGCGGCCTGGATCCGTTCCGCGAGCGGCTGCTGCAGGGCATGCGTGCGCGCAACTACCCCGAGGAGTTCGCGCAACGCATCTACCAGCAGATGCTGGGATTCGGCGAGTACGGCTTTCCTGAGTGTGTGGTCGGTGAGACACGCGTCGTGGACGCTGACTCTGGGCGATGGGTCAGCATCGACGAAATCGCATCCGGGCGTGTTCGATTGAAGACCACTATTGCATGCGACGCCCAATTGCGTTTGCGGCCACGCCGGGTGCTAGCGGTCAAGTCCAGCGGGGTAAAGCCCGTTTGGCGCCTGCGGACAGCTCTGGGCCACACGCTAGTTGCAACGGCGCAGCACCCCTTTCTGACCATGGGAGGTTGGCGTCAGCTCGGGACGCTGCGAGTGGGTGACCATGTGGCGGCAGCGCGTTCACTGCCAATAACTGGGAATCGCCGCTGGCCGCGCCATCAAATCCTTGTTTTAGCGGATTTGATCGCCGAAGGAAATCTATGTCATCCAAGCACGTTTTATTTCTATACCACGGCTTCTTGGCACTGCCGGGATTTTGTACGAGCAGTCGAGGCGTTCCCCAACACGCGCGCAGTCGTTGAACGTCACAGGAGTTGCTTCTCGGTACGTGTTCGGCGGATTGATCGAGAGCATCCGCCGGGCGCTGTCAAATGGACGCGGAGATTGGGCATCTGGGGTCTTAGGGCGCGCGAAAAACATCTGCCGAGCGAAGTTTTCGAGCTATGCGACAGCAACATTGCACTGTTGCTTGCCCGACTTTGGGAAGGTGACGGCGGACTTTCAATGGCTGGGCATGCTTCATACGATACCGCTTCGCTGCAGCTGGCTTCGGAAGTGCAGCATTTGCTTCTGCGTCTGGGCATCGTCGCGCGCCACTATCGCCCGGTGCGCTCTTACCGGGGACGGAAACTCCAACATCACGTCATTACTGTTACCGGCGAAGAACCGTTGCGCCGGTTTTGGCAGTTTATCGGCCGCCGTTTTATGGACTCGGAAAAACGCAGGAGATCCCGGGCTCTGGCAACGCTTAGGCCTGGCCGCATGTCTCGTGACATCATTCCAGCAGAAGTCCGTGATCTCATCCGACGTGAGCGCTGCAGGGCCGGACTTACCTGTATCGGGCTGGGACAGGCGTCTGGTCTGGCTATTAGCGAAATATGCTCACGAAGTGCAGCGAAAATCGGTTTTCGCAGATTTGTGATTGAGCGTCTGGCAGCCGTATTGAACTCTCCAGATCTCACGCGCCTCGCAAACTCCGACGTCTACTGGGACAAGATCGTGGAGCTCGAAGAGCTTGGACCCCGAACAACATACGATCTGCAGATAGAGGCGGATCACAGTTTCGTGGCGAACAACCTCATTGTTCACAATTCGCACGCCATGAGTTTCGCTCTCCTAGTCTACGACTCCGCCTGGCTGAAGTGCTACGAGCCGGCGGCCTTCACCTGCGCGCTGCTCAACAGCCAGCCCATGGGCTTCTACGCCCCGGCGCAGCTGGTGCGCGATGCGCGTGCGCACGACGTCGAGGTGCGCGCGGTCGACGTGTGCGCCTCCGGCTGGGACTCCTCGCTCGAGCGGCGCGCCGACGGCGCGCCGACGCTGCGGCTCGGGCTGCGCATGGTGAAGTCGCTGTCGCAGGCCGGCGCCGCCCGCCTGGTCGCAGCGCGCGGCAGCGGCCCCTTCGCCAGCGTCCAGGATCTCGCCGCACGCGCCGCGCTCGATCGCGGCGATCTCGAGGCGCTCGCCGCCGCCGGGGCGCTCGCGGCCCTGAGCGGTAACCGGCACCTCGC
>Ga0134126_10005032_pt1 | contig 16508 bp, 11 predicted proteins | sample KB31752_FD_96881 | JGI IMG/M metagenome (GOLD analysis project Ga0134126, IMG submission 96881) | Terrestrial soil microbial communities with excess Nitrogen fertilizer from Kellogg Biological Station, Michigan, USA - KB3-175-2 | ecosystem: Environmental > Terrestrial > Soil > Unclassified ...
CCGTCGCGTGCTGCTCGCTGGCGGCGGCGGCCGCAACGGCGTGCTGTGGCATCTGCTCGAAGAGTTTGTTGAAGGCGTGCCCTTGCAGCGCACCGATGAAGTGAGTGTGCCCGCCGACGTGCGCAAGGCATTGTCGTTCGGCATGTTGGCGGCGCTGACACTCGATGGCGTGCCGGCCAATGTGCCGTCGGCGACGGGAGCCGCCGGTTCGCGTTTGCTCGGCAGCCTGACGCCCGGTTCGTCGATCAATTGGGCGCGTTGTCTGGCATGGATGGCGGCGCAAACGACGCCGCCGTTCACGCCGGAGATATGAGTGTCAGCGCTTATCCGTAGAGCGTTTCGCCAGGCGGTGCAGGGATGATTGGGCTTCCCGAGTCAACCGCGCATCGGGCGTTCCCGCGGCCAATTTCTCCAGCAGTTGTCGCGCGTCGGGCGTGCCGATCCGCTCGAGCGCTTCCACTACTCGGAACGCTCTCAAGGTTTCACGACTAGGAACGGAACGGACTAACTTCTCGCGCAACCCTTCCAGCCGCCGCCGAACTTCTGGAGTCGGCTGTTGCTCCAGCGTCTTGATTATCGCCGGCTCAACCAATTCGCCGAGTTTTTCCAATTCGCGGGCAGCTTTTTCGCGAACGGTAAAATGGTCACTATCGAGATCGCTTATAAGTCTTATTACTCGGCGGCTATCGAGGCTTGCCGGTCGTAAACGATCCTTCAGTAACAGAACTGCCTTCTCCGGCTCGTCAGTCAGGCGGGCGATGGCTCGATACGCCTTGGGCGCATCTGCCGCCATGTCGTCCCAGACCGATGCCCATTCGCTCGCCGAAACCTTTTGCCGGGGCCGAGCCAATGCCCGCCGCGCGGGGCGCACATCCCAAAGGAGAACCGTGGTATCGGTGCCTCCCGTGGCCAATCGGTCTCCATCGGGCGAGAAACTCAGAGAAGAGATGGCTGTCTGGCTCCCTTCCAGCCGTAGAAGCTCTTCGCCACGAAGGGTGTCCCAGATGCGGAGGAGATTGGCCGGTCCTGCCGTGGCCAGGAGTCGGCCATCAGAAGAAATGGCCATGCCCGAGCAACCTTTTACGCACCTTAGTTCTTGACCAGAGACAATCTCCCAAACGCGGACCTCGCCGCGTTGCAGATGATCCACTCTTCTCGTGATACCGTCCTTGTCCTCGACGAGTTCTACGCTATGCAAGTCTGCAATGGTGGAAACAAGGATGCGCCCATTGGGAGCGAATGCAAGAGAGGACATATTGCCCCCTTGGAAGCGAACGGTCTCTCGGCCCGTGATTATGTCCCAAAGATGAATCGTCTTGTTATAGCCGCTCGCGGCCAGAAAGCGGCCAACCGGAGAAAAGGCTTGGTCGCAAACGCCTCCAGCTACCTCGAAGGTGCGCAATTCTTTCCCCGTGGCCGCCTCACGCAGGCGGATTGTCGTCGATTCTTTGACGACGGCCAGGATTTTACCGTCCGGTGAGAGGGTGGGACGAAATATCGCCGGTTCGTTGGCCCACTGGCGTTTCTCACGACACAGAGCGACATCCCACAAAGAGAGGAAATAATATCCAGAGACGAGCAGAGACTCACTATTTTGGACAAAGCGGATGGAATTAATCGAATAATGCAGTTCGTGTGAGCGCCCGCGTTTCTCGCCGGTGCGTGCGGACCAGAACTGAATGTTGGAACAACTCGCCGTGGTCAAGCTGTTACCGTCGGGAGTGAAGGCAAGCGAGAGAACCGCGTCCGGAATGCTGTCTTGCGGATTGATGACGTTACCGGTTGCCATATCCCAGAGTTGAATATGCCCGGCAACCGCCGCCGCCAGAGTCCGGCCATCGGGAGAAATAGCAAGGGCCGTCGCCTCGTCTTCGCCGGCATTCAGGCAGCGGATTTCCTTCCCCGTCGCCGTCTCCCACTGGCGAATCGTTTTGTCCCCGCCGCCAGAGATGAGGTTTTTGCCGTCTAGAGAAAACGTCGTGACATCGGATGTACCTTTACGGCGCTTGGAGCGGCGCAATTCTTTCCGGGTACGCATATCCCAGAGAAGGGTCCGATCGAGACAGACCGAAGCGAGTGTCCGTCCATCCGAAGCGAATGCCAGCGCGTAAACGGCCTCTTGATGGCCGACCAGAGAAGATAGTTTCCGTCCGCTGGCGGTGTCCCAGAGGACGATGGCTTTGTCTGCTGTGGACGCGGCGAGGATCTTGCCATCGGGCGAAAACGCTGCCGCCAAGAGATCGTCAGGATCCCCCTCCAACGAATAGGCTTCTTTTCGGTTCGCCACATCCCACAACCGGGCCGAGCCGATATTGCCGCCGTCCACCAGAAATTTCCCGTCGGGAGAGAAGGCCACGCAACTCACTTGGGGGAGCAATTGCATGGGAATTGCCCCAGGCTCTCCCAGAGAGCGCAATTGCTTGCCTCTCGTGTCCCAGAGATACAACTGTCCGACATAGCTCCGGATGGCGAGTAATTTGCCGTCTGGGGAAAGAGCGATTGCGCCGCCATACAACTGCTGTGGTCCGGGCAGAGCCTTGCCGGTTTTCACATCCACAACGCCGACGGAATCGCCTCCCCAGAACAAGGATTTGCCGTCGGGAGAGAAGACCAGGCTTCGCGTACCCTGGGACGCTCGGAAACGCGCGGTGCCGATGCGCAGGAGTGCATGGTGGGGCAACGCATCGCCGTAGCGGTCGATGCGAACCGACTCGGCAGTCTCTCCCCGTCGGGCCAATGCACCGATTGCCACGACCAATACCATCAGCATTTCGATTTGCCTTCGGGGCACGGCCATGTTCTAAGTCTCCGCAGGTTCCTCGCGCGGCTCCAGCCGCACGACATGCCGCAACGACACAATGTCGTAGCGGGAGTACGCATGCGGCTCTTGTTCGGAGGGATAGCCGATGATGACTGAAGATAGACCCGCCATCACCAGATCGGGGTGATTGATTTCGTATATCGTCCCATCGCTGGTGATGACGCGGAAAGGGACGAAAGGTTTGCGTCGAACCAAGTCAAGAAAATCGCGGGCACTCATGAGCGTTCTCCTTGAGACGGGTGACTTTTGATTGCATTGTATCACGACGGCACCAGTTCGAGTTGAGCGGCGGTGCGCGTCCGGTCACTACCGGCGAGGAGCCACGCTTCTTGCTTGACGGCATCACTGCGCGCCGCCCGCAGACGGTCGATGATCGGCGGCGGCGCATGCACCAACAGACGATGATCGACGCGCTCCAACCGGCAAGCCTCAACCTCGGCCAGCGGCAGATTGCGCGGCGCGGACCAGGCTTGCCACGCCTCGCGCCACGCCTGCGGCGACGGTTCCGCGGCCAGATTGGGCAGCACTTCTTCCCAACCCTCCCCGAACGCCAGTATCGGCTCCGGTTCCAACTCCCAACCTTCCGCGCGCGCCGCAAACCCTAGCAGCGTCGGCTCGCCAGGCGATCCGGCCGCGCGAAGGAAAACAACCGGCAGTTGTTCGGGACTATCGAGAACCACGCGCCGCCAGTTCGTTGCCGGCGGTTCGTTGGAGAGAGGCGGGAGAAACGCCTCCACATCCGCCGGGAAGTGATAGCGTGTCTTCCATGAGGACGTTTGGCGGATGCACGCCTCAAGGCAGGTGAGATCAAAGGACCACGTCGCGACATCCGGCGCGGGGGCGGAGGCAAGAGCGCGCGGCAGGCGTCGCAGAGACAGGAAATGCGGCGTACATTGCAACTCGCTATTGTCCACGAAATAAAACGTTCGGCGTTCCTCGCTGCAAGTGGCCAGCGCGCCGGTTTCCAGGGCGTGCCGTCCCGCCGTCGTCACATCCCATGTCCCCGCGCCGTTCATGTGGAGCAGGCCAGCGGCGGTCAGTTGGTGAATTAACTGGCTGAGAACTTGGCCGTCGATTTGCAGATCGGCAAAGTAGTTTTCCGGATCGGGACCGCGCGGAATACGAGCATGGACCAGACGCAGAAGCGCTCGCTGCCAAAGGTCCAGCGAACGGGTGTGCGTCACACGAACCAGGCTTTCGACGCGATGGAGGAGGAGGCGACTGAACCACAATTGTTGTGGTTGCCGGCCAATCAATTCACGCCACCATCCCAGCAGAACGCGGCTGCCGGGCCAGGACGGGGCGAGGGCAGCGCTCATACGCCGCTGCCTTCCTGGATATGGAACGACGCCGGATGGCGGCCGTGTCCTTGCAGGTAATGCACCAACCGACTGACGATCCGGCCTTCCCCCTGCGCCGCCGTCTCGTCGAGATGATCGAGCGGGCCATGCCACTGACTGCGGCGTGCCAGCGTGCCGGGGTCGCCAAACAGAATCAGGCCGGACGCCGCGCGCGTCAACGCCTGGGTGAGAACATGCGGATGATCGCCGTAGCTGACCGCGCGATGCGTGTGGCTGCGAGTCAGGCTGACGCAGGCCAGCAGACATTCACGCTGATGGAACGCCGAGGGCAAGCCAACCTCGATCACCCCTTCGTTTTTCGTCAGAGCCGGCGTCTGGCGGATCAGGTGCCGCAACAATTCGACCTGGGCGGAATACAGAGCCATCACCGCGATGGCTGGCCCATGCTCGGGACGGGGACAACCGCAGCCGGGTTCGCACGACCAGACGAGACGCTGTTGCCAGCGCTCGCAAGCCGCCTGGAACGCAACGTCATCAACGAGCGTTTCCAGGCGTTTCACAACCGCCCGTGCTTCGAGATAGTTGACCACCCCTTGTCGGGGCAGCAGCGCCCGTAAGTCGGCGGGCAAATGCTCCAAGGGCCGATTGTCCGCCAGATCCATTTCCAGGCCCGCGCCGCCTTTGACCGAACGCAGACGCGGCGCACGTACCGACAGCGCCGCTTGGCCGCGTTCGCCGGAGGCATGGCTCGATTCGCCGCCATTGCAATGGGGAGCCGTATCGGGGCGATGCCGGTTCTCCAAAGATGCCAACGGGGGAACGGCGACAAACTCGACGGGGGCTTGCGAACCGGCAGAGTCGAACATGGCGACCAGCGGTTCGCAGGCACCGGCGAACAGCAGGTCCGATAGGAAGTGAGCCAAGGGCGGATCGAGACGATGCGGCACCGTCAGCAGCACCGTGCGCCCTGTGCTACGGAGTCCGAGATGCTCAGCGACCCATTGCTCGGCCCGCTCAAGCGTCCAGCCAGCGACGCGAGCGAATTGTAAATGGCTGGTGTGCCACAAAATAATTCCGTCGGTTGGCCGGGCGCATACGACCCGTTCGCATACGCCGTCTTCGAGTGCGGCTATCGCCGCGTCCGATTCCACTGCCGGTCCCACGAACTCCAGAACCACGCCCGCATCCGTCTCGCTCCAGCCCAACGCACGAGCGCGCGTGGAAACGGCCAACTCATCGAGTTCGTGGAAGATGAATTGCTTGGCCTCGGCAATACCGATGCCGGCCGGAAAGACGACTTCGGCGACCTGCGGCGTCTGGCGCGGGGCGGCGACGATGCGCAATTCAATCTCCGGCCGATCGACGATCGGCTCGGACTCGATCCATTTCTCGTGATCGGCGGGGATTGATCGCAGCCGGCAGACGAGGCGATCCTCGCGCTGCATCCAGACGAAAGGCAGACGGTGCGGCTCGGCGTGCAAGTTCTGCCAGAGGCGTTGAAAAAAGCCCGGCTGCGGTACGGCGGCGCGAGCCGCCTTGCGCGGCGCGGATGACGGGTGTTCGGCATCAGTCTGAGGTTCACCGACCAGCACCCAGCGCCTGGCTCGGCGGGCGGCAGTGGCGAATTCCGATTCGGTGACCTGATGCGTCTCGTCGAGAATCAGCACATCAAACAGGATCGGCGTTCCGTTGTGTTCGCCGAAATGGGCGTCGCGGGGCAAGGTTGTCGTCGTGGCGGCGACCACGTTGGCGCAGCCGGCCAACCGCTCCGGCGCGGTGCGCAGTCCGGTCTCCGTCGCTTGCAGCCATTGCTCCGCGGACTCCGCTTGTTGTTCGTCACGCTGCCGTTGCTGCTCCCATGTCGCACACGCGGCCAGGGTCGCTTGACGGCTCATCTCGGTCGGCGCGGCACCCAGCGCAAACGCCTGGCATGTCGTCCGCCATTGTTCCCGCAACGTGTCTTGTTCGCGCGAAACGGCGGCAATCTCGGCATCCAATTCGGCCTGTCGCCGGGCGATTTCGGCGTCCTTCAAACGACGGCACTCGACGGCGTAGTGGTCCTCGATGGCCGCATATTCGGCGAGGCGCGCGGTGATGTCCTGCTCCAGACGCTGCCGGGCGGCATGCAATTCGGCGCGGCGCATTTCCAGATCGCGCTCTTGCTCGGCGAGACCGGTCTGCATGCGGGCACGCCACCACGTTGCGGTCCAGAATCGCCGATGCTGCCTCGCCTCGGCCAAGGGGCGAATCCGCTCCCACTCGTTTTCGAGATGGCCCTGTTTGCCCGCGATCGTGTCCAACTCGGCTCGAAGTCCGGCCAGCTGACTTTCCAGGCGATCCAGGTTCTCCATCCGCGCACCGGCGCAGGCGTCCCATTGCGCCCGGAACGGAGCGGCGAGTTCGTCCGTGCAGCCCCCCTCCGCGCCGAGGCCGGCGCGATGCTCCGTCAGCATCCGCAAGCGAGCGGCGAGTTGTTCCTGTCGCTCCGCCGCTTCCACCAGCCGCGTCCACAGGGAACGCTCGCGCAACCGCACTTCATACGCCTGGCGTGCGGCATCTCGTGCCGCGCGGGCGGCGGGTAGGGTGAGTTCCTGATACGAGCGTAGACGCCCGGCCATCGTCAAGCGGACAATGCAGGCGGGTAAAGTCTCTGGAACCTCGTCGGGAGCGAGACAACGGATCGGGCAGACGGTTGGGTGGGAGCCAAGTCGTTCCAGCACGCGATCGAGAGCGGCAGCGGTCGGAGCCAGGAAGAGAACACGTTCGCCGCGCTGGGCCGCTTGCAAAATGATTTCCGCGATGATGCGCGATTTGCCGGTGCCAGGAAACCCCTGGATCAGACAGAGATCGGGAGTGGCCAGGGCGCGATCGACGGCATCGCGTTGCGTCCGATCCAGTTGGCGATCGTGATACTCCAAAGGCGGCGGATGCAGCGGCTCCATTTCTTGGATGTGGCCATTGAGCAGGGCAGCCAGAGCCGTTCGACGCGGGGCGGTAGAATGAGTGGGCGCGGCTAGTTGATGCGCGTAAAGGATGCCTTGCTGAGAAGCCCTGCTCAGCATCTCGTTCTGCTGGGCTGGGGAGGCGCGATGATACCATTCGCTCCACAGGGAGACATCGCCGAGAGCGGGTTGCGCGGCTCCGTGCGAGGACCGCGGCGCCGACCGGCCGGTTTGAGGCGCTCCGGTCGTGTCCAGAGGAGTCCCTTGATCGAGGGTGTGCCGTTCCCGTTGAGTCATCGAGTCCCTCAGATGCAATCCGTTCGCCATCCTTCCAGAAACCAGCCAGCGTAAGCCGGCCATTCGCCATCCTGCCAGACCTGACTATATATCATGCGGTTTATTGCTCGATGCGCCTACTGATTTCTGGACGATAGGCCCCATTGTGAGGATTTAGCGGCGGGATGGCGACGAACCTCCAGAAGGATGAGTCCCAACACTTCGTCCTTCCGAGGCATGATCCTCAACCGTCCGTAGTATAGACGGTACAAGGCGAGCAAGCTATGGAATTGCTATTTGTTTTCGTGGAAATCGCTTCCTCGTCAAATTTCACCCACCCGCAGCACAAAAGGCAACCCCCTTGCCGGCACTGCGGGCTGGTAAGGTCAGTTGATCCCCTCAACACTTAGCACGCGGATCACAATCTTCCCCAAGATTCGGTTGGCGGGCAAGAGCGGTGTGAGCGATTGCATCTCGTGCCACGAATGATCGGTGATCTTCACATGAGCGGCGCTGACGCCGCCCTGACCGAGCGTGGCGTCGAGTCCCAACCATTGACCATCAATCCATACTTCCGTCCACATGTGAAAGCCCATCAGCGGCCGCCGATTTTTCTCGACGTACAGTAATCCTATCGCGGTGCGTGCCGGAATGCCCTCCGCCCGGCACAGCGCGGCCGTCAGCAAGGCGTATTGCCGGCAATCGCCGCGCAGCTGACGAGCTACATCACCGGCTGGCCCCAGCGCCACGGCGTTATCGGCACACATGCTCTGCTTGACCCAGCGCTCCAGACGCCGTGCCTTCGCCCACGGATCTTTCTCGTCGCCGGCTGCCCGGCGAGCCAACTCCTTGATACGCGGATCATCGCAATTGATGAAGGGACACGATTCAAGAAATTCCGCCGGAGCCGCCTCGACTTCCGCGCGGCGTTCCGGCTTGCGAACGGGATGAACGTGCAGCTCGAACGTGTCGCCCTTGAGGTGACGAATCTCCTGATGATCGTCGCGTGCCAGCGCCGATGCGGGTTCGCGGTCGCCGCGCAGGGTGATGCGATAGACCGCCGAGCGTGTGGAGTACGGCCGCGTGATGGCGCGGTTGAGCGGGATCAATGTTTTCAGGCCGATGTCGGCCATGCGGCTCGGCGTCGCCGGAGCCTTAGCCGCCTCGCGGGTCGTCCGCGTCAGAATCACTGTACCCAAGCCATCCAACTCGAATTGTCGCCGCACTGGAACGAAGTGATCGTCCAACCACCACACCACCGGCGACGGCTGTACGCTGATTCCCGGCGCTTCGATCTTGTCCGCCGTCATCTCGACACGCCATAATTTCGTTCGCCGTGTTCCGAGCAAAGCGGGCACTTCTTCCCGTTCTTTAACGACGACATGGATTGTAAGGACGGTATTGTACGTCGGTTCGTAGCGGAGCAGCGACCAATGATCGCCCGTCTTCGGCTTGCGCTCTTGGAATAGATGTTCCAGACGATACAGGCCGATTACCTCGCCGCTCCAGCGAATGCGTCGCTCGATCCGCCCATTATCGACGCGGACATGTAAACGGCCCTCTTCGAGGACGCCGGTAAGCGTCAGCTGACGGCCGCCGTCCTGTCCCTGACGCATGAAGACGCCAACAACTTTACCTTCCGGCGTTTCCTCCGTGCCGTGTTCGCGGCGCAGGTGTATCAGAGCGTTATGACGTTTGAAGGTGAGATCCAACTCGGCGGTCGCGCGGAGGCGCTTGCCATCGTCGGCTTCCCATTTGCGAACGTGGGTATGCAGCGAACCGACCCGCGCTCCTTCGACGTGAGCGCTCTCCCATATCTCTTCGACCAGTTCGCCCGGCGCAGCCGCATGTAAGGGCGCAGCCGATCCAATCGCTATCGCCATCCCCAGACGCAACGCCGCGCTCGTCGTGATTTTCATGCGTCTCTTCTCCGTGTTCGCGTTCGAGGACCGAACGCCCCTACCGGAAATCATAACCGCTATCTACATCGAACGATTGCCGGAAAAGCCGGAAATGCGCGGAAAGTGATGTTTGTTAACCCGCAGCGCCAGCAAGGCTATCCCTTGCTGGCGTTGTGGGCTGGCCTGTAAAACCATCACCGAGAATTGATGGAACGAATTGGCCCACGGCGGAATCGCATTCTATAGTTCAGCAGACGAACGCAATCCCCGCGCTCTCACAAAATAACCGTTCCCCTCCCTCCCATTTCGCGCAAGGTGCATCCGTGAGTTCAGAGAAATTAACCGCTCATTTGCGAGTGGATCGATACGGGGATTTTCAACTGACCGATGCCATCCGGCCGGCGTTGCATGTGCCCGTCGTGCCTCGTCAGGGTTTTCGCGTCGATGTCTATCGCGATGCGCGGGCTGGTCTGCGTGTGCCGGTTCTGGCCGCAGCGGTTTCACGCGAGCAACTTTTCGATGTGTTTCTGGCGCTGTTGGCCCCTCTCGCCGACGCCGTGGATGTGGTTCTGGAAACGAGCCATCACAGCGAGGGCGCCAGCCATAAGGATCTGGTTCGCGAGCATATTGATTTGCCCGTGTTGATGAGCCATTTCTGCGACTTCGAGGAGCTACTACTCCACGATGGCTGCACCGGCGTCGCGGTTCTTGGCCGCAGCGGGCCGATGGAAGTGCAGTTCGACGAACACAAACTCTTGGTGGTCTATGCGCACGATCTGGCACCCTTTGAGGCGATCCTAAACGATTTCGGCATCCCGCGCAACGACGCCTTGAAGCTCATCACGGAGGGCGAGCATCTGCACAGCAGCGATCCGTCACACTTCGATCAATTCGAGCAATTGTGTTTTCGCCTGGGCATCGGCGAACCGGCCGAACACGTCAACTGGTGACAGAAGACAAAAACCATTCACCACGAAACACACGAAAGACACGAAAAAAAGACAAAAAAGAAGTGAAAGAGTATCGAGATTGCCTGTTGATTCCAGCACCTTTCTCGATCTATCTCTTCTTTTTTGTATTTTTTTCGTGTCTTTCGTGTGTTTCGTGGTGAATGAATTTTTGGTCAGGGCAAAGGCAGATCCTTGAACTCGAAATGGACCTGATGTTGCAACGTCCTCCACTCCTGGAAGATGAACTTGCTCGGTGGTCCCGTTTTGACGTTGGGTTGTGCGCCGTAGGTAAGCGTCACCTGTACGTTGTTCGGAGAACTGTTGTCCCAGCGCGTGCCGTAGACCTGGAACTTATGGCCCTTCTCATCCTGCAATTCGATGCGCTGAAATAGCGTTTGCATCCACGTCCAATCGTTGGGATTGTCCTTGTTGTCCTCCGTGATGTGCAACTTGATTTGATACTGCTTGTTGGGTTGAGCGCTGACATCCTCGAAGTGGAACGTAGTGGTGCCGACGCTGTTCTTTTTACCCTTGGCCTTGAGGATATTGTCCGCGACAACGACCGGCTTTTGTTCGACCAGCAACGTGACGGGGATGACGCCGCGGATGAGTTTGACTCGCGTGGCCCGTTCGGAAGGACGATGGAGAGTGAATTGGCTCTGCTGCATGTACGAACGATTGCCATTGCCGTAACGACTGATGAAACGCCCGCCGCCGAATCCACCGCCGAGGAATATCGCCTGATTGGGATTGTTGTTGATGGGAACGAGCATCGAGTTCTTGTCGTTGTCGTAAGCGGCGGTCAGCCGTATCTCGCCCATGCCCAACAGGGGAATGCGCGGCTCCGAGAATACCAGGAAGGTCAGCGTCAGGTTCTCATTACGCTGAGGCGAAGCTCCCGCGTTGCCGACGAGGCCGAAGTCCATGTTGCGAACCATCTGGAAGCCGGTCGGCACGAAGCGAAACGCGCCGTCATGCTGGACGTGCGGCGTGTAGCCGCCCTGATTTTGCAAGATGATACGCTCATCGCCGTAATTGTGCTGAAGCACCAAGTTGGCGTCGCGGCATAGGCGATCCAGCGCCTGCCAAAACGTGGCATCCTTGAAGTCGCAACTGTACGTCATCTGGGCGTTGTTCGGAGCAGTCCAAAACTCGATTTTGTAGCCCGTCTGTTTGGTCATCTCGTCGAAGATGGCGCGGAGGGGCTTGTGGCTCATGTGCAAGGTGACACGGCGCGGGGCGACGAAGGCGGCCGTTTCCAGCTGCGGGATGAGGTTGAATGCACGGCGACGGACCTCGGCATCGGGATGGCCGAGCGCTTTTTTCAGAGCGGGCACGACCTTGACGCCCTCCGCTTCGAGCAGGCGTGTCGCCTCATCGCGCTTGCGGAAATCCGTGTCGCCGAGTTGTTCGATCAGGCGATCGAACGTGGACGACGCCGGCGCGGGTGCGGGAGGTGCGGCGACTCCTGGAGCGATGAGGACAAGAGACAGCAGCGCGGCCAGCAGAAGGGGTTTGTACACGGGGATAATCTCCGCAAACGAGAAGGACGCTCCTATTAGGCTCGTGATGTGAATGATACCTTAGTCTCGTGTACTCCCGCAAGGAAATCCCTTCCGGTTGCGACGGCGCGGCCGGCGAGTACAATGGCGGAAGTAGCGAACGGTCATCCCACGCGGCAAGGACTCGATCAACCATGCTCACCTGCGCCTGCGGTGCTCGCTTCGAGGTAGACAATACACTGGCCGGCCAGGATGTACTCTGTCCGGAGTGCCAACAACCCCTCAAAGCGCCGGCCCAGGATCGTCTGCCGCAGGTAACCAGCGGCTGGGCGCTGGCCAGCGTTGTGCTTGCTCTCGTCGGTGCCTTCACCATTGTAGGCACTGTCCTCGCCGTCTTGCTCGGCTTCTACGCCCTACGGCATATTTCGCGCAATCGCCAGCGCGTCCGCGGCATCGGCTTAGCCATCTTCGGTATCTACCTCGGCACCAAGTTCACCGCTCTAACCATCCTCGCACTGAGTAACAGCGACTTGTTCGGCCTGGAAAACCTGATGCGCGAGAAATTTACGGCAGAGCAGGTCGATACCAGTGGACCGCTGGAGGTTGTGCAGGGAGCCAAGGGCTTCGCCATCACGCGGCCCAGCGAGAAATGGGGGCAGGTGGCCGGCAATCAAAGCGACGATCCGGCCGTGTCTCTTTTGCAGAGGAATCGCGATCTGCTGTTGATGCAAGTGGCCCGTTACGCTTTCCTCGACGTGCGGACGCTGCCGCCCGGCAACATCCGCAATCTCGACCAGTGCCAGGACGACATCCTCACGGAGTTCGAGAATCGTCCTCGGCAGGCGAATCCGTTTGCCGAAGACGATGACGATTTCCCGGCCGCGATCCACGCGCGGCTGTTGGCGAGCCGGCAATTGGAAACGAAGGACGGCGTGGAGGGACGCGAAATGGACGTGGATGTGCGCTCAGGCGGGCAGCCGTGGCGCTTCACCATCCGCCTGTATCGACGCGGCAACGGCCGCATTTACGTCGTCCGCGCCTACACGCAGAAACGCCGCTACAACAAGAACAAGAGCGAACTGGAAATGGCTCTCGATAGCTTCCGCATTCTGCGCCGTTGAGGGAGGAGTATGCGAACCTGTCATTTTCACGCCGACCGTCCGGGCGTTGGTGTCTGCATGCGTTGCCGGGTGGTTATCTGCGCGGTGTGCTGCACGCGATTGAACGGGGTCAATCACTGCCACGCCTGTCTCAAGGTGCTTGGCGGACGACGTGAGGAGGCAACAGCGGGCGGCGGTTTGTGGGGCGTGTCCGCGGCGCTGCTACTGGGCGTGGCGTGGTTCGTGCTGTTTGGTCTATGCTGGGCCGTTAGTGGAACGATGGTGCCGTAGTCCTTTGCCAGCCCGCAGCGCCGGCAAGGGAACCCTTGCTGGCGCTGCGGGCTGGCAAACGGCTGAAGAAAGGCAGAGGCGACGGTGGAGATTCGACCGCGGACCACGGGAGAGATCCTTGATGATGCTTGGCGATTGACCCTGGCCGACGCCCTCCCGCTCCTGCTATTCAGCGTGCTCTTTTTAATTCCGGCTTTCACTGTACTGCTGCTGTTAGTGGCGGAACCCGTCCCGGCGGGGATCGCTCAGTGTGGCTTGCCGGCCTTGGCCGCTGTGCTGCTGCCGCTCACGGGTTTGGCGTCCGGCGCCTGTCAGGAACTGTTTCGTAGACGGGCCGCGGATGAGTCCGCTTCCGTGCGTGACTGCCTGGCGGCAACGCTGCGCCACGGTCTGGAGCATGCGGCGGCGCGGGCTGTGCTGATGGTTGGCGTCGTGCTAGGACTGTTCCTACTGTTGATCCCTGGCCTGACATTATGGTCGAGCTGCACGTCTCTCCATGTGTTGCTCGCGGCCGGCAAAGGCCGGTCGGGAACTTTGTTCCGTGAACTGCGCCGCGATGCCGCCTCTGCCGCGATCAAGTCCGCCGCCATCACGTTTTGCCGGCTGCCCCTACTATTTCTTGTCGCCGTCGAATTGCACATGCTTGGCCTCGCCCTTCTGTGGATCGCGGACAATTTGGGCGGCTTCGATACGGCCCTGCTCAGCGTCGAGCTGACTTTCGGCGCGAACTCCGTTTACACGATGGCCCTGTTTCTACTGAGTTGGCTGCTGCTCACGCCATTTTTCGAGGCCGGTAATTTCCTCTTGCACACCGACATTCGCACACGCCAGGAAGGACTCGATCTGCAATATCGCGTCCAGCGTGCCTTCGCCAACTCTCCATCCAGTAGGCAGCCGGCAGTAGGAAGGCGAACGCTGCTTTCCTGCTTATTGCTTACTGCCTACTGCCTACTGCCTACGGCGGCGCGGGCGGATGAAGAGCAACTCGACGTAGTGCGTTCCGTTCGCCAAGGAATCGAGACGATCCGCGACGAGGTGAAAAAGGCGGAGCCTTATCCGGGTGGCCAGCGCTGGACGGGCCGGCTGCACGGGATGGAGGTACAGCTGGTAAACTCGGTCGATGGGGAGCGTCAGCGTTTTCGCTGGTTCGATCGGGCTATCGCCGACTTTGGGGATCGCAAACGTGAGGATGCCCTGCATGTACTCGATGATTTGCACCGGCGTCTCTCGCTGCTTGAGGATTCGCTGGCACCGCGTCAGGAGCCGGCGAAGGAGAGCGAAGACGGGCAGACTCGGCGTTCGCCGGAAGATGTCAAATCGCTCTTACGCGGCACGGAGGCACGCAAGCGCGATCGCGCCCATCCTCGGGAGAGAATCAAAGAGGAGGGCAAAGAACCCAAGCGTGAGGAAATCAAGCGCGACGATCCCGAAGCGGAAGACCATCAGAATGGGCCGCGCATTCGCGGCGGTGGTGGACCCAGTGTGAGCGCGCCGGGTGGCGGCGGTTTGTCGATTCTGGGTTGGGTGCTGCTGGCTGGGCTGGGGTTGGCCGTCTTGATTGTGGCGCTCGTTTTGTTTCTGATGCGGCCTCGCGGCCCGCGTGTACCGAAAGCGACGACCACAACCGGAGCCGAGCCGACGGCGGACAGCGAGACCAGGCAAGTGCTGGAGGAATCGCCCACCGAGTTATGGCGTCAGGCCGAGGGCTTGGCCGGCGAAGGACGATTCCGCGACGCCGTGCGAATCCTGTATCTCGCCGTGCTGTCGCTGCTGCATCGCCGGCAGTTCATCCGTTTCGAGCCGACCCGGACCAACGGTGAATATGTCCGGCAAATCCGTCTGTCCGAGCAAGCGCCCATCGAGTTGCACGATCCCTTTCACGGACTGACCGACCTGTTCGAGGCGAAGTGGTACGGCGAGCGTGCTTGCGAAAGCGGTGACTATCGCGCCTGCCGCACGCTGGCCGAGGAGATACAACGGCTATCCGCTATCCGCTAACCGCAATCCGCCAAAGATGATAGCGGATAGCGGATAGCGGACAGCGGATAGCGGATAGCGGATATGACACGTTTCGCTTACTGGTGCCTGATTGTCTTGATGCTCGGCGTCTTTGGCGTCGTGACGGCGCATCTGTTGCGCGAGCGCAGTCTGGCGGGCCGCGATATGCCGGCGTACTCGGTTTATTCGGAAGCGAGCGATGGACTCGGCGAAGCGGCGCACGTCTTGCGCCGCCTGGGGTGGACGCCGGTAGCAGTGACGCAACCGATCCAACCCTCGCGGCAGCATGGCCTGCTGATTCTGACGGAGCCGCCGCGCCGTAGCCTGTTCGGAGAGGAAGCCGACGCGATTTCGGATAGCGACGCGAAAGCATTGTTGCGCTGGGTCGAGCAGGGCAACACGCTATTGCTGATGAGCCGCAAGAACACGGCGCTGCATCGGGCGCTGCACGTCGTCATCAACGAGGGCGCTCGCCGCGAGGAGGAGCATTTCGCCCCGGTGGACCTTGGCGCGGCCGGGGGCTATACCGAAGGCATCGAGCATCTCAGCGTCGGCTCGCGCGCTACGCTGCGCGTGCCGAGCGGCGGCTTGCCGTTGTGGTGGTTGGGCGATCAACCTAATGCTGTTCTGCTGCGTCGCAAGAAGGGGCGGGTGTTGCTCGTGGCCGATCCGCGTTTGCTGACGCAAGAGGGGTTGGTTCGCTCCGACGGGGAACCACGCGATGATAACGTGGTGTTCCTGGCCAACGTGGCGGCGCTCGATGCGCGCGAGGGCAAGGTCTATTTCGACGAATACCATCATGGTTTGCGCTCCGGCGGCGGATTCTGGAGTTACCTGGGCTACCACGGCGAGAAGGCGACGCCGATTCTGCTGCTCGTGGTGTTGCTCGTCGCGGGATGGACGTGGGCGGTGCGGCTGGGGCCGGCGGTGCCGACGCCGAAGACATCCAGCGCCGACGCGGTCGATTACGCCTCGGCGCTGGCGCGGCTGTATCAGCGGACGGGAGCGCGGCGTTTGCTGGCGCGTACGCTGGTGCGCGGTTTCCTCGCCACGCTGACGCGGCACTTGCGTCTGCGTCGCAACGCGCTGCCGGCCGAGATTCTGGCCGCGTGGCGGTTGCACGATCCGGGACCATCGATGCAGCGTTTGCAGACGCTGCTGCGCGGCGTCGGCGAACTGCGCCGCGGCGAAGCGTCTGAACGTCAACTGCTGGCGTGGGCGCAGGCGTTCGGCCAATTTACGCACGAAATGCAATGAACAGTGTTCAGTGTTCAGTGTTGGGTTAATGACAACAGGCGGGGAATTAGTTTATTGAACACTGAACACTGAAAACTGAAAACTGAAAACTGAACACTTATCCCGCCCGGCGTCGCGTGAGAGCGGCAAGCTCCAGCTTGATGAGTTGTTGCACGATAGCGGTGGCGCG
>Ga0134126_10005034_pt1 | contig 16506 bp, 16 predicted proteins | sample KB31752_FD_96881 | JGI IMG/M metagenome (GOLD analysis project Ga0134126, IMG submission 96881) | Terrestrial soil microbial communities with excess Nitrogen fertilizer from Kellogg Biological Station, Michigan, USA - KB3-175-2 | ecosystem: Environmental > Terrestrial > Soil > Unclassified ...
GCGTTCCGTCCGACCACTTGACGTCGTGGCGCAGGTGGAACGTCCAGGTCAGTCCGTCAGGGCTGGTCTCCCAGGACGTGGCCACTGCCGGCTTCGGCTTGCCGTCGGCGTCGATGTCGGTGAGGCCGACGATCAGTTGGCTGACGATGTTGGCTTCCCAGACCCCATCGAAGTGGGCCGGATCGAGCGAGGTGGGCTCGGCGCCGTTGCCATCGGAGAGGCAGAGGGCGCCCGGCGGACAAGGCGGGCGGTGGCCCTCGTGCTGGCAGGCGCCCAGGGTCAGGGACACGCCCAGGACCAGCGTCGCTGCGATCAGCCCGAGGACGCGACCGGTCATGAAGGCCGCCCGATGCGCTTGATCTCCCACTCCAGCAGCACGCCGGTCTTGGCCTGAACGTCCGCGCGCACCGCCTCGCCAAGACCCTCCAGGTCGGCCGCGGTCGCCTCGCCGGTGTTGATCATGAAGTTCGAGTGCAGGGGCGAGAACATCGCCCCGCCGAACACCTTGCCGCGCCAGCCGGCTTCGTCGACCAGCTTCCAGGCGCTGTGGCCAGGCGGGTTCTTGAAGGTCGAGCCGCCGGTCTTCTCGCGGATCGGCTGGGTGGTCTCGCGGCGGGCAGTGATCTCGTCGATGGTGGCGGCGATCACCGCCGGGTCGTCGGGCCGGCCCTGGTAGACCGCGCCCAGCCAGATGATCGAGCCTTCTGGCACGGCGCTGTGGCGATAGGTGTAGCCGAGGTCGTCGAGGGTGCGGATCTGCTGTTGGCCGAAGCGGTCGACGCCCCAGGCGACCTTGAGGACGTCCTTGGTCTCGGCCCCGTAGCAACCGGCGTTCATGGTGAGCGCGCCGCCGATCGTGCCGGGGATGCCGGCGTAGAACTCCAGGCCCGCGATGCCGGCTTTGGCGGCGGCGCGGGCGACCGCCGCATCGAGCGCGCCGGGCTCGGCGATCACTGCGGCGTCCTCGGCCTGTACGTGGATGCCGGCGAACGCTCGCCCGGCCAGCCGCACGACCACCCCGTCGACGCCGCCGTCCCGGATGATGACGTTGGAGCCGACGCCGAGCACGGTCAGCGGGACCTCCTCGGGCAGGCCGGCAAGGAACTGGCTCAGGTCCTCCGCGTCGGCTGGCAGGAACAGCACATCGGCCGGCCCGCCGACCCGGAACCAGGTGAACGGCGCCAGCGGCTCGTCGTGGAGCAGTTTGCCGCGGACCGCGGGGAGATCGTTGCACCAGCTCGCGCTCACTGCCCCATCGCCTCCAGCTGCGCGGGGAGGGCCTGGGCCCAGGCGGTGATGTCGCCGGCGCCGAGGCAGACCACGAGGTCGCCTTCCTTTGCCTCGGCGGCGATCAGCGCCGGCAGCGCGGCGGGGGTTTCCAGGGCGAGCACATGGCGGTGACCATGGCGCTTCAGGCCCTCCACCAGCGCGTCGCGGCTGGCGCCCTCGATCGGCGCCTCACCGGCAGGGTAGACGTCGGCAACGATCACCAGGTCGGCGTCGTTGAAGGCGCGGCAGAACTCCTGAAAGAGGTCGCGCAGGCGGGTGTAGCGATGCGGCTGCACCACGGCGATCACCCGGCCGTTGGTGACCGCGCGGGCGGCGCGCAGCACATGGGTGATCTCGACCGGGTGGTGGCCGTAGTCGTCAACCACGCGCACGCCCCGGCCCTGGCCGGTGAAGGTGAACCGGCGGCGAACGCCGCCGAATTCCGCCAGGCCCTTGCGGATCGCTTTCTCCGGCGCGCCGAGCTCGCGGCCGATGGCGATTGCGGCCAGCGCGTTCAGCACATTGTGTTCGCCGGCCATCGGCAGGGTGACCTCGCCGAGCACGGTCGTCGTCCCGTCCGGCGAGTTGATCAGCGTATCGAACGTCGAGCCCTCGGCGCCGAAGCCGACGTTGAGCGCCCGCACCTCCGCCTGCGGATTGGTCCCATAGGTGATCAGGCGGCGGTTCTCGACCTTCGAGGCCATCTCCTGCACGTCCGGGTCATCGATGCAGACCGCGGCGAAGCCGTAGAACGCGATGCTGCCGACGAAGTCCTGGAACGCCCGCTTCACCGCATCGAAGCTCTCGTAGTAGTCGAGGTGCTCGGGATCGATGTTGGTGACCACGGCGACGGTGGGGCGAAGGCGCAGGAACGTGCCGTCGCTCTCGTCGGCCTCGACGACGATCCAATCCCCCTCGCCCACCTTCGCGTTGGCGCCGTAGGCGTTGATGATGCCGCCGTTGACGACGGTGGGATCGAAGCCGGCGGCGTCGAGGATGGCGGCGACCATCGAGGTGGTGGTGGTCTTGCCGTGCGTGCCGCCGACCGCCACCGAGTGCTGCTGGCGCATCAGCTCGGCCAGCATCTCGGCGCGGCGCACTAACGGGATGCGGCGGACGCGGGCGGACGCGAGTTCCGGGTTATCCGCCTTCACCGCGCTGGTGAAGACGACGGCAGAGGCGCCCTCGATGTGGGCGGCGTCGTGGCCGACGAAGATCCGTGCGCCGAGCTTTTCCAGCCGCTCGGTGTTGGCGCTGGCGCGGGCGTCGGAGCCCTGCACCTGGTAGCCGATGCGCAGCATGATCTCGGCGATGGCGCTCATGCCGATCCCGCCGATGCCGACGAAATGCACGGGGCCGAGGTCGAACGGAACGGGCCGGCGATTCATCCGCGCTGCTTAGCCGAGATTAACGGGATGCACACGTGGGGCTGCTCGGCGATCGGTCAAGCGGCATGCCGTGCTCGCGCCGCGACCGCCGCTGGACGCGCGTAGCAGCATTGCAGCCAGTCGGAGACGCGGGGATACGACGTCAGGTCCAGCCGGCCGGCGCGCGAGGGTGACAGCACGGCGGCGACGTTGAGGTCGGCGACGGTGAAGGTCCCGCCCAGCAGCCAGCCGCGCTCTGCCAGCGCGCGCTCCAGCGTGGCCAGCGCCGCGGCGATCACCGGAGCGGCGTGCGGCGCGGCGGCAGCCTGCAGGTCGGCGAGCAGCGCATCGCCCATGATCCACGGCTCCAGCTGGCCTTGCGCCCAGAGGCTCCAGCGCCAGGCTTGAGCCTCGCCTTCCAGCGTCGCGGGATAGAGGCCGCCGAGGGCGTGCTTCCTGGCGAGGTAGAGGTTGATGGCGAGGGATTCGGCGAGCGCGAAGCCGTCGTCTTCGATGGTGGGGATCGCGCCGGCGGGGTTGAGCCGCAGGAACTCAGGCGACTTCAGCTGCGGGTCGTCGAAGGCGACGGGATCGTGGGTGTAGTCGAGGCCGAGCTCCTCGGCCATCCAGAGGACCCGCATGGTGCGGCTGCGGGCCGAGCCGTGAATCGTCAGCGCCATGGCCGGGTTTGCCGGCGACTTGAGCGCCGGTCAATCGGCGCGGAGCGCGACCAGAGCGCGACCCGCCAGGGCGTGAGGTCGAGGACGACCGCTTCGAAAATGGCGAACGTCACCAGGCCGAAGCCCAGTGAGCCAAGAAGCCACTCAACGATCCGTCGGGCGGGGAGCGAGCCAGTGGCGGATCGGGCGCCAGACGCCAAGGACGATGGCGCCGACGCCGATCACCAGTTCTGCGGCGATGAGCAGGAAGACCAGCAGCATCAGCACGTTGGCGGCGCCGTTCTGCTTCGGGATGATCGCGGCCATCACCGCCGCGGCCGACAGCGACACGACCCCGATGAGGATCAGCACCGGACGCAGGATGGTCATCCACATCATGTCGCACCTCCAGCGACAGGCGGCAGCTTAGGCGCTGGCGACTATGACCTAGATGTAGGTCAGGCGGCAGTCTTTTCCACGAGGTCCGCCAGGCGGTCGGCGGCGTCGGGCTTGGCGACGGCGTGGGCGGCTGCGGCCATCGCGGCGAGCTTGGCGGGGTCGTCCAGCAGGCGCTGCAGCGCGGCGGCAAGGCTCTCGGCGGTCAGCGCGTCCTCGCGTAGTACTTCGGCGGCGCCGGCTTCGGCGAGCAGGCGGGCGTTCTGGCCCTGGTCGTCGTCGAGCGCGATCTTCAGCGGGATCAGGATGGCCGGGCGGCCGGCGACCGCGATCTCGCAAACGGTGGAGGCGCCGGCGCGGCCAATCATCAGGTGGGCGGCCGCGAGCCGGTCCGCCATCTTGTCGAAGAACGGCGCGATCTCGGCCTCGACTCCAGCGGCGCGATAGGTGGCGGTGGCGCCCTCGATCGATTCGGCGCGGGTCTGCTGCTGCACCTTCAGGCGGCCGCGCAGGGCTTCGGGAAGCAGCGCGACGGCCTTGGGAACCGTCTCGGACAGCAGCCGCGCGCCCTGGCTGCCGCCGGTGACCAGCAGGCGCAGTTCGCCAGAGGAAGCGCCGCTTGGCGGTTCGTAGGCCCGGTCGTAGAGGGCCTGGATCTCCGGGCGCACCGGGTTGCCAACGACGACAGCGCGGGCTGCGACCTTGGCCGGGGCCTTCTGCAGGGTCGGGAAGGCGCAGGCGATCTGGGTGACGAACGAGGCGAGCAGCCGGTTGGCGCGGCCCATCACCGCGTTCTGCTCGTGGATAGTGGTCTTGCGGCCCTGGCTGATCGCCGCGATCAACGCCGGCAGCGACGGGTAGCCGCCGAAGCCGATGACCACGGCCGGTTGCAGCGTCGCGAGCTCGGCGCGCGCCTGCATAACGCCCTTCAGGATCGCCGCGCCGGCCTTGAAGGCGCCCAGCGGATCGCCCGGCCTGAAGGTGGCGGCCGAGAGCCGGATGCGGCGCTCGGCCGGGAAGGCGGCGGAGAGGGTCTGCACGCGCTCGTCGGTGGCCAGCACCACGCGCCAGCCGCGGGCGGTCAGCGCCTGCGCTAGCGCCTGGGCTGGGAACAGGTGGCCGCCGGTGCCGCCCGCGGCCACCACCGCCAGCTTGCCCCCCGACGCGCCAGTTGGGCCCTCACTCAAAGGCGCCGCCCTTCTGGCGGCCCGGCGGCGCGTAGGCGCCTGGCCTGCGGCGGGTGAGCGCCAGCGCCATGCCGAGCGTCAGGCCCGTCGCCACCATCGAGGAGCCGCCATACGAGATGAACGGCAGCGTCATCCCCTTGGTCGGCATCAGGTCGAGGTTCACCGCGACGTTGATGAAGGCCTGCATGCCGACCAGCACGAAGAGGCCGGCCGCCGCCACCTGCTCGAACGGGTCGGAGAGCCGCATCGCCTTGAAGAGGCCGCGCAGGGTCAGGAACATGAAAAGCGCGATCAGGATCAGCGAGAACCAGAGGCCATACTCCTCGGCAGAGGCCGAATAGATGAAGTCGGTGTGCATGTCGGGCACCTCGCGCTTCATGATGCCCTCGCCGGGGCCGCGGCCGAACAGGCCGCCGGCGGCGATCGCCTGGGCGGCGCGGTCGACCTGGTGGGTGTCGAGCGTCTTGTCATGGCCGAAGAAGCGGTCGACGCGGCTCGCCACGTGCTGGAACAGGAAATAGGTGCTGGCGAGGCCGGCCGCGGCGGTGGCGCCCAGGCCCATCACCCAGCTCATCGGCACGCCGGCCATCCAGAACGCCGCGCCGAACGCGACGGTGATCAGCACGGTCTGGCCGACGTCGGGCTCGACCAGCAGCAGGGCCACCGAGAGCAGGTAGAGGCAGAAGGCGATCGAGACGCCGGGCACGCCCTCGCCTTTCTGGCCTTCGGAGAACATCCAGGCGACCAGCACGATCAGCGCCGGCTTCATGAACTCCGACGGCTGCAGCGTGAAGCCGAAGATCTCCACCCAGCGGGTCGCCCCCTTGGCGTTGTGGCCGAGGAAGATCAGCCCGAACATCAGCGCGATGGTGACGATGTAGATGAAGAAGGCGGAGCGGCGCACGCCCCGCGGTGTCAGCACCGAGACGGAAAGCAGCACGGCGACGCCGACCACCGCGAAGATCGACTGGCGGACGGCGAAGTGGAACGGGAAGGCGATGTCGAGCCGCGAGGCGGCCGCCGGGCTGGAGCCGAACGAGAGCAGGACGCCAAGGCCGATCAGCGCCAGCGCGGCGCCCAACAGCCAGTGGTCGACCGTCCACCACCACAGGCCGAGCCGCGATGTGTCGGCGCGGGAGAACGGGTGCTTCGAGGCAGGAAGCTCGATCTCTGCCATGGGCGCTAGGCGTGCGCCTCTCTGGGAACCGGAACGGTGAGTTGGTGGACGGCGGCGCGGAACGCCTCGCCGCGGTCCTCGAAGTCGGCGAACTGGTCGAACGAGGCGCAGGCCGGCGAGAGCAGCACGATGGCGTCCTCGCCCGACGCGCGGGCATCGTCGAAGGCGGCGCGGACGGCCTTCTCCATCGTCCCGCAACGGGCGTACGGCGCGCGGCGGCCGAGCGTGGCGGCGAAGTCGTCCTGGGCCTCGCCGATCAGATAGGCCTTGGCGACGGCGCCAAAGAGGTCAGTCAGGCTCTCGATGCCGCCGGCCTTGGGCTGGCCGCCGGCGATCCAGTAGACCTTCGGGTAGCTGGAGAGCGCCTGGCGCGCGGCGTCGGCATTGGTGGCCTTGCTGTCATTGACGAAGCGCACGCGGCCGATCGCGCCCACCGTCTCCATGCGGTGGGCCAGGCCCGGGAAGGTCATCAGTCCCTGCGCGGCGACCTGTTCGGAGAGGCCGAGCGCGCGGGCGGCGGCGTAGGCGGCCGCCGCGTTCTGCCAGTTGTGGCGGCCCGGCAGCGAGACGGCGCGGGTCAGGTCGACGATCTCGGTCACCCGCTCGCCCATCGCGTCGTACAGCACGCCCTGCAGCGCGTAGACGCCGCGGCCCATCGAGCGGCGGGCGCTGATCGGCACGATTGTGCGCCGGTTCAGCGCGGTGATCTCGGTGACGATCTGCTGGCACCAGGCGTCGTCGACCCCGACGATCGCGGTGTCGCCCTTGCCCTGGTTGAGCAGGATGCGCTTCTTGGCCGCGACGTAGCCGTCCATGTCGCCGTGCCGCTCGAGGTGGTCGGGCGAGATGTTGAGGATGATGGCGACGTCGGGCTTCAGGCTCGAGGTCAGGTCGAGCTGGTAGGACGACAGCTCCAGCACGTAGACCGCGCCGCCGTGCATGTCCTCCAGGTCCAGCACGCCGACGCCGATGTTGCCGCCGATCCGCACGTCGCGGCCGGCCTGACGGCAAACATGGCCGATCAACGCGGTGGTGGTCGACTTGCCGTTGGTGCCGGTGATGGCGACGATCTTCGGCCGCTTGTGCGAGGGCGCGGCCGCGACGGTGCGGGCGAAGAGCTCGATGTCGCCCATGATCGGCACGTCGGCGGCGCGGGCTCTCTCGACGGTCCAGTGCGGCTTCGGGTGGGTCAGCGGCACCCCGGGCGACAGCACCAGCGCCGCCAGCTCGCTCCAGTCGGCGGTGGTCAGGTCTTCGAGCGTGAAGCCCTCCGAGGTGGCGCTTGCGCGCGCCGCATCCTTCTCGTCCCAGACCACGACCTCGGCGCAGCCGGCGGCAAGCGCGCGCGCGGCGGCAAGGCCCGTGCGGGCCAGGCCGAACACGGCGACCTTCTTGCCTTCAAAGCCGCGAACCGGGATCATGACGAGCCGAGCCCTCCCTACCGCAGCTTCAGGGTTGCGAGACCGGCCAGCGCCAGCATCACCGCGATGATCCAGAAGCGGATCACGATGGTCGGCTCGGCCCAGCCCAGCCGCTCGAAATGGTGGTGGATCGGCGCCATGCGGAAGACCCGGCGGCCAGTCAGCTTGAACGAGGCGACCTGCACCACGACCGAAACCGTCTCGAGCACGAAAAGGCCGCCGACGATGGCGAGCACGATCTCGTGCTTGGTGGCGACGGCGGTCGCGCCCAGCCCGCCGCCAAGCGCCAGCGAGCCGCTATCGCCCATGAAGATCTTGGCGGGCGGCGCATTGTACCAGAGGAAGCCCAGGCACGAGCCGACCATCGCCGCGCAGTAGACGCCGACCTCGCCAACACCCGGCACGAAATGGAGCTGCAGGTAGTCGGAGAATTTGAAGTTGCCCACCAGGTAGGCGATCAGCCCGAAGGCGCCGGCGGCGATCATCACCGGCACCGTGGCGAGGCCGTCGAGCCCGTCGGTGAAGTTCACCGCGTTGGAGGCGCCGATCACCACCAGCGCGCCGAAGCCGACGTAGAGCCAGCCGAGGTTCAGCAGGGCGCGCTTGAAGACCGGGAAGGCGAGCGAGGTGGAGAGGTGCGGCTCGGCGGGCGAGGCCTGGCCGTACCAGACCATCAGGAACACCGCGAGCACGGCGACCGACGTCTCGACCAGCAGCCGGCCCCAGCCGGAGATGCCGGCCGTGCTCTGCTTGGTGACCTTGGCGTAGTCGTCGAGGAAGCCCAGCAGGCCGAACGCCATGGTCACGAAGAGGACCATCCAGACGAAGACGTTGGTGAGGTCGGCCCAGAGCAGCGTGCCGACCGCGATGCCGGCCAGGAACATCAGCCCGCCCATCGTCGGCGTGCCGGCCTTCTCGACCACGTGGCGCTCGATGCCGTCGGCGCGGATCGGCTGGCCCCTGCCCTGGCGCGCCTGCATCCAGCGGATGAAGCGCGAACCCATCGCCACCACCGTCAGCTGGGCGGTGATGATGGCGAGGCCGGAGCGGAAGGTGAGGTAGCGCAGCAGGTTTAGGACAGGGATGTAGTGGTTGTCGGCCAATCGCTCGTACAGCAGGTAGAGCATCAGGCGGCCTCCCCGGACGCGCGCTCGCCTGCCGCCTTCAAGGCGTCGAACAGCGCCTTGGCGTGCGAATCCCGCGACCCTTTCACCATCACGACGTCCCCAGGCTCTACGGCCCGGGTGACGATCGGCGCGAGGAGCGCCGCCGTTTCGGCGTACGCGCCTTGGCGAGTCGGCGGAAGCGCCTCGAAGAGGCTTTTCATCATCGGACCGGCGCAGAAGACGAGGTCGACCTTGGCCGCCTCGATCTCCGACGCGAGGCCGGCGTGGTAGGCGCGGGAGTCCTTGCCGAGCTCCAGCATGTCGGCGAGCACGGCGATGCGCCGGTTCGCGACGGCGCGCAGGCCCAGCGTGCGCAGGGCGGCGGCGACCGAGACCGGATTGGCGTTGTAGCTCTCGTCGATCAGCGTGAAGGCGCCGCCGGGCAGCGCCACCTCGCGCTCGGCGCCGCGGCCCTCCAGCGGCTCGAACGCCTCCAGCGCCGCCACCGCCTCGTCGAGCGGAACCTCCAGCGCTTCCATCATCAGGATCGAGGCGAGGCTCATCAGGCCCCAATGCGAGCCGGTCTGGCGCATCGAGAAGGCGAGCGGGCGGCCATGCAGGCGCGCCTCGATGCGGGCGCTGCCGCCCGCCAGGCGGAAGTCGGTGAGCTGCGCGGCGCAGCCGTCGCGGGTCCCGAAGCAGACAACCTGCGCGGAATGGCCTCGGGCGGCGTCGGCCAGGAAATCGAACCAGCGATTGTCTGCGTTGAGCACCGCCTTGCCGCCGCTCGTCAGCCCCTCGAAGATCTCGGCCTTGGCGCGGGCGACGCCGATCTCGCCGTCGGCGAAGTTCTCGATGTGGGCTTGCGCGACGGTGGTGACGACCACGGCTTGCGGGCAGACCATGCGGGCGAGCGGGGTGATCTCGTCGGCATGGTTCATGCCGACCTCGAACACCGCGCGCTGTGTGGCCTGCGGCATGCGAGCCAGCGTGAGCGGCACGCCGATGTGGTTGTTGTAGGACTTCACCGACGCGTGGGCCGGGCCGGCGCGCCTGAGTCCCGCAGCGATCGCCTGGGTGACGCTGGTCTTGCCGACCGAGCCGGTGACCGCGCCGCGCCGGGCCAGGGACGCGCGCGCCCGGGCCGCTTCGCCCATCCGCTCCAGCGCCTTCAACGTGTCGGCCACCGTCACGGCCGCGCCGCCGACGGGCTTCGCAGCCAGCACGCCCGCCGCGCCGCGCTCCAAGGCGGCCGCTGCGAACGCGTGGCCATCGCGCTCGCCGGCCAGCGCAACAAACAGGTCGCCGGGCTCCAGCGTGCGGGTGTCGATCGAGACGCCGGTGGCGACGAACGGCGCGCCAGAAAGCTGGCCGCCGGTGGCGGCGACGATCTCAGCCGAGGTCCAGAGTGGCTCAGCCATGCGCCGGCTCCAGGCCGAGCGCGGCGGCGGTCTCTTCGACGTCGTCGAACGGATGGATGATTGCGCCAATGGTCAGGCCCTGCTCGTGGCCCTTGCCGGCCACCACGAGCACGTCGCCGCCTTTCAGCATGGCGGTGGCGGCGCGGATCGCCTCGCGGCGGTCGCCGATCTCCTTCAGGCCGGCGGCGCCGGCGCGGATCTCGGCACGGATGGCGGCAGGGTCCTCGGACCGTGGATTGTCGTCGGTGACGATGGCGACGTCGGCAAGGCTGGCGGCGATGGCCCCCATCTGCGGACGCTTGCTGCGATCACGGTCGCCGCCCGCGCCGAACACCACGATCAGCCGGCCGGAAGCGTGCGGGCGGAGCGCCAGCAGCACCTTCTCCAGGCCATCCGGCGTGTGGGCGTAGTCGACGTAGGCCTCGCCACCCCTGCGGCCGGCGCCGACACGCTGCATGCGCCCGCGCGCACCCTCGATGTGCTCGAGCGCCTCGAGCACCGCGTCTGTCGGCTCGCCGGCGGCGATGCAGAGGCCGGCGGCGACGAGCGCATTGGAGGCCTGGAAGGCGCCGGCGAGCGGCAGGCGGATGTCGAAGTTGCGGCCGGCGGCGCCGATGCGCAGGCGCTGGCCCTCGGGCGTCAGCGAGCGGTGCGCCAGCGTCAGGCTCTCGCCCATCGCGCCAACCGAAAAGACCGACAGCCCGTTGATCACCGCTGCGGCGGCGAAGGCCGGATAGGCGTCGGAGTCGGCGTTGAGCACGGCGGTCGCGCCGCGCGGGGCCAGTTCCTCGAACAAACGTAGCTTGGCGCCGCGATAGGCGGCCATTGTGCCGTGGTAGTCGAGGTGGTCCTGGGTGAGGTTGAGGAAGCCGGCGGCGGCCAGCTTCACCCCATCGAGGCGGCGCTGGTCGATGCCGTGCGAGGAGGCTTCCAGCGCCAGGTGGGTGACGCCGCGGCCGGCGAGTTCGGCCAGCAGGCGCGCGACTTCGCCGGCGTCGGGCGTCGTCAGCCCTCCCGGCGGGGTGATCTGGTCGGCGCCCGCCTGCACGCCCAGTGTGCCCATGCTGGCTGACGCGTGGCCCAGCCGCTCGAAGATCTGCCTGCAGAAGGTTGCGACCGAGGTCTTGCCGTTGGTGCCGGTAACGGCCACGCAGGTGGCCGGCTGCGCGCCCCAGAACGCGGCGGCGGCCAGTGCGTAGGCGCGACGGGCGTCGCGCACCTGAACCACCGGGACGTTGGCGTTCATTGGGACGCCCACTGGCGCCTCAGCGATCAGCGCGGCGGCGCCGGCCTTCAGGGCGGCGGGGACGAAGTCGCGGCCGTCGGCGCGCACGCCGGGCAGCGCGACGAACAGCCAGCCGCGCTTCACATTGCGGCTGTCGGCGGTGACGCCCTCGATAAGGGGGTCGGCCGCCAGGTCGCGGCGCAGCAGGTCGGAAAGTCGGCGCGCGGTCACCGCTCGTTGGCTCCCAGATCCGCCCCCGCGGCCCCTGCCCCCCCAGTACCATTCGGGCCCGACTTGCGGCTCAAATCCGACGCCAGGATGACACGCCGCACGCCGAGGAACGGCGCGATGCGGTCGATCACCCGGCCAGCCGCCGGCGCGGCTGTGAAGCCGCCGCTGGTGACGCCGTTGTCGGCGGCCACCGGCTTCGGCTCGTCCAGCATGATCAGCACCAGATAGCGGTCCTCGTCGATCGGCCCGTCGGTCGGGAAGATGGCGGCGAACGAGGCGAGGTTCGCGGCGTTCTTGCCCTCCACGTAGTGGCCGTGGACCAGCTTGGTGGCGGTGCCGGTCTTGCCGCCCACGCGCAGGCCCAGCGCATCTGCGCGCGTGCCGGTGCCCTCGGTGACGTTGAGGCGCATCAGCCGCAGCATCGTCTCGGAGGTGCTTTCCTGGATCACCCGGCGGCCGGCGGCCGGCGCCTGGCCGGGATCGAGCCGCTTCAACGTCAGCGGCCGGTAGACGCCGCCGTTCAGGATGGCGCTCATGCCGGTGGCGATGGCGAGGGGCGTCACCGACATCGCGTGGCCGAATGACATCGTGGCGACGATGTTGGGCGTCAGCACCTTCGCCATCAGCGGGCGGGCGGATTCGGCCAACTCGCTGGGCGCGGCGTTGAAGAGGCCGAACGCATGGTAGTAGCGGCTCATCCGGTCGGCGCCGGCCAAGAGGCCGAGCCGCGCCGCGCCGATGTTCGACGAGTGGGTGAACACGTGTGCGAGCGAAAGCTGCGCGTCGCCCTTGTCGTAGTCGTGGATGGTCTGGCCGGGGAGGACGAGCGGCGACTTCACGTCGAACATGGTGTCGGGGGTGGCGACGCCGGAATCGATGCCCATCGCCAGCGTGAACACCTTCATCACCGAGCCCGGCTCGTAGACGGTGGCGGCGGCGTGGTTGACCATGTGGGCCGGATCAGCGGCGCCCGCCGCGTTGGCGTCGAAGCTCGGCCAACTCGCCATGCCGAGGATCTCGCCAGTACGGACATTGACCACCATGCCGACGCCGTCCTGCACGCCCAGCGTCTGGGCGGTCTGCGAAAGCTCGTCCTCAAGCGCCCCCTGGACGCGCAGGTCGATCGAGAGCGCCAGCGGCTTGGCGCCCGCAGCGCGCAGCGGCGCGTCGAACGCCTTCTCGGCGCCGGCGAGACCGACGCCGTCGCGCGAGGAGAAGCCGATCAGGTGGGCGGCGAGTGAATCGAGCGGATAGGTGCGGCCTTCCTCCTCCTCGAAGGTGACGCCCGGCAGCGCCAGATCATGGATCTGCTGCTGCTGCGCGGGCGTCAGCGCGCCGATCACGTACTGGCGCTTGTCGCCCGCCAGGGCGCGGTCGAGCTTGGCGGCGGAGATGGCGGGCATCGCGGCCAGCAGCGCGGCGCGCACGTCGGCCTTGTACACCATCTCGTGCGGATCGACGTAGAGGCCGAAGCGGGGCTCGTCGATCGCCAGAATCTCGCCGTTGCGGTCGGTCAGCTCGGCGCGGGCGTTGGGGGCTGGCGGGGCGATCTCGACGCCGTGGCCCCAGGGCGAGAACAACGCGGCACGCGTGGCGCCGAGCCCCAGCGTCACGAAACCGAGCCCGAACAGCGCCAGCACGAAGAAGATGCGCAGGCGCGTGTCGTCGACGGCCTTCTCCGAGGCGCGGGCGCGCTCGAAGGCGTGCTCCATGCCGAGGATCCAGCGCCCCAGCGGCGACAGCGGCCGGGTGAGCGCGCCGACGAAACTCATGGCCGGCCTCCCGTCGCCACTTGCGGCAGCGCCTGGGGGGTCACCTCCTGCCTGGCGGCGATCGGGGCCTGGCCGTTGGCGCGCGCGAGGCCTTCGAGGCGATCGGGCGCCTCGAGATGGGCGACCTGCGCGCGCAGCTGCTGCACGGCCTTGGTCTCGTCGCGGATCTGCTGCTCGACGTCGGCGATATCGGTGCGCTCGGCGCCGGCCGAGGTCTTGAAGGCGTAGACGGTCAGCGCCAGCGTCAGGAAGATCACCAGCGCGGCGATGTCGATGACGCGAAAGCCGCGGAAGCGTTGGCGAAGCAGGCGGGGAAGGACGCCGGAGAGCCTCATGCGGCCCTCCATGCCGGTGCGGCGGTGCGGACCGCGGCGCGCAGCTTGGCCGAACGGGCGCGCGGATTGGCGGCGGCCTCGGCGTCGCTCGGCCCAAGCGCGCCGTTGAAGATCAGCTCGAAGCTGGGCGCCGGGCCCGTGGCGACGGGCGGCGCGTGCCGCGAGCCCGCGCCGACCCGCCCGGCCCGCTCGGCGAGGAAGGTCTTCACGATGCGGTCCTCGAGCGAGTGGAAGCTGACCACCGCCAGGCGCCCGCCGGCCTTCAGCACCCGCTCGGCGGCGGCGAGGCCCTGCTCGAGCTCTTCCAGCTCGGCGTTCACCGCGATGCGCAGCGCCTGGAAGACGCGGGTGGCCGGATGCACTCTTGCGCCGCGCCGTCCGCCCAGCGCCCGCTCGACCACCTCGGCGAGGTCCAGCGTGCGGGTGAACGGTTGCTCGGCGCGGCGGCGCACGATGGCCCCGGCGATGCGGCGCGCCTGCCGTTCCTCGCCATAGTCGCGGAAGATGCGGGCGAGCTCGCCGGCCTCGGCCTCGTTGACCAGGTCGGCCGCGGTCGGCCCCTCGGCCCCCATGCGCATGTCGAGCGGGCCGTCGCGCATCAGCGAAAAGCCGCGCGCCGGCTCGTCGAGCTGCATCGAGGAAACGCCGAGATCGAGGGCGACGCCGTCGGCCGCCGCTTCGCCGAGATACTGAGCCATGGTCGAGAATCGGTCCTCGGTCAGCGTAAGCCGGCCGGATGACGCTATGGCTGCGGCGTAGGCGCGCGCGGCGGGATCCTGATCGAAAGCGGCCACCTCGGCGCCCCGCTCCAGGAAGGCGCGGCTATAGCCGCCGGCGCCAAACGTGCCGTCGACGATCAACTGGCCGGGCTGGGGCTGCAGCGCCTCGAGCACCTCGGCGAGCAGCACGGGGACATGTGGGGCGTCAGGCATCGGCGGCGCCCTGGGCTGCCGGGACATCGGCGCGGCTCGGCGCGGAGGCCTTCGCGGCGGCGTGATTGCGTGCGCGGGTCAGCAGGGCGGTGCGGGCGGCGTCGCGCTGCAGGCGGGTGCGCTCGCGGAAGACCTCGCGCGGCCAGATCTGGAAACGGTCGCCCAACCCCACCAGCGTGACCCAATCGGTGAGGCCGAACATCTCGCAGAAGCTCTCGGGCAGCGTGACGCGGCCGGCGGTGTCGAACGACAGCTGGGCCATGCCGCCCATGATGGAGGTCTCCAGCGCGGTGCGCGCCGGATCGCCGAACGGATACTCGTCGATCAGCCGCGCGTAGCTGTCGAACAGCGCCTTGCCGCCGCCCTCGATGCAGTCGGCCTCGATCGAGGGGAAGCAGAACAGCCCGTCAAACGGCGCGACCGCGGTGCGGTACTCCACCGGCGCGACGATCCGGCGTTTCGCGTCCAGCTGTTTCTCGAACGTCGAGATGAACACCAGCCCCGCCCGTAAAGGCTTTCATCCAACGGCAACGCTGTACAGCGCCGCCGCTCGCCCCAATCCGCGCGGCCCGCCTCCCCGCCCGCGAGACCGCCCGACCATGGCGAGGCGATTGGGTTAACATGGGATGAACTGACACGCAATGACACTGATTACCATATTTACCTCAGTTCCGAGAGAATTGACCCAGGCCAAAGGTTAACGTGCCAAGGTTATCCACAGAACATACAAGGAACCAGCTCGGGAGAACGGTCGCGTCCTCGGGCGTTGCCTCCCAGTGTCACGGCAAACGGTAGAGTGGAGCGCACCGGCGGGCGCCCGCCTAGGAGGACCACTCAGCGTTGCCGTGCCGGGTTCTCGGGCCTTCAACCCATCGACGGCCCAACGCTGCCGACTAGGTTGGCCGACCGACGCCCGGCCAAGAGCGCGACGCCCCTGGGGCGGGGCCGCTGGACCGCTCCAGGGCCGGCGCGACAAGGGGATTCGCCATGTCGGACGAGCCACTTCCCATGTTGGACCAGCAAACGGAGCCTACGAAGATGTCTGAGAACAATTGCGGCTGCTGCTGCGCGTATCAGACCCCGCCGTGGTGGGTGACGATGCGGTTCACCGACGCCGGCCCCGGCGCGCCCGCGACCCCGGCCGCGCCGCCCGCCACGCAGCCGCAACAGCCGCCGCCGTCCACGTCTTCCGGCGGCGGCGACTCGGGCCTGGGCGGCATCCTCAACACCGTCGGCGGCGCGCTGGGCGGCGTCTTGGGCGGGCTGATCTAGGGCGAGAGAGATGATCGATCACTCAACCCTGCTCACGCTGCTGGAGGTGACCGTGCCGCCGGACACGGCGCTGACGGTGCCCAACGAGGTGAAGATCCTGGAGATTGTGGGGATCGTCGCCAACCCGGACATGATCAAGGCGATGAACCTGGCCGAGACGCTGGCGCCGCCGGCGACCCCGGCGACGCTGCAGGGCCTCGTCCACCTGCTGAGCGGGCTCGGCAAGATGAACCCCGACACCCCGCAATCCAGCCACGACACGCTGGCCACCCTGCTGCAGAACCTGCAGAAGGCGCCGGACGTGCCGCTGACGTTCGGCATGTTCCTGCCGATCCTTCGGTCTTTCCAAAGCGCCGCCGCCAGGAAGCCCGAACACGAGGGGCGGCGCCGGGAAGAGCACGAGCATGAGAGGCCGAGCCGGCGCAGAGGCGGCGAGGCCGAGTCCGTCTAGCGCATCGCGTAGGAGGCTCAGGTGGTGGACCCCGCACAGCGGGCGCTGAACGTGTCCGAACTCGCGAGCCGCATCTCGGTCTCCGCATCGATCCCGGAGCCCGAGAGCGACATCGACGCTCAACTGAAGGCGCTCCAGGACCCCGCCCATCCGAAGGTCGCGGTGTTTCTGGCGCCCGGGAACGAGGTTGGAGACCGGAGGATCGGTCCGGACGTCGAGGTGGTTCGCCGACGGGAGGGTACGTTGCTGACCACCGACCCCAAGCGGGCGGACTACTTCGAGACA
>Ga0134126_10005035_pt1 | contig 16506 bp, 23 predicted proteins | sample KB31752_FD_96881 | JGI IMG/M metagenome (GOLD analysis project Ga0134126, IMG submission 96881) | Terrestrial soil microbial communities with excess Nitrogen fertilizer from Kellogg Biological Station, Michigan, USA - KB3-175-2 | ecosystem: Environmental > Terrestrial > Soil > Unclassified ...
AACAAAAGATTCGTGAAATGATGGTTGAACGCGAATATTCCGATTGAAGAATTCGATAATTTCGTTTTGAAAATATTGATTTTCTTTTATTTCTTTGGGAATATTTTTCCAATTCCACTGAACTTCAAAACTGTTTTTCAAAATAATCTGCTTTTTGAGATCGGCGACAACGTTATTTAAATCAGACACACTCGTTAAAACTATCTTAAGATTAGCTTGTTTTTCACAGAAACGTAAGGAAGATGATTTTTCACCATGGGGATTGACAATGACTTTAACATAACAAATTCTTCGGTCATGTTCCATGAAATTTCTTTTTATTTATATTTATTTTTTGCGAAGATAAATATAAATAAAAAGGCAATTATATTTTATTTGCTTTTAATTTTCAAATATTAATTATTAATAATTTAAATTTCAATTTTTATTATATATATCATATAGTTATTAGAATTTTTTAATATTATCATGTATAACAAGAAAAATAAAGTAGGATCGGGTAATGATATGCAAAAATATCCCAGAATCATAGATTATTTAGAAGATAAGCATGAAAAAGTTGCTAAATTATTTAATCGCACAGCTATGCATGGATCACTTCTACCTAAAAGAAGTGGTGCTATTACGTTTTTAAGACCAGATACTAAATATATTGAAAAAATAGAAAAAGCTATTAAATCAAAAAATCCTGAGGAAGCTACTGATATGTTAAGTTCATTGATTTTGCCAGATTTATATGAAAAACCATCAGATTTTTCTGAGAGACAAGATGATATTCCGAATTTGTTAGGAAGAAAAATAATTTTCAAAGGTGTTTCTGGAAATAAAGTTATGATTGATGATGGTGAATTAGAATTGGATACTGATTTCAAACCTTTTGAGCGCCAAGGAAATTCTCAAAGAGGTAATTTAGCTGTTTGGAAATTGAAAGGTGAGGTAAAATATAAGGATGCTCCGAAATCCACATACAAATACGCCAAACCTTTTGGAAAAAAAGCTCCGAAAGTCGAAGGAGGATGTGAACACAAATTAGGAATGATAGTTGATAAAATTGTTCAAGACGAGATATTGGCTGTAGCTAATGGAACTCCTGGAGAAGGAGGATACAAATCGCCAATGCTGAATGCTGTGACCAGGATTTTGAGAGTTTTGGAATCCAACAGTAATTTTACGGAAGAATATTTAAAAGCAAGATCTCTTTTGACTAAGCACCCAGTTATTGATTTTTATTTATTGTTTCAAGCTTTCGATATTTTCTCACCCACTCAAATTTTTGAAGCTTATCAGATGGGAACAGATATTAACAACAATGTTACAACTGTTTCGGAATTTTTCAGTAAGACTGTTTCTTCAGATCCTGCAGGAGTACTCAACTCCGAAGAATTAAGTAAGATTATTCAAGCTAGTTTTGATTTGAGAGAAGATGTTCAAAGTCGAATTATTAAATTGAATGAAAAAATTATTCAAGCGTATAAAGAATCAGATGAAACCAACAAATTAGTTTACGAAGGTAAAGTTTATTATGACGGACCTGTTTACCCAGCTGTTTTAGCCAGTATTTTCCGAGCTAATCCCGGAATGCATTTAGCGTTGGATGAACACAAATTTATGATTTATCGATGTATTCGAAAGATAAGATCCTCAACTCCTAATTGGGATAAGGGAAGAAAAGATCGTGCTGAGGCTTATTTAGAACTTTTCAATAACTTGAAATGCATCGGTAAGCTTGGAAATCCCAAGATGTCTATGATTTTTAGACCACGTTTAGATATTAATGATGTTTATCAATCCAATGAATTTTGGAGAGAATTTGGCCTTCATTTTCCCACATCCAATCGTGACGAATTCTCCGGTGAGGCCAGTGATAGAGTTATTCGCGGTGGTAATGAATCTTTGGACCTTTATTCTAAGGAAATAATCAATGTCAACGGTGAGATTGCTGATGAACTTCAAGGATATGATAATTCCGATATTTCTCTTTCAGAAAATACTGTCAACGAGCTCAAGGCCTATTTAAAAGCTCACGATGGTAAATATCCCACTTTATAACTAAATTTGTTGAAACAAATTTAATTGCTGGGAGCAATTTACAAAAAAAAAATAAGAAAAAACCAAAAAAACTAGGAATAAAATAAAAGATAAATAAAAATATCAAAATAAGTAAAGAAATAAAATCGAGAATAAAAAATAAAAGAGACAAATGAAGATAGAAAATTGAATTTCTTTTTTCAAATTTATTTTTCTGAAGTTATAAAATGGAAGCGGTGCCTTGTTTGGATTGCGGATTTATGTTTGGAGCATATTTTGAAGCTTTTAGATATATGGAAGAAATTTGGAAAACTAGTAAGCGCGATGAAGTTCATGTTGATAAAAAATTTATTGATCCCAATGCGGATAATAATTTAATTCCTATCTTTAAAGCTTTACAAATAGATAAATATTGTTGTCGCGGACAATCTATTTCATGCCGAGGTGTACGTGACATTGGATTATAAATTTATTATTTAAAATTTAAATTTTATATTTTTTTATAATTTAGTGAAAATTGAAATTAGATTTATTGATTATTAAATTTTAACGACTATATCAAAATCAATTTAAAATGTCGGAAATTGAAACAATTATGCCAAGTCAAGTTTTGGAAGCATTTGAATTTGCTAAAAAAAAAGATCCTAAAGATGTTTTAGGAACTAAAGCTTTGAATGTTAAAATATCCAGCGCTAGAAGTGTTGGAAAAGTAATGTATTTCGAAGTTGAAATTTTGAAAAAACGCTCAGCCGAAGTTTGGGATTACATTCCTTGCAATATCAAATTTATGAATATAAACACAATTTCTAAAATTTTGGGACCAGATGATCCTAAAAGAAAATTCCCCGGAGTTCAATTAGTTTTCAAAGGTTCCTCTAAATTTATGATTAATACCGGAAGAAAAGATGCTAAAGGTGTTGCGATTATGCGAGCGGAGGAATATGGTAAAGCTAAAATAGCTATTGCTAGAGCTTTCAAAGCTATTATTACTGAAGCTATCACTAAAGGTGAAATAGTTAATAAACCGATTACTACTTCAGTGCAATTTATGAGAAAGGAAACTCCCACTAAAGAAGTTGAATTACCTGAACCGATTGTTCGTTTATCAATTCCTTTTGGAGAAGAAGAAAGTAATAAAAAAGAACAAAAAAGTGGACAAAGAACTATTTTACCAACGGATATTCCCAAATGTGAGATTTACGATGCTAATAAAAAAATTAAGGAAAATGATCCAAGATATGATCCGAACGAAATGGATTACGATCCATTAAAATTTGAATTCAAAGGAGAAATATTCGATTTGACTTATGAAAATATTGGTAAAGTAATTTTGCCAGGATCTTGTGTTTCTGGAGTTGATTGTATGTCATCTGGAAATGTTAGTGCAATGGGTATTGGTTTACCTTCCAAGGCTACACTTTTAGTTGTTAAAGCTTCCAAAGGTTTCAAACCTATCGCTACTAAAGTATTTTCTCGCGAAGAAAGAGAATCATTTGCTGGGGGAATAACCATTGAGGAGCCAGAACCAGAAAACGGAGGAGTCTACGAAGAATATCAGGAACCAGGAAGTGAAATCAAGGCTGTTAAAAAAGATCAATTTGATGAAATAATTAAAAAGGACATTACGGAAGGTGTTGATCCCAATGCTTATGAAGCCGAAGATCCTCTTGAAGAAGTGTTCACCTAAATTTACAAAAAATAACTTATGAAATGTTTATTTTTTTGCGATTAATATCGACGACGTTTATTTAAAGATCCATGTTCAAAACTAAAAATATGAATCTCTCCGTATGCAAAACTAATGGATTTTTTGTAAAAATGTCTGAAATGTTTTTCAATAAAATCTGAGTTATGTAAATTTACTTCCGTTTCTTTAGGCATCGGAATATTAGCTGTTAATTTTAGTTTATTTTCATCGAAATAGTTTTTATCTCCAGACAAATGAAAAACTAACCCATTCAAGCAAGTAATCATATTCACATCATAATTACTTGCCAAAAAACATTCATTCTTAACATACAAACAAAAATATCCCTGTGAAAGCATTATTGACCAGATAAAAGAATTATTTCAAATAATCATTAAAAAGATTTCATTTTTTGCGTTTTTTACGTTTTTTGATTTTGGATTTTTATTAAAATATGAACGAAGATATAATCAAAATGGAGGAAAAGCTGACTTATTTTTACAATATAGGTGCAATTCAAGCTAAAAAATTATTATCGAGGCTATTAGAGCTGAAATTAGTAGATTCCACAAAAGTTAAAAATGATGAATACACTTTGAAGGATTTGCGAAAAATATTACTGAAAAAAGAAATCTTTGAAGAATTACCAGAAGCTACTAAAACTGATCTAAAAATGCAACCATTACGAGTAATTCCTCGGCCGATCATTTCTTTGATTGATAAAGAATTACAAAGAATTTTCTCTTCAGAATTATTTAAAAAAAAAATAAAGTTCGACTTGGCTGGATCATATATTCGCGGAAAATCTACTAGCGGAGACATTGATATGGTTTTATCGCAAATAACTTGGGATAATTTCAAAGAAAAAATTAATCAAAATAGTCAAATTATTCAGTTTTGTGAACCTTTCGCTAAAGGATCCGATAAAATTGCTACCTTAATTAAAGTAGATTTATCTAAATCTGATTTGAACAAACTTGAGATAAACAAAAATTATCAAGTATATGTCAAAATAGATATTTTTCTATCAAATTTGGAAGATTATGTTTTTGCAATGTTATTCGCAACAGGTAGTGGTACTTTCAACATTAGAATGAGAGCCACTGCCAAAAGACAAGGATATTTATTGAATCATCATGGATTATATTTAAAAAAAGCTGGGGGTATTTTGGAAAAAGTGCTGTTAAAAAATGAAAAAGATATTTTTGATATTTTGGGAATGTCTTATCTAGAACCCAAAAATCGTTTGAAATAATTTTATTTTTCCTTGGTCCTATGCTTATCACTTTTTCTTTCGCGATCTTTCTTTTCTTTATGTTCTTTCTTTTCTTTATGTTCTTTCTTTTCTTTATGCTCTTTGGATTCCTTCTTTTCTTTCTTCTCTTTCTTTTCTTTTTTGTCTTTATGTTCTCTAGATTCCTTCTTCTCCTCATGATTCTTAGTCTTTTTTTCCTTTTTAGGCGGTTCTGGTTCTGGCTCAGGTTCCTCTTCATCTTCTGGTGCATTTTCATCAAGTCTCTCAGTAAAAACATTATCTTCTTTGCAATTCGGACAGTTAAAACTTTCTTCTATAGCTAGATAAGTTTCTCCTTCTTCATCAGTTTCTTCAAGTTCTACTGTTTCGATACATTCTGGAGGCACCTTTAACATTGCATGGCAAGAAATGCAAATATAAATAGGTCCTACATTAATTACCTCAATTATTTTTTCGATTCCTCTTTCAACTTCTTTATCAATTTTTTTACTCATTTTAAATATATCTTTTTCTTATAAGACTTTAATTGATATTTTGGTTGATATTTTAAACGTTTGATATCAACTGAAGAATTTCACAAGCGCGAGTATAATATTTTTTATTAATTTCCTGAATCATTTTTCTCAACCACTGAGTTTCTGATGCAAATGATGTATTTGTGGAAGAATTTGCAAAATTCACAAGTAAAGACCCCTTTAACTCTGTTAAGATTGGTCCGTGATCATATGAACAAATTCGATATTGTATTTGATTTTCTTTTAAAATAGGATAAACATGGCAACTTTCGGCAATTCGATCAGGTATTCCGAAGATATATTTGATAATATTTAATAAAGAAACTTGATTAAAAACCGTGATCAAACACCAACTATAATCAAATTTAAATGAATAAGGAGGTGCTGGTAAAATAGTATAATAAGTTTTTTTATCAATCACTCTATTATTATCGATATTTTCAGCAATACATATAACATTTGATATTTCAGACCAAGGATAATTAAAATAATGTTTATTCATCATTAAATCAGATTCATAAGATTTATTAGCCAATTCCTTAGTATTATGCGCTTTTAAAAGATATCTTTTCGATTCTTTGTTTGAATTACTCAAATCATTTAAACCATTAGAGCAACCTAACCAACAGTGTAAAAGATAAGATTTTTTCTTAGGTTTATTAAGACAAGTTATCTGCAAAGTTCCCAAATCAGATAAATGCAAAGTTTTCTTTGATCGAGCAGTACTAAAAGATAATACTTCATCAAAATTATATTTCGCGGGTGTTAGTTCATCTCCTAAATCTAAATTTTTGATACAATATTTATCTTTATCTGATCGAGAAATTTGTAAATTACTGGGGACATTTAATTTTTCAAGATCTATTTCACCAGTTTGTTCAACATTAAAATAATCAGAATTTTCCCAATAATCTGTGCGATATATTTTTATGGGAGATACATCGGGAATTTCGGTTTCATTTGCGAAGCCAAATTTTGCGTAAATTTGATGGTTAGTCAAGGCAAAATCATTGATTTGGAAATATTTCCAAATTACTGTAAAAACCCATATTATTGGAAGTTTAGCCGGGTTATTTTTAGATGTTTCCTCAGCTGTAGTAAATAAAATTTCAGCAATTTTCTTATTTTTAGGATCTTGGTCTAAATCTCCGAGAATTAGATTCCAAAATTGTGTATCCATTCCTTTAATATACATCATTCCGGCTATTTTTAAAGATTCCGATAAATTTTCAAAAGCTATCATTTTATATTGATTTTCAGGGGTTGGTTCATATTTTTCATTGGCGAAATTATCATGAATAATCACGTTTTGAAAGATTGAAAGTAAATACTGATTAATTCTAATCTTTTCTGTTTGCGCGCTGAACATCTTAGAGTTTTTCAATAAATGAATTATGATCAAATTTACATCAGTTATTGGAATATTCTCAAATATCAAACTATCAGACATTATTTCAGGAAATTTTAGTAGTAGTTATTTGTACTATCATTTTTTACAAAATTTTATATAAGTATTTTGCAGAAATTAGCATATCAAATTACAAAAAATTGAAACATATTTATTATTTTATATCGATTTCATGAAAAGTTAGAATGACTGATATTCCAAAAAATCATCAAGCTGTTTTGGAATTTGTTGATAAAGCAGAAATAGTTGATGGAGTTTTATGTTTTCCAACTTTATGGTCATTAGATAAAAAAGGACATTTTCGTTATTGGAATCTTTTTGTGGGAATCGAAAATTCTGAGACGGATAAATATATTGATGTTACCGATGAATATATTGTTAATCGAAAAAAACTACCCAAAGGATATTCTGGAGCTTATTGGACAGAATCGGGTGTTGAAGGTACAGAAAACCCTATTATTTCAGAAAGAAAATATATCACTGAAGGTACTAATATTCGATCAAAAAATTATACTACTCCTTTTACCCAAGCTATTATCAATGCTAAAAGTGATTTTAATCTGAGAATCAGAAAAGGAAATGTCTTGGATAAAGAACAATTAAATCCTTTAGGCAGAATTGTTACTATGGAAGAGTTAATGAATGAAACACATCGTGGGGAAAAGCCCTGGAGAGTGTTTGCCATGGCCTTACATGATGTTAACAAAGCCAAAAATTGGAGACATATCATATATCCTTGTAAACTACAACCTAAATTGGATGGGACTATGTTTATTGTGGTTTATCATCCGGATTTGCCGGAGTTAGAAATATCAGTAGTTAATGAAACAAATGGAAAAATTGAGAAAAAAGTTAAAGTGAAAATGGATGGATATTCTAGAGGAAGAGAGTCTTATGAGGGTCAAGATCATATTTTATTGGAATTATATCCTATTTTGATAAAATATCCCGGACTGCATTTAACAGGGGAGTTATGGAAAAAAGGATATGGTTTGCAGGATATTTCTGGATCCAGTCGCCGACAATTAGATTCCAAAATTAAAAGTGATGCGATCAAGTTAGATTTTAATATTTTTGACTGTTTTTATATTGATCATCCAGAAAATACTTTTAGAGATAGAGAATCTTTAATGGACGATATTATGACAGAATTAGATGTATATTATGAAAATAAACCCATTACCAGATATGTTAAACAAATTCCCAGCTATGAAGTGGAAAGCAAAGAAGAACTTCTCAATAAATATCAGATTTTTCTGGAAGAAAGTATGGAAGGTGGGGTTATTCGAAATTTAGATTCATTTTACGAAATGAATGTCGACAAGGAAAATAGATCTTACCAAACTTTAAAAATCAAACCTCGTCCAGATGCTGAATGGCCTGTCCTGGAATTTAAAGAAGGTATCGGTAAAGAAGCGGGGGTTGTTATTTGGATTTGTGCTGAAAATGATAGCGGAATTATTCAAAGATTAAATTTAGGAGAAAAAGATGAAATCCCTCCACTCCACGAAAGAAAAAAGTTTAGTGTCACGCCTAATATTGATTATGAAACTCGCAAGAAAATTTTCGACAAATTACAGGAAGATGATTTTTTCGAAAAAAAGATTAAAGGCCAAATGCTAACTATCGGTTATTCTATTTTAAGCAAAGATTTTCTTCCTCAACAACCCAAAGCCATTCGTTTTCGTGATCCTAAAATCAATAATCTAATTTTAGGAGAATAACTTTGAAAAAAACGTTTCAAACAAAACAATTTGATTAAAAAATATTAATAAAATAAAAGATGTGAAATTTTATTATTTTTTGTGAAGATCACGCACCATCAGCCATTCTTGGATGACGAAGCATTAAACAATTGACAAATATTATGGTAAGATTAATGACTAAATTAGCAAAATTTATGAATGAAACTATCAAAAACCAAAACCACAAATCATCAGGATAAATAGCTGGATTATTACTTTTTGTTCCAATATAAATTACAATTCCCCAAATAGTCATTGCTGACAAATTAATAATTCGTGCTATTTTTTTAGGATTTTTTAAGGAAAATTGTGTTGAATTATCACAATGAAACATTCGAAAAGGATTTAACGTAAAATAAACCATGGCGATCTCAACTTCAATTAAACGCCAAAAATAAAGATAATATTTTTTATTAAAATAATCAGGATATTTTAGCAAACAATACAAACCTGAACCAATTTCCAACATAATCCATACTAATATTAACAAATTTGAAACTATTTCCATAAACATTCCTTTACAAAGATATATTAAATTTTATTTTTCAATTTTTTCTCAATTTTCGAGATATGAATATACTGCAAAATAATTTTCTGAAACAATAATTAAACTTTTGACGTCTTTGGACCTAGTAAATCTCATTCCATTATCCATCCACAAATGTTCTTCTTGAAAACATAAATTATGCAAATGTCCCTCTCGACAAAATGTTTCAGCGGAAAATTTATCTTTAAATTCTTTTAAAAATGTGGCACTACGATCAAGATTTAATCTATAAATTCTAAAATTATTATTGATTTTTAACTTAAGATTATAAACTAAAGATGGAGTATGAGCTCTATTTCCCAAATTATTCTCCATTCTGTGTGGTTGTCGATTCAAAGCATCTGTTTCTAAATCTTTCAAAGTAAAAGTTTCATTTTTCTCCATCATTTCTTTAATTCGTTTTTCTAATAATTCGCTACATTTTAACATGCGAATTTGTCCATTTTCATCAGTAATCATCTTTAATTAGTTGTTCCAAACTTATATGTTACGATTTATTTTATATTTCAATATCAAAAAAATATGCGCAAAAGAAACCAGTCTCCGATATCTGTTTTTCATACATTTCTTTTAGTAAGCAAACCAAGAATAGCTTGAACTAAACATGTTTGAGTACTTTTTTCAAAATCTATTTTGGTAATATCCGCATGAGTTTCGTTTTGTTCCATTTTATTCCAAATTTCCCAACATTCATTTTTAGATTTTCCTTGATAAGCCATATATATTTTAATAGAATCAGACATTTTTAAGATAATTTAGAAATAAAGTTATCAACATAAATATTTAATTTGAATTACGAAATTGGCTTTGCATTTCGGCTGGGATTAATCGCAACATTGCTTTGACTTCACATTCATTTTTTGCGGAATCATAAGAATGATAGCTAAATCCCACATAGGGCAAATCTTCTTTATTGGTATTTTTAATATCAGCCCATATTTTATGACATTCCTTTTTATCACTCGCTTGATATTTTAACACTAAATCAATCCATAATCTTTTTTCGGATTTATCAGCCATTTTATGACATTTTCGTAATTATTTTTTATATTGAAATTGCAAAAATTTGATTAAAATTAAGTAGTTTTATTGGTATTAAATAAAGATTAATATATTAAACAAAACAAAATGTCCTATTTGATCTTTGAATTAAATCGTTATTCTGAGAAAAATATTTTCTTAAGAAATAGATTAAAAAATTTTATTCTAAAATTTATGAGAAATGTCATCGATGATAAAGAATTAGTCGATCTCCTCAATAAAAAGCTGACTGATAAGGAATACTTCAATATTTTTCTGAAATTGGATAAATCACGTCCTCCAAAAAAAGAAAACTTGCAAAATATTAACTCATCCAGAGGTGAAAAAAGAGTCCAAGATTTATTAGATTTTGTGGATCTTGAATTATTGCAAGAGTTGCCAAAGTATGGAAATTATTTAGATATTGGAAGTACCTCCGAAACATCCATAACAGAAGTGATGGGAACTACTTTGGGATTCGAAGAAGGAAAAATATTCGCCACCGATATCGTTGATTTAGAAATGTTGACATCAAATGTCATTTTCAGAAAATGTAATGGGTCTGTATTGGATTTCCCCAGTAGAAGTTTTAGTTTTATCACTCTTTTTCAAGTTTTGCATCATATGAAAAATTTAGATAAAATGTTAGCTGAGATATCTCGAGTTTGTAAACCTAACGCCATGATCTTTGTTCGAGAGCATGATCTCGGTGATTACGAATATCATCGAACAAACAGAGATTTATTCAAACTGGAACATGCTTTTTGCGAAATATTACTCGACGGTAAAACTTATGATAATTTTGCCAATGAATATTGGGCCAACTATAAAACTAAAGAAGAATGGGTCAAAATTTTCAAAAAATATGGTTTTGAATTTCTAGCTTACAAAGCTATTGACAAAAATAATTTCACCAATTATTATTATGCTATCTACAAATATGTTGGTGTAGATCATTTTAATATGTTTTAATATATTTTATCAAAGACGTTTCACTAAAAATTGATTTTTATATTTTTTAACATAATTTGAAATTTTTAGAAATCCTATAAATTAACAAAAGATGATGAACAAATTTAAATTTCAAAATGAATTTCTGAAATTCGAGATTTGTTTGCGAGATCAGGAAGTGTGTATTTTAGCTAAAGATAAAAAATCCGGCGATAAATGGTCTTTTCAAGCGAAAAATTTAGAATCGGAAAGCTGAGGTCATTTTCGATGTTTTAACTAAATATTTAGGAGATGATGAAAAAACTCGAAAATTTTATCTGATCACTTTACCAACTAACATCTTGACTATTGAAATTTATCAAGATAATTCTGTCAAACAACAACCAAATCCCTTTAGTCCCCAAAGCTGATAAGTTTTCGGAACTTCACGTGCGAATTGAAGATCTTGAACTCAACTTTTGAGTATTCACAATTTATTTTTTATTTATTTATGTTTTATATAAATATTAAAAATTGAATATTAATAAAAAATTACAAAGAATGAAAGTCTTTTGCAAAACTTTAACTGGTAGTACAATTACTTTAGAAGTGGAACCAAATTCCACTGTTAAATATTGTAAAAAATTAATCAAACGAAGAGAAAAAGTAGGTGTTAGCCAACAAAGAATTATTTTTGCCGGACGCCTTTTAGAAGATAACAATGCTAAGTTATCTGATTATAATATTCAAAATGAATCAACAATTCATATGGTTTTGCAATTGCGTGGTGGTGGATTTGAATTTAGTGACTTGAAAAAATTAGAAATTTTACAACTTTCGGAAGAAGGTCCATCTTACTTAACCGTTAAAGCAGGTACTAATTTTATGGGAACTTGTCTTAATCCCAAATGTGTTACTCAAAAATCTCGAGGGGCTTTTGTTATTCCAAAAGGTTATGGAGAAATTAATATTATGGAAGAAAAGGAAAAGCAAATTTGTTGTGTTGAATGTTATCAAATATCAAAATTTACTACTTTAGGATTTATTGATTGTGAATATTCTTACAGTGGATTTCAAAGTCATCAACCAACTCAAGAAATTAAAGGCTCTGGGGTTGTAGCAGAAAATGAATTTCATAGATTTAACAATGACAGTCAGAGTTTAACTAAATGGGAAACTTATCTTTAAAGTCGAAACACCTCTTCGACTCAACTTCAAAGATAAAACATTTATTTAAAAATTTTAGGTAAAAAATAAGATAAAAATGAAAATTAAAATAAATAATGAAAGTGAAAGTATTATTTTTTTATTTTCGAAAGATCTAAGCCAAAATATAATTTTCTAGTAGAATAAAGTCTGATTTTCTGATCATGAATAACACGATAAGTATATTCTATTTTATCTTCGGTCTTTATTCCTATTTTTTCCAAATGTTTACAGACTAATCCAACAACTTCATCAGAGATATCACTTACAACAATATAACTTTTATTAAATTTTCCACCGGTAAAGTTAATGACATTGATTATATTTTCAATCAACTCTTTAGATGCTTCGATAATTCTCAATTCTCTAATTTTCTCAAATTTTTGAAGATCGACTTTAGTTTTAATAAACTTTTCGATTTCCAAGTCAATTTTACAAATATTACTCTCTGTCATATTTCGATAAATTATAAAAATAGATTCAAAATCAATTTTTATTTTCTTCATCGCTTTTGATTTCTTCAATATTTTTTTCTAAATTATTCTCGAAGTTAGCTTTAAGAAAAGCATTTGCTATCTCAGATAATTTTAAAAATTCCTCATCATCTATAATCCGATCGCGTTTGGAACCAACGGTTATTATTCGACGATGTCCAACATAAACTTTTTTTAAAGGATCCCCTAAATATTTCATTTCATATTTCTCCTTCCCGAGTTTTGCCGTGATCCCAAATTTATATAAATGTGTACAAGCTTCTTCGATAATATCATCAGAATATGAAGACATAATCATATCTACATAAACTTTATTATTGTAATAAACGCGAACATGAGTTTCAATTTGATCCAAAATTAACTTAATAACTTCCAAAATACAATCTTTTTTTGTTTTTTCATTATTCGGTTTGGTGATTTGTTTGATATTTTCGACTCTTTCGCGAATGTATTTTTCGATTTCAGACATTTTTAATTTTGACACAATATTTAAAAAACGAAATTCAATTTTTAAATACAAACTTTAATTAATCACAGTTTATCCATTTCAAACATTCTATTAAAATCAATATATAATAATTTTCTTTGTCCAGTAAAAGTATCAGTTTTTTCGGGGTTAAAAACAAAATTAAAAGTATAACTTTCCATTCCGTATTCAACTTTAATTCCAGCATTTGCTAAATATTCAGCGGCTTCCTTGATAATTTCCCAAGGATATTGATCAACATCGATGGTTCCAAAGCTTTGATGTTTAGATTTGTTATTTTTCTCAATATAGTCGAAAACAATTTTAGTTATTTCTAGGATAACTTCATTTCTATAATTATTTTTTGATCCCCAACTAATATTAGTAATCCTTTCCTGAATATATCTATTTATTTCCATCTTTTGAATCTTTGGGCGCTGTTTTAATAATCTGAATGATTATAAACTATTCAGATAATATTCAATTTTCTTTACAAAAGTTATAAACTATCAAGAAACATTTTTATAAAATAATATATAATCAGTATTATCCAAATAATTAATTGAAGAACAAAAGTAATTATAAACCAATTCCACAAATCTAGAATATTTTCCTTATCCTCGTGGACAAACTTATAAATCAAACTACCCCAAACAGTTAAAAGAAGTGTTAACACACCTAATATTTTTTGTGATAATAAGATAGTGTAAGACGAAATCCTTAAATAAATTTTAATTTCAAAATATCTAAAGATTTTAATCAATATTCCGACAATTAGCGCTAAAGTGCTAAATAAATAAGCCAAGCACCAATACCAAATTCCATATAATCCGGAAAATTTGAAATTAAATAAAAACTTTAACTCAAATCCCAAAATTAAACTTAAAACACTAATCATAATCATCAAAGAAATTAAATCTGTTCTTTCCATCCCTGTGGATATTACAAAGAAAATGGACCTTTCAAATATTGAAGCGGAAGATTTTGTAGATTTGGCTGAGCAAATTTTAAATTGTCATTTATTATCTATTTATAATCCTAATAAAAAAGAATGGTTTAATTATCAATTTTATGAAATAGAATTCTATCTCAATAGTTCGAGACATCCAGATCCTTTTGTTCACAAAGATAAACAACAACTTAGCAATAGTGAGTGGTACTTTCACAAAGCTAAAGCTAATGGTGAAAATTACAAAGGTGGGACCTTCAAAGGACTAGATTTTACTTTTGGGGCTGAGGGAAAATATGGCGGAATTTTAATTCGCGCTATCTATAATCTTTCAGAAAATGAAGTTATCGAAGGACCTTGCAATACGGTCAATCACATTTTGAAAATGACCAGCGCTGAAACTATCATTGATTTAGTCGATAAAATGAATAATCTCAAAATCTTTGAAAATAATTATTTAAAAATCATTCCGCATAAAAACAAATTATCTCAAGAAGTTTATGCTAGTCGTCGAGTTGGTTTGAAAGAAGAGAAAGATCCTAATTTCGCAAGAGCTGAATATCGATTTCTCACTAATCCCTCAAAAATTAAAAAAGATCGTGTTGGCATTAAAAAAGGTATGAAAGAATTTCATTATTTGACTGATGAAGAAATTACTAAAATATTTAAAAAAATATAAATTAAATTTTAAGGTTTTGAGTTTAATTTATATTTTCTTTTGAAAATTTAAAATTTATTTTTTGCATAATCAATTATGTTTGAAATTTTAGTTTCGAATATAGTTTCATATGAGTTTGATAAAGAAAATATTTACTTAAAATGTGAAAATGGGGTTTCTATTGTTAAACTAGATAATGATTTGTATTTATAAATCTACTGGTCGGGATCTTTACAAGCCAAAATTTCATGTTTGATACAAAAAAGTAAAAAATCTAAATTGCAATTTAAGCCTTTAACGCAAATCTCCAAAGATTTATGCTGTATAACCGGGAATTTGCTCTTCTTTGTAAGCATTGAGAGTACTATTGATTTCCCAGAAATCCGGCTCACCTCTCTCATTGACTAAACTTTCACGTTTTTTTTTCTATCCATTTTTTTCCCTCGACTCTTAAAAGGCATGGTAAATTTTTCGGTTCCGTTAACGTCACTCCATTTGGTAATCTCGTCATTATAAACAATATCATTTTCACCTTGATCCGTGCTAGTGAATTGTTGGCCGAGTACTCGCATAGTAGCCCCAGCTGTATAAATCTGATTTCCCTCTAATTTTTCAGAAGGTGCGGACATTTTCATGGAATACCATAGAATTATAAAGATCAGAATAATCAATATCGCGAAATAAGAAACTTTAGCTTCAGCAGTGAACATTTTCAGTTTATATAATAATACAATAAAAAAATAATAATCAAAAAGTAAATAAATATTACATAAATGATTTATGTGAAAAATTAAAAAATTAACTTTTTAAGTTTGGAGCAGCTAAGTAAAAACTTTAATATCCCAATTGTCTCATTAACAATGCTTCTTGCACGGCCGTTCCTGGTGAATCGGTGGCAAATTCAGTTCCAGTAGAACCAGTAGTATCAGCTCCAGTAATGGTGGTCATATCAAGACCAGTAGAACCTCCAGAAGTGGGAGTGCTTCCATCAGAACAAGCATAAGTCATGTTTCCATAAGCATCTTTGACCGGAAGTGGTGAAGTACCGTCAGAACAGTTGAATTGAGAAGCATATTGATATTCTCCCAATTGTTGAGAAATATCATAGAAAACAGGGGGTTCTTGGGATGCAGTCATTCGCTCTTTCTTCTTTCTCATAGCCATCATTCTTTCAGCAGCTCCTTTGGTAATACCTGGATACATTTGCTTGATGGTAGCCATGTTTACAGGAGTATCACCCTGATTAGTTCCGGTAAATTCTTGAAATCTTACATCAGGTCCGCTGGCTAAAACTTGATAAGAATTCGGCATACCATATCCATAATAATGTTCACTAGATTTGTTTGTCATAGTTTTAAAGTACCATACAATAAGTACGATCAATACAAGTAATACAGCAAAATAAAATAGAATAACCCATTTGTTATTCAAAATATCTTCGGCAGATAGTTCAAATCCTCCGTCATAACCCATTTCTTTACTATTTCAAAGTCTGATATATTTAACAAATTAAAATTAAAATTAATTAAAATTAATTCACAGACAACGACTTCTGATTCCCGCGAATTTATGATTATATTCTATTAACTAAAATATAA
>Ga0134126_10005036_pt1 | contig 16506 bp, 15 predicted proteins | sample KB31752_FD_96881 | JGI IMG/M metagenome (GOLD analysis project Ga0134126, IMG submission 96881) | Terrestrial soil microbial communities with excess Nitrogen fertilizer from Kellogg Biological Station, Michigan, USA - KB3-175-2 | ecosystem: Environmental > Terrestrial > Soil > Unclassified ...
CAGTACCACCATTCGACTGATATTGTTCCCACCATTCTTGATGTTCTCGGGCTGGAGATGCCGAAGGTCTACCGCGGCGTAGAGCAATATCCGCTGAGCGGGGTTTCCATGCGTTACACGTTTGAGAACGCCAAGGCGCCCACGCAGAAGAAGCGGCAATATTACACAATGCTGGGCACCCGCGGTATCTGGCAGGATGGCTGGAAAGCTGCCGCGATGCACGCGCCCATCAGCGGGGCCGGCCATTTCGACAAGGACCAGTGGGAGTTGTATCACGTGGATGAAGACCGGTCTGAGTCAAAGAACCTGGCCAAAGAGCAGCCGGAAAAACTCAAGGAACTGATTGCTGCATGGTTCGAGGAAGCCGACAAGAATTTTGTGCTGCCACTGGATGATCGCACCCCACTGGAACTCCTCACCATTCAGCATCCTCTGGAGGAGCAGCCGCGCAATCGCTACATCTACTATCCCGGCACCACGCCCGTGCCTGAGATCTCGGCGGCCAACATCCGTGCCCGGTCTTACAAAATCATCGCCGACGTGGATATCACAGCCAATGCACAAGGAGTGATATTTGCTCAGGGCTCTCGTTTCGGCGGGCACACACTGTTCATCAAGGATGGGAAGCTCTATTACGTGTACAACTTCCTGGGCATCAAGCCGGAACAGAAGTTCGTCTCCGGAAAATTAACCCCGGGCAAGCATTCGCTTGGCATGTCTTTTACGCGAGAAAAAGCGGGCAAGTATCAGGAGTCTCTCGGCAAGACACAGCTTTTTATCGATAACAAAGTGGTGGCGGAAGGCCCAATGCGGACGCAAACCGGTCACTTCACGCTGTGCGGCGATGGTTTGTGCGTTGGCTATGACAGCGCCGACAAAGTGAGTGAGGAGTACGAGGCGCCCGGAACGTTTACCGGTGGCACGATTCTTGGTGTTGGGGTGGACCTGAGCCCCGAAAGCTATCTCGATCTGGAGCGCGAGGCAGTCGGCGCTCTGGCGCGGGACTAAATCAAGGCGTTCAACCCCCGAGAGCTGGTCGTATCAGGATCTGGTTGGGAAGTGTTCGTCGCAGACCGCCGCAAACGCGGCCAGCTCTCGCACCACGCCAAGGATTCGTGTAGCGATGTTCGCGCAGCCGGGCGAGTCGCACATATATTCCCTGAGTTGCTCTTCAGTTCCATCAGGACCTGTGATCCCGGTCCTGACCGTTACGTATGCCATTGCAGCGCTCCCGAACCGTTCAGTTAGTTACGTGATGCGAATGGACCAAGTATAGCTTTGTTCTCCAGATGCGCAGCGCTAAATGGCTGAAATGGGCGAACCCTGGCGCAGATGGCCCATCTTCGCTCGATCACAGAGGTTGATCGCAGAGGTTGATCACAGGTGTTGATCAAAGACGAACGCTGCTGCGATTGCGATCATGTCGAAATTGCGGATGCCTTCTCTTTCCGTCCCGCACTTGCGGGCGAGGCGCTTGCGACGGCCAGAATGCCGCCGGTAAACAGCAGCGTGTCATAAAAGTAGTTGATTCCCTCTATCTTGACTCCGAGATCCGGGCTGGATAACGCGCCGATCATGACAGGGAGATAAATGACAAGAATCATCAGCAGAATCCAACCGCCGGCACAAGCTGCCACAGTCCGCGTTTTCCTGTTCAGCAGAGTGCTTCCCCCGGCCACCAGAAGAGCGGCGGCGGTCACATAGCCAATAAGCACGCGTGCCGGGACCCACGCCGGCATCTCTTTTTGGAGCGGGACTCCGGGAAGTCCAAGCGGGTGCAGAAGGGTCTGAATGGCAAAGAATATTGCGGCCAGGCCGACAAGTATCCGGCCCACAGTGATCAGCGTGCTCATGGCCGGCCCGCGCCATCCGGCTTCTCTCATTGCCATTCCGGCAAGAATCCAGCCACCGCCGCCGAACGAGCTTTCGCGGAAAACGATGGTCCAGGTAATTCGGGCGTGCGGGTGCAGCAGCGCAAAAGGAAGGTAGAGCATGGCGACAAACAGAAACATCATGATTCCCACCAGCAGGCCGGACCAGCGCACCTGAATTTTGGTAGCGATGCTCAAAGCCGCGGCCATCAACGCGCAGCCGACGAAGTAGACCCAGAACATGCGACCGGGCATATACCGCGGCACAAGGTCTTTGACGAATTGCGGGCCGAAGAGATGCAACGTGCCGAAGACCGCCAGCGGGGCAGCAAAACACACATTCGCCAGGGCGACGATCTTGTCCAGGCCGTGAGCTGCGGCGAACTCGCTTTTCGCAGCCAGTCCTCCTATCAGGAGGAGCGCCAGGCCCGCAACGCACATGGCTGTTGCCGTGAGAGAGGACTCAAGAAGTACGGCGAGAATGGTTGGGTGCATAAATCTCCCATTCGCTACAGAGCTGCCGATTCTATTACGAAACGGTGTTTCGAAAGTACTTCGGCAGACTTAGACTTGCCCCAGGGGCGTTTGGAAGCAAATAAGCGTAAGCTGATGAACATGCTCTCGCACTTTCCCCAGGCAGTTCCGGAGATTCCGGTCAGCAATGTCGAGAAAGCCTCTGAATATTACGTCAATGCGCTTGGCTTCCATTTGGACTGGCACAGCGACCACGACGGGATCGGTGGCATCTCACAAGGTGATTGCCGCATGTTCCTGACGGATGCAGCGTTTCGACAAGTCAGCGGTAATGGGCAGGCGGTCGTAATCTGGCTGAATCTGGATAGCAAGCAGGAAGTTGATGAACTGTTCCAGCGCTGGCGGCAGGCTGGGGCGAAGATCCTTATGGAACCGGAAGACAAACCCTGGAACCTTCGCGAGTTCAGGGTCGCCGATCTGGACGGCAATCAACTACGCGTGTTTTACGACTTCAATTGGGAATTGCAGCAGGAGCGAAAAAATACACCAATATCCAGCTAAGTTTTTGAAATAAGAACACCTGCTCCAAAAAGAGGTTTGCCGCGAAGCGACACCCAGAAATCCGCGACGAGGGCGAGGCCGCCCACGCGCCGAGCCCGCTGCCAGCAGGGCAGGAGAACGTGATCAAGTTCGAAACTGTCAAAGCGGTTTGTCGCGTAGCGACCAAATGATTGGTGCCGAAGAAGGGACTCGAACCCCCACACCCTTGCGGGTACATGGACCTGAACCATGCGCGTCTGCCAATTCCGCCACTTCGGCTTGAGATGCACCGGATGAAAATCCGGCGCGGCGACGGGAACTACCCTTCTATTCTAACGGGAATGGCAGGACTGTCAAACCGGGTTACGGCGAGACCGCAGTCACCGCTCTGTATCGCTGACTACGCGTAGTCGAACAGCGTCATGAAGCCAAAGTCCATGTGCAATTGCTGGTGGCAGTGAAAGAGTGTCAGTCCGGGGTTGTTGGCAACAAAATCAACTGACGCCTCCTGATACCCGCCAAGCATCATCACGTCTTTCATGATGCCCGCCGTGGCCGTTCCGGCCACATCGGTCAATTCAAAGCTGTGACGATGGAGATGAATGGGATGGATATCGTCACTGGCATTGCGCATGTGGATTCGATATCGCTTGCCCTGTTTTAGATGAAAAGACGCAGGCGCCGGCTGCTGGGCCATGGGATAGGCAACGCCATTAATCGTCCAGCGATTGAAGCCCATTTCGGCCGCGTTGTCTTTGGCGAACATCATCTCCATCGTCTCGTCCGGCGGCGGGGCAGTAGCGCCTGGCTTGCCGAATCGCGTGTAGTTCCATTTGAAAGCCGGCGGAGCAGTCCAGACCGCTTTGCCCTTTCTCCCGGCGTACTCAACAACAATGCCCATGCCGTGATTGCGGTCGTCATCGGCGGTGTCGCCCATGATCCACACTCCGGGATGGTTCATCTCGACGATGGCAGAAACTCGTTCTGCCGTTCCCAGCCACAGGACCGGAACGCCCGCCGGATTCGGCACGGGATTACCATCCAGGGCGATCACTTGAAAAGAATGGCCGGGCAAGGCAAGGCTGCGAATCTCGGTTGCGCTGCCGTTCAGCACGTGGAACAGAACTCTCTCGCCCTGTTTAACCCGAATCGGCTCGCCGTGATGGAGCATGCGTCCGTTAATCGTGAAGGATCCGTAGCCAACCTCATACCCGTGCGGCATGCCTTTGGCGAGTGAAGCTTTCATGGCGGTCTCGCCCTGTTCTTCCAGGGCTTTTACGCGCGTTGCCGGAGCCAGGAAATTCATGGGCATGTCTCCGCCCCGGCTCAGTGTTGGCTCAAACTCCTTGAGCACCAGAAAGACTTCGCGATCATAATTGCCCGGCTCGTGCGCAGGCTCAATGTAAACGGCACCAACCTGGCCGCCGTACTGTCCGGCATAAAGGTCCGCGGCGGCTCGATTGTGGGTGTGATAGAAGCGGAAGCCCGCAGGTTTGGGAGTGAAGGTGATTCGGCGCTTACCTCGCGCCGGAATAAACGGCGTGCCCTCTTCTGCTGCTCCATCCACATCCACCGGGACCATCTGGCCGTGCCAATGCAGTTGCTCCGGGACATCCGTGTCATTCTGGATGTCTACCGTGACCTGCTTCCCCTCTTTGAAGCGGAGCATCGGCCCCGGAAATTGACCGTTGTACGTGATGGCCGAGAGAATGCGTTTGGGCGCTATTTCAATGGGGCTGGCGGCAATTCTGATGGTGTAGTCAGCAGCTTCAGCCTGAGTTGGCGCGGACAATTCTTCGGTAGCTGTACTCGGAAAGGAGATCGACGGCAGCAGTGCGCTGCCGGTCAGAACACCTGTCGTTTTCAGAAAATCACGCCGGGAAAGTGTCATGGCAGGCAATCCAATTGTGCGCGTTTAAAAAAAGCGCGCACACCATTGTAGTCAGCCTCCATGGAAGCTGCAGCCATGGCCTTTCCCCAGCGTTGCCGGTCCTCAGCGCACGGTAATGATGCTTTGCGGGCTCTCACTGGTGGGTTGTGGAGCTTGTGAAACTTGAGTCAACCCTCCGGTTGCCGCATCAATCGCAAACGTAGTCAGTGAAGGGCTCTGCGTGATGTAAGCAAACTTGCCCGAGCCATCCACTGTCACGGAAATCGCATTGTTCACCACCGCATTGGGAATGGGTGTTAGCGTGCTCGCAACTGGATCAAACGTGAAGCCCTGAACTGTATTCGACGTGTTCTGAAAATTAACGTACAGATGCTTTCCGTCCGGTGCCAGGGCAAACCCGGCTGCTGCCGCTGCCGTGGTAAACGGCGAGCCGACGACAGGCGTGAGCGTTCCCGTGGATCCGATGTTGAAGATCGCAATACTACCCTGATTCAGCACGTATAGAAGCTTTCCGTCCGGGCTGGCCGCGAGTTGTCCGACGGCGCCCATTGCTGAACCTCCGGTCGGGATGGGCGGCTGAACCACTGCGAGATTGCCGCTTGAATCTACCGAAAGGGACTCAATATCGCTGTTGCCGGCGTTGAAGAGAAAGCGCCCGTCCGGACTGATGGCGGTAAAGCTTCCCAGTGAAGGTGCGGTCGAACTGGAGACCTTTGTCAGAAGCCCGCTGGTTGCGTTGATGGAGTAGATATCAAACACTCCCGCATTGGGCTGAAAAAGCAAAGTGCCAGCGGGATTGATAGCCAGCATGCCCGAACGCGAATCCGGAAAAACGAGTGGACCACCGGGGATGGCTGTAAGCGCCCCTGTCTTCGGATTAATTGCCAGTTCAGCGATCCCTGGGTTCCCAAGGATGTTTCCAAACGATGATGCTCCAACATTCAGTCCGTACAGGAATCGGCCTCTCGGGTCGGCGATTAGCTGAATGACGATATTCTGTCCCAACCCAGCATTATTGAAAGGGGCTAGTGGCGTGACTTTGCCCGTCGCGCTATTGATGGTTCCAGCTTCATAGCCAATATCGGTTTCGAAAACCGTGATGCCATAAATAAACCGGCTTGCGGCCGCTGCAGGCGACGGAGTGGGACTTGGACTGGGAGTCGGACTGGCTGTAGGAGAAGGGCTTGGACTCGCAGTGGGGTTGGGGCTTGGAGTTGGTTGCACCGTGCTGGAACTGCTCACGCTGCCGCAGCCAGTGAAAATTGTTAAGGCTATGCAGAGGGAAAGGACAACAAGGAAAGGACCCAGATTTCGCACAACATACCACCTGTAAAGCAGAACTGCTGCTTGAGGTAGATGCCCAGAGCTGCTGCGGGTTTGCTTTGTGAGTACGTCATTTGCTGCCAGGTGATAGGTGCGCAATGGTTAGTAACGTTTAACGTTCAGAGCTCTGCGAAACAGCGCCTGCTAGACATTGCTCTTGCTTTGTCTATTCCCACTACCAGTTGCGTCCCATATTGCTAACGCGTCAGCCACGCCTTCGATCTGACCGTGAACACCGCCACTGGGAATATCCAGAAGAGGGTAAATAAAAAATAGTAGGCGTAGAGGATGCCGTAGAAGAAGTCCGGCGAGCGTTCACTCCGCAAGTAGTAAAGCATGTTAACCGCGGAAACCACGCCCACCACGATGATCAGGCGAAGCAGGCTGAGCGGGTGGTGCGGCAGCGTAATCAGCAATAGAAGCAGGCAGGCGTAGTGCACAGGATAGCGAAGATTGGTGATCAGCCGGTCACACAGCGCAATCACCCGCGCGCCGATGGGCCGGCTCCAGACAACTTTCAGAAAGATCAGTTCTTCGCGAATATAACTGCGGTCCCAGCGAAGGAACATCCGGCAGAGCTTGGCATAGGAAACGGGCGTTACAGTGTGCACGACAGCGGTGCGCTGGTAAATGGTGTCGTAGCCGCGAGACAGAATGAAATTGGTCAGCGACCTGTCTTCCCCCACAGTGCACGGCGCGCCGAGGAACGTTTGTTTTAGCCAGTCGTTTACGATTTGTTGGACTACGGTAGATCGGTAGGCGGTAAGAGCGCCGGGACAGCAATAGACGGTTCCGTAGCCGGATTCCGAGGCGCGCAGCATGTCAAACGAGACAATGTAGCGTACGTGCAGCATGCGCGGAATGAATCCTTCACGGCGGTTATACACCTTTACTTTGCCTGCTACGGCTCCGACTTGTTGGTTGCGGAACGGGCCCGCCAGAGCAAGCAGCGCGTCCGGTTCAATGACACTGTCTGAATCGAGCGTCACAACAATTTCGCCTTTTGCGTTTTCAAAACCAAAGGCAAGAGCTTCGCGCTTCCCGCGGTTCTCCGGCATGCGCTTCGTGACCACGAGTCCCGGATGGCGGGCAGCGGCCCTTCGAATATGACTCCACGTATCGTCCACGCTACCGTCATCGATGACCAGAATCTCCAGTCGGTCACGAGGATACTTTGCAGCCGCGACTGACTCAATCGACTGCAGTACCATGGCGCCTTCGTTGTAAGCGGGAATTACGACAGTCAAAGACGGTGCATCGCTCATGGTTGCGGCAGGAGCGCTCCGATACCGCAGCCAGAGCAGGGTGCGGAATCCCAGGAGAAGGCTTCCCATCACGCCCCACAGAATTGCCGGACGAACAACAAGCCGGCCCCACTGGTAGCTCTCGGCGTCAACAATGATCGGCCGAAACCAGCCGCCGTGAATGGATTGATAGATCAGCAGGCTGAGGGCGGCCAGAATCGCAGCGCACAGTGCGTGGTCCCATGCGTCGCCTGTTTTCTCAGGCGCAGCAAGCTCCAGTTGGGGTAATTCGATGCCGGCGCTTCGCGGTGTCACTTGATCAGGCAGTACCGAATCCGCAGCTGTGCGCTCGGCGATCTGCATTTGTTCCATGCTGCCCTCCTGGGCGAATCGTCAGGTCGTTGTGAGAGTCAGGGTGATGTCTCGGGTATAGCTAGTAAGCGACAAATGGTCCTGTTCCACCCGGCGTGCTTTTCCCTTCAATGGCTGTAAACACGTTGCGTCCGAAGAAGAACGGCGATCCCCAATCAAACGTTCCGGGATTCGGAGCGCCCAGGTTGCTGAACAGGAAATTCGGATTCGACGCAGAGAACGCCTGGTCTGCATTGGCTATGGAAAAGTTAACGGAGGTGCTCGTGCCGTTTGTTCCCTGGTTTACCGCGGTTAGATTCTGGGTACTCGACGGGCAGTAGAACGGATTGTCGGCACATACCGGTATGCCCGTTGTGGTGGAATCCAGGAAAAACAGTCCATTGGAACCGCTGTCAATAAAGCTCTTTGGAAGTGTCTGGCTCTTGAAAAGGGTGGTGATGTTTCCAATGGAATCCACCATCAGGACAGAGGCTCCCGCTAGTCCATTATTGGATTGTGTGCCAATGCCGAAAACCAGTGATCCGCTGGTGTTCACCGCCCCTGAACTTGGAATGGCAGGCAACTCCACGATCACGCCGTTGTTGTCCGTGGCGAAAGCAGAAACTGGATGGACCACCTGCTGGGCCAGAGCTTGCGCAATTTGCGTGCAGCCCCCAGCTGGACAGGAGTAATACAATCCGGGATTTCCAGCGCCGGCAGCGGCGCATGCCGGACCGCAATCCTGAACGAAATTGCTTACGCCAAGAATGCCGTTGGCGCCAAGACTCTGCACATCCTGCTCCGGCGTTCCGGTGCTTGAGCACGCGGCAGGTACGCCGGAGAATGAAGGATCGCCGATGATCTGGATGGGAATGGAACTGGCCGATTCACCTGAAAGATGAACATCCGCTGTTTCGACCGGTCCCCATGTAAAACCGTCAAGGAACTGGAAGCATTCGCCCACTGGGCTTCCGGTTGAGCTGATTTGTTTGGGAAGCGTGAACGCTGCGGGCAGAACTGAAGAGAGAATCCTGAGACCGGTTGAGCCTGTGTCAACCAGTATTCCGCCAACCGTCGCGCAATTGCTCGCGCTGCCCGGGGAACACACGGTTACATTCGTGAACACCCCATTGGCAATGCCGGCCGGCCCGCCTCCGGCGGTAATCGAAACTACATTGTTCGCTGCGCCGGCAATTGGATTGTTACCGGGTTGCGTATTGTTGTTGCTTCCTCCACAACCGATAAGAGCAAAAAAGACTGCGGCTAGATGGGCGTATCGGCGCACAATGCCTCCTACTGAATCATCTCTGCGGTTACATTGGACGGCATCATCTGGGGCAGAAATGCCCTGCCAGAAAACGATCTGGGATGTCCGCCGCTCTCAACGACAAGAGAGCCCGATTGGACCTGGAGTGGGCTGCGACCGTGTTTTTTGTTTTCCTGGCTCGCCTGGACATACTGATCAAAGTAGACGCCCAGTAGCTGACGAAGGTCAGGCTTCCACGGCCCCTGCCATGCAACACCAAAGACCGTACCCGCGGGGTTGACATACTCGCGTACGGCTGTGCCGGTCGGAGTCGTAATTTCGTGAATGGCAAAACCCTGGCCCGCTGTCACTCTGACTGTTCCCTTCATCCTGACCTGATCGTTCTGGACGGTAGTGACATTACCGCCTAGTTCCGCAAATGCCGGCAGCGCCAGTATTGCGATCACAAAGACAGCCTGTCGAAGCTTTGACAATGACTGAGTTGCCCATGTCCATCGCATCCGTGTATCTCCCAAAAAAGTGTTTTGCGAGCTTCAGCACGCGGCGCACGGATCAACCGGCGCGATAGTTTTATGATTTATGACCCTGAGTTGATGCTAAAGGCATAGATGCCACGTGTCTCACCGAAGCCGTAAAGAAATATGAATTTTCCTTAAGTGTGCTCTGGGCGTAGTACCCGAACTGGCGAACCGGCAACGGTCGTACCTTGCGGGAAAGCCTATATATGCGCTGGATTATTGTTTGTCTCTAGGGGAGTCTGTCGCACTTTGAGTGGATACCGTACCAGCGTTCGCGGTCGCGACGGCATCGCTTTGCCCAGGCAAGTTGAGGAGTTCTTGCCGGGAATAATCAGGCCCAAGTCCGAGCTTAATGAGGGCGCGGGAATCCGGAGTTACCTTAGACTGCCAGCCATTATCGGCCTGATAGCGCACCATGGCTTGCTGGGTGCGAGCGTCCCAATCGCCACTAGGATCGCCCGTGAGGTAGTGTTCACGGATTAAAGCTGCCTGGATTTCGCGGGCCCGCTCTGGAGCAATCACCTGCTGCCCATGGCTCTTCCAGGAAGTCTTCTTTTTTGCATGGTGCCTGGAGTGCTTGCCGGAGACTGCCTTCTTAGAGGACTTCTTGGCCGCTGGTTGTGCCATGCCAACTGAGGCGAGCAAAGCCAGCGACAGGATAATTAAGAATAAGTTCCTGAAGGTCAAACGCAAAAAATCACCTCAAGGGTCTCTTGTGAAGCGGCAGCTTACATGATGTCACGGTTCGATGCCGTGTTCCACCTCAATGTTGGACGCTCGGTTACCGAAGAATCCCGGTCAATAACTACGGTTACCGGGTAAACCACGTAGAAACATAGGGTTGCACCGGGAAGGCCGCAGCTCCCCGGCGCTCCAAAAAATGAAAGTTACGGCAAAGTACCGGAGAGGAAAACCGTACCCGCTCCGGCGCCACGACCCGAACGGACGAGTAAGACCACGTCCTGGCCGCTCTTGAGTTGATTGGTAAGTTTGCGGAAGTCCTCTTCGCTATTGATGGATTGCCGGTTGATCTTGAGAATGATCATTCCCGGCTGAACGCCAATGTCGTCGGCGAACGAATCCGGCTTCACCTCAGTCACCTGAACGCCTTTGTTCTTTTCATCGAGGCCAAGGCGGTCCACGGTATCAGGCGACACGCCACGGACGCTGATGCCGAGCTTGCTGGGTGAAGGGGCACTCTCGTCGGCATTGTCATCGCCGGAATCAGGCGTCCGGTCGGCGAACATTTTGGCTCGATCGCCCACAGTAACCGACGCCTGTTTCTGCTGGCCACTGCGAACGTAATCGAGGTTGATCTTGGTCCCCGGCTTGATGGCCGAGATGATGTTGACCAGATCGTCGCCGTTCTTTACCGGCTTACCGTTGACAGATGTGATGGTATCTTCTGCCTGCAGTCCTGCTCGTTCCGCTGCCTGTCCAGGTGTGACGCCGGAAATGGTTACGCCCTGCTTTACGCCATACATGCGGGCCAGAGCCGGCGTTTGCGGATTGAAGGTTACGCCGATAGAGCCTCGGGCCACACGATGTGTGGCGCCGGTGAGCTGATCATAGACCTCGCGCACCGTGTTGGATGGCATGGCAAAACCGACACCCTGATACCCGAAAGATTGCGTATAAATGGCCGTGTTGATGCCGATGACCTGGCCATGCATATTCACCAGCGGACCGCCTGAATTTCCGGGGTTGATGGCCGCGTCGGTCTGAATGAAAGACTGAAATTGCCGGGCCGGATTGATGTTGCGGCCTCGCGCGGAAACGATTCCTGCCGTTACCGTGTTCTCCAGGCCGAATGGACTGCCCATGGCCAGCACCCAGTCGCCAATACCCATGGCGTCAGAATCGCCCAGAGCCGCGGCCACAAGTGGCTTATCCTTGGGTGGCTCGATCTTGATGACAGCCAGGTCGGTTTCGCGGTCAATGCCGACGATCTTTGCGTCGTGCTGAATGCCCACCGGATCGTCCTTGAGCCGCACACGAATCCGGTCCGCACCATCCACAACGTGGAAGTTGGTGATGATATAGCCATTGGAATTGAGGATGACGCCTGAACCGAGCGAGCGTGAACGGCCGCCACCAGGACCGTCGCCAAACGGGTTTGGCTGATCGTCATCGCCGCCGCCACCGCCCTGATCGCCTTGTCCGCCCTGCTGGCCACCGAAGAAACGGTTAAAAAAGTCCTGGAGATCGTCGCCTTGATTGTCGTCCCCCTGGCCCGGTCCGCGATGCAAACGCCGCCGCGGCTTGGGGTTGGATTCGGTATTGATATTTACGACTGCCGGTTCAACCTGTTTGGCCACCTGACCAAACGTATTGCTCAACTGCTGCGGAGTCTGCATCGGCAGCAGGGCAGCGTCAGGCGCTGATGACGAATTGCCTCTTACTCCGCTCCGGCTCAATACAGTGCCGATCAGAATACCGATCGTCAACGTCAGAAGGATTATCAGGCTCGATACCAGCCTTTGAGCCTTAAGCTTTGCAAGCAAAGCGGAAAATTGCGAGTTCATAATGGCAACAAACCTCCGGACTGGCGACCTTAGATGATTATAAATTGGAAAGCTTAAGCACGGACACGGAACCCGTTTGGGGGGACGCATATCGTTAGACGCGGAAAGGCTATTCAGCGTTATCCGGCAGAGCTGGCCCGCCCTGGGTCGGGCAGCGTTTCCGGGTCGGGTTGGGAGACGCTTCCCAGGACTTCGGACAGGAGGACGCCGGCGAGGATCAGCAGCGCCCCGCCGCCGGCTCGGGCACCCAGCCGCTCATGCAGGTAAATGAACGATGTAAGCCAGGCAAATACTGGTTCAAGCGTAAAGATGAGCGCCGCATGGGTGGCCGGAGTAAACTGCTGCGCCCAGGCTTGAACGGTGAATGCCACTGCCGTGCCCAGAACCCCGGTAACCAGGATCGCGGCCACCACAGTCCCGTTAAAACGCATATGAGGTTGCTCAAGAATCGGAGCAGAGACCCCCGTGAGCATCGCAGCCACAGCGATCTGCAGCACCGCCATCTGCTCGAAAGGGAAGCGCTGTGTGCCCCGGCCGAGAAAGACAATCTGGAAGGCGAACGCAAAGGCGCAACCGATGGTCAGCAGATCGCCCGCGTTGACATTGGCGAAGTCGGCAAGACCCTGGCGTCCTGCAGGAACAGTCATCAGGAACAGACCGGTGAGCGCGAGGCAAATGCCCACCAGGCGCCAGACGTGAATTTTGGTTCTCCAGAAAGCCACCAGAATCAGGGGTACCAGGACCGTGGAGACTCCGGTGAGGAACGCCGACTTTGACGGCGTCGTCAGCTTGAGCCCGGTCGTCTGAAAAGCGTATCCAAGGAAAAGAAACAAGCCCACCGTACAGCCCATGAGCAGAGCAGGGCGTGTGATGCCGGTAATATGTTTGCGGTAATAGACGCCCAGCAGCACCGCTGCCAGTCCCATGCGAGCGGCATTCAAGGTGAGCGGAGAAGAGTCCTTGAGCGCCGCCTTGATCAGCACAAAGGTGCTGCCCCATATCAGGGTAATCATTACCAGAAGCAGGTGAGCTTTGAGCGAGCGCGGCACGCAATTATTTTAGCCGGATATATTTTTGCTGGAACTGCTGTTACTTTCCGCCTGGTTTTGTCGCGCTGGTGATGGTCGAGTCCAGCGACTTGAATGCTGCCTCAGCTAAATCCAGGATTTTGATCAGCGATGTGGAAGTAACTCGTCCTCCGGGGATGCTGAGCGCTACCTGTTGATCCAAGCTAATGGATACTTCTGCGTGGCTGGAGAGCAACATGAGTCGCTGCAAAGGGTTCAGAGGAACGCGAACCACTGCGATACCGCTCAGGGTAGCGTAGCCATTGGCAATCGCGTCACGCAAAGGCTTGAGCGAGTCGAGGTCGCGGAGATAAACCGTCACCTGTAGCTGCTCCGGTAACATTATGCTGCCGTCGCTGCGGACCTTAAACCGGTGTTTGACAGGAGCGGCATAGATGGGAACGCCGTTAAGTTGTAGCCCGGAGAGTACAAGCTCGTCCACGGTGACGTTGCGGCTCGCGTTGGCTGCCAATCCAACCCCAATCACCAGCTTGTCCGTGGAGAATTGCTGGAGACTGAGCTGGGCAATTCGGACATGGAATTGATGGGCAACATCGCCATTGGGAGTGGACTGCCCGAGGCAGGCGCCGGCCATCAAGAGAACGATCGCGATCAGGCTCGGTTTGCGTGGTCGCTTCATTGCTTTACTTCCGTCTGCGCGCCACCCAAATGGAAAGCCGGCTATCGGCCGGCATGCGAAGTCATTAAGCTGTGCGTCGCGAGCGCAGCGCCTTTGTCTTCTTAGTGGACGGTTTGGCCCTGCGGCGCGCTTTTGCCGCTGAAATAGATTTTACTTTGGTCTTGCTTGCCTTGGAACGCTTCGCACCGGTGGCCGTCACGGACTTTGTCGCAGCTCGTTTGGGAGAGGAGGATGCGTTATCCGCAAACAGCCACTCTGCTCCCTTCTTCACCGCCGCCTTTCGGTTGCTCTCCCATTCAGCCGAGCGCTGATCGCCACCGATCTCTGCCAGCGTCCGTTGCGTCAGCACCGAGTAATCGAGCGTATCGATATCGAAGCGCGGTTCTGCGGCGTCATCCTTCTTCTTGATCAGCAGCCACTCGGTTCCTTTTGATCCCGGACGCCGCGAGCGCATGTGCGCGAGCACAAACTCCCCGTTCAGCTTTTGCCCGTGCAGACGGAACTTCAGGTCGCCCTTTTCGAGCATAGCGTGAGCGTCGCCAAGAGCCTCCCATGTTCCTACATCCCAAACCATGACGGTCCCTGCGCCGTAATTGCCTTCGGGGATGAGGCCTTCAAAATCAAAGTAGGAGACAGGATGGTCCTCTACCTGCATGGCCAAACGTTTGTCAGCCGGATCCAGCGAAGGCCCTTTGGGAACCGCCCACGATTTCAAAACTCCTTCCATCTCCAGGCGGAAGTCGTAGTGCAGGTGTGATGCGCGGTGTTTCTGCACGACAAAGCGATGATTTTTTCCGCGAGCCACTTTGCCCACGGGCTCAGGAGTGCTGTTGAAACGCCGCTTCTGGTTGTATTTCTCCAGCGCCATATTCTTATCTGATGCCACCATAACCGGAGCTTGTGGCCACAAATCTTTTGAGTGTGAAACAATTGCCCGAACATCAGGAGCCCCAGTTATGGCGAAGGTCGCCGGAGAGAAATTGCTGAGTCAGGTCGTACAGGAACGGCGCGCCACGCCGAGCTTTCAGGAAGTACCTATCCACAGTGCTGATCTCGAAAAAATCATCACGGCCGGGCTGAGTGCGCCGAGCGGTTATAACCTGCAGCCCTGGCGGTTTGTGGTGGTTCGGGATCGTGACCAGAAGAAAAAGTTGCGTGCAACTGCTTACAACCAGGCCAAAGTGGAAGAAGCCAGCGCGGTAATCGTGGCGTGTGGTGACTCGCAGGGCTGGTAAGAGGGCGACCTCGACGAGGTGCTGAAAATCGCCAAACAACATGGCTTCACGGACGAGCAGAACGCAAAAGTCCGCGGAGCGGTGACTGGCATTTTCGGCGGGTCTCCGGGCAAAACTGGAGGAATGGAGCCGAGTTTCGATCTCTGGGTCAATCGCCATGTCATGATCGCGTTTACCACTATGATGTGGACAGCGGAGACACTTGGTTATGACACCGCTCCAATGGAAGGCTTTGAAGAAGACAAGGTCAAAGCTCTGCTGAAAATCCCGGAACACGTGCGCGTGGTTGCGCTGCTCGGTGTTGGCCGTCTCAAGGGATCCGACAAACCGTTTGCCGGTCGGATGCCGCATTCACGCACGGTGTTTGAGCACGAATGGGGAAACGCGATGGAGTTCTGAGGCAGCGCCCGTCACATGTGAGGAGATGCAATGGAGTTTTCTGAGCTGAGGCACTTGAAGCTTTCGGATGCGCTTGGCGCCATTCCCAACGCGGACGGCCAGCTGTTTGCGAATCTGTTTCGTCACGGCTCGTTGCAGATGGAAATCTATGTGCCGCGTGGAGAAGACCTGCAGCAGCCGCACACGCGCGATGAAATCTACGTTGTCGCTTCGGGGAGCGGCCAGTTTATCAACGGAGACAAACGCATAGCGTTCACTACCGGAGACGTTCTCTTTGCCGCAGCCGGAGAAGTTCATAAGTTTTCTGATTTCACCACCGACTTTGCGGTGTGGGTCATCTTCTACGGCCCCGAAGGGGGTGAGCGTGGCCGGTAATTCTCCAATGGCCAATCGCATTTTGATCCTGCTTGCTGCAGGAATACTGCTTTTTCCTGGGCAGGGGACGGGCCAGACTCAGCCGACGCCGCACCCGCAGAGCGCATTTACGAAAGCCGATGCATCCGCTCTGTTGAACCAGATGAAGCAGGGTTTGATCGTTAGGCAGGCAAAAACTTTTCTCGCGTCGTTTGATCTGGCGCAGATGAGCGACGGGCAGTTGTTCAGACAGCAGGTCCAGTCGTTTATCTCCCATACGGATTCAATCCGCATCCACTTCAATGTGACCAATGCCGCAATGGATGGAGACAAAGGAGCCGCCTCTGCCGACGTGGAGATGGAAGCCGATACAGGAAGCGGTACCGTACCTCTGTACAAACAGGCTACCTTGAATTTCACTGCGCTGCGCGAATCATCCGGCTGGAAATTTGTTGACGTGCAGCCGCGCACGTTCTTCTCCCTGTCGCAGGGTGGATCAGCCGCCCCTTACTCTTCTTCCCGATGAAACGTGAGTATCCTGACCGGCCGATTGTTGGCGTAGGCGCCGTGATCGTGCATGACAGGCGCGTGCTGCTGGTAAAACGCGGCGCTCCTCCGCTGCTAGGCCAATGGTCGATTCCTGGCGGCGTGGTTGAAATCGGCGAAACTCTGCGCGTCGCTGCCGAACGAGAAGCCCGCGAGGAGACTGGTCTTATCGTTGAAGCCGGTGAAGTTCTGGAAGTGCTGGACCGCATCATCCCCGGCGAAAATGGCCGCACCCAGTATCATTACGTTCTTGTCGATTTC
>Ga0134126_10005038_pt1 | contig 16499 bp, 12 predicted proteins | sample KB31752_FD_96881 | JGI IMG/M metagenome (GOLD analysis project Ga0134126, IMG submission 96881) | Terrestrial soil microbial communities with excess Nitrogen fertilizer from Kellogg Biological Station, Michigan, USA - KB3-175-2 | ecosystem: Environmental > Terrestrial > Soil > Unclassified ...
GGTCAGCGGTTGCGCCGCCTCGCGCAGAATCTCGTTCTCGACGCGCAGCTGATGGATCTCCCGCCGATGACGGCGAGCCTCGCGGCGCATGTGTGCGATGACGGCTTCAAGTTCCCGGTGGCTGGGGCGGCATGCAGGCATGAACGAGAACGCTGCCCTGTCCCGACCGACATAGGGCACGAAGTTGTCGAATCGTGCCTCAACGAGCGAGTGGCAACGGCGTCAGCGACCGTAGGCCGATCACAACAACTACCTTGCTTGTGAGAGGGTGGTGAAAAGCGCGCGGGACTCCAAGCCTGGCAACGCGCGAGCTGCCCGCGATCCAGAGCTTAGAGTCTGCGTGCTTTTTGCTGCACCTTGGTTATGAAGACTGAGCCGCTGTTGAATTGAATCGTGCCCGTGTGTCGACGTGGCGTCCCGGCTCATGGTGTGAGCAGTAGTCGGCACCAGGTGTCGGCGAGGAAGCATGCGAAGCGGTTAGGGTCCCAGGCCCTGCCGCGGACCAGTAGCAGGTAGAACTCGGCGGAGTTGGTCGCCCAGATGATGTCAGCGATCTCGTCGACGGTCAGGTCAGGGCGCAGTTGGCCGGTGTCGACGAGGTCGGCGGCCAGAAGGCGCATGTTCGCGGCCCGTCGGTCAGCGATCTCGTTCCACAGGCTGGAGATTTCGGGGGCGTGGAACGCCGCGGCTTGGACGACCGCCAGCAGCGGGGCCAGGCGTGCGTGGATCGCGATCAGGGCTGCGGCGTAGATGCGGAGTTTCGCTGCGGCCTCGGGTTCCCCGCGGATGGCTCGCACGTAGTCGCGCTGCTCGGCCGGGACCGCTTGGCCAGTGCCGGAGATCGCGGTTTCGACCAGCTGCTTGAACAACGCGGGCTTGGAGCCGACCGATGCGTAGACGGTGTCCACCGCGACCTCGGCGCGGGCGGCGATGGCGGCCATGGTGGTGGCGGGGTAGCCCAGTTGGACGAACAGCTCTTGGGCGGCCTGCAGGATGCGTTCGCGGCGCAGTTCGGCCTGCTCGCGGCGTTTGCTTACGTCGTAGCCGCGGTTCGTGTGTACTCGGGGCTTGCCATCGGTGGTCACGGGGAGCACGCTACCAGTATTCGTCCGAAACGACTTCGGACAAATTGATTGGAGATGCACGATGACCTTCGCGTTCACTTACGAGGTGCCGATCGGCCCGGATGTCTACGCCGAGATCAAAGAGGGCGTCGGACCGCACCTGCCCGAGGGCCTGATCAGCCACGTGGCCTATCGGACGGAGTCCGGCTTGCGCTACGTGGACGTGTGGCGTGCCGAAGCGGATTGGGACCGGTTCGTCGAGCAGCGCCTGCACCCGGTGGTCGACAAGGTGCTGGTCAATGCTCTGGGTTTCCGCCCGCCCGAGCCGCCGATGACCCGCCTCGACGTGGTCGATGTCTGGGTCGCCGACCGGCAGCCGACCGCGGCTGACCGCTGACCGCTGGATTGATGCCGTTAAGTTCGTTTGAGGAGAGGAGGTTCGATGAACTCGGTGATGAAAAAGGCCTTGCATGCTGCCAACGCGACCGCCGTCTGGCTTTACCGGCGATCCAACGGCCGGATCGGCGGCAAAGCGCGCGGCACCGATGTCCTCCTGCTGACGGTAGCCGGACGCAAGACCGGTCAGCCGCGCACGGTCGCCGTCAGCTATTTCGAGTACAACGGCGAGTATCTGGTCGTCGGCTCAGGAGGCGGCAGCAAGCAGGAACCGCAGTGGATTCGCAATCTTGCCGCCGCAGGTCAGGCCAGGATCCAGATCCGGCACCAGATCCAGGAGGTTGACGGCCGGATCGCCCACGGCGCGGAACGAGACAGGCTGTGGAGCGAGGTGGTACTTACCAGATTCCCGTTCTTCGCCAAGTACCAGCAGAAAGCGGGCCGCACGATCCCCGTTGCCGTGCTCATCCCGAACGCCTGAAATCGAAGCGCGCACCGGATGCGGTGGCGAGTATGCCCATTGGCGAAGACGGGGACACGCCGCAGGGTTGCTACCCGCAGGCGACGCCGCAACACGTGCTTCCGAAGCGTCGCGAGCCTTCTTCGGCGTAGGGCTGCTGTGAGTGCCGCAGCCTCGACCACGCGTTCCCGCTCGTGCGACAAGCGACGCCCGGTTTGCCTGGTCCCAAGAGCAGGTGACATCCGTCGAGCGCTCGGCGCTAGCCACGCGGGCGCTGGGGGAGGAGGCCAGTTTGAACGGTCCCGATAACGACAAGGCGTTCACCGGCTCGATCGCGGCGATCTACGAGGAGTACCTCGTCCCGCTGATCTTCGAGCCGTACGCCGTCGATCTGGCACATCGACTCGCCGCCTCGCGGCCGCTCACCCGGGTTCTCGAGCTCGCCGCGGGTACGGGCGTCGCGACCAGGCAACTGGCCTGCGTGCTGCCCGAGAGCGTCTCCATCGTCGCCACCGACTTGAATCAGGCGATGCTGGACCTGGCGGATGCGATCGGGACCGCGCGCCCTGTGCGGTGGCGGCAGGCGGACATCCAGCAGTTGCCGTTCCGCGACCGACAATTCGACGCGGTGGTGTGCCAATTCGGGTTCATGTTCCTTGCCGACAAGGCTGCGGCGTTCCGCGAGGCGTATCGCGTTGTGCGCCCCGGTGGTGTCCTCGTTTTCAGCGTCTGGGATCGCATTGAGGAGAACGAGTTCGCGGACGTGGTAACCACGGCCCTCGGCGCCCACTTTCCTGAGGACCCGCCTCGGTTCCTGGCTCGCACACCGCACGGATATCACGATCTTGCCGAGGTTACGCGGGATGTGCGCGCTGGCGGGTTCCGCGGCCCGCTCGAAGTCAGCACTGTTGCTTCGCGCAGTCGCGCCGCGTCCGCTCGAGTGTCGGCGGTGGCGTACTGCCACGGGACGCCGTTGCGCAATGAAATCGAGGCCCGCGCCGAGTCGCGGCTCGGCGAAGCGACCGACATCGCAGCGAGGGCGATCGCCCGGCGGTTCGGGTCAGGCGTGGTGGACGGCAAGATCCAAGCACACGTAGTGACGGCCGTGCGCTGAGGTCGTAGCGCAGCAGTCCGGGCGCAAGTTCACCTGTACAAGCAGCTGCCTGCATGCTTGCCACAGCAATGGCACGGACAGGACGCTGATTGCAGACCAGTTCTACGCGCGGCACGCTGGGGAAACGGAGCCTGGCCGTCGAGATAGCCCGCGCTGCGGCGCGGTTGCCTTCGTGGCGCTCGGCGGCCCAGTCGGCGCGGGCTGTCGATCTCCTGGACGGCGATGAAGTGTTCTTCGCTGACGAGGGCCTCGTGGCGAGGTGGATGGAGATGACCTACTGGTCCGGGGTGGTGCGGTGAACGTACTGGGAGAAGCCCAGGGCGAGGTTGTCCTCGTCGAGCAGTTCGTGTTCGGTGACGGCGCGCTTCCACCCGGCGTGGCCGGTGTAGACGGGATTGGCCAGGATCGCCTGCACGGTGGGATCTGCCAGGCGATGGCAGGCCGATGCCGATTACGGGCAGGGTCTGCGGCCGACGTGCAGGGAATCCCGGCGTCGTTGAGGGCTGGGTGATCCTAGCGAGGGTGTGACCGTCAAGGCGCTGCTGGAGGATCCACGAGACGACGGGCGCTGCGTCGGGGTTCGGTTCGAGGCACAGCAGTTTCCGGCCCCACGCCGCGTGCTGGGGCTTGGGGTGTGGTCCTGCAGGAGCGAGGCGGTTGCCGTACGCTGGTCGGCCGCCGACGTATCGGCTCTATCCAGCATCTGGCACAGCGTTTCCTGGACGTCCAGTCCAGATAGCGGAATCCACCCTGACCGGTGACCGCACGCGACCGCCAACCCAGGCGCAGGACCACACTGATCATCACGTGATGCGCGCCAGAGCCGATTTCAACGAGTTTCAACGAGCCCCTCGGTTCGGTGCGTCTGGGATGTGCCGGGGCGCGGTCCGCGGAGCCGTGCTGGCTCTCCCGGCTGTCGGCGGACAATGGGCGCGGGTAGCGTGGAGGGCGTGGATCTCGTCGAGTCCGGGGCGGGGGAGGATGTGCGTCTGGCCGAGCTGGTCGCGGCGCTCTCGCTCGGTATCGACCTGGGGTTCGGGCAGCCCATGGAGCACGTGCTGCGCCAATGCCTGATCGCGCTGCGGCTGGCGGACCTGCTCGGCCTCGACGAGCGGGATCGAGCGGTGGTCTACTACACGGCCCTGCTCGTCAACGTCGGGTGCCACTCGGATGCGCACGAGCAGGCGAAGTGGTTCGGCGACGACATCGCGTTGAAATCCGGAAAGTACCGGTATGAGCCGCGCTCCGTGCTGGGCGCGGCCGCAGCGCTGCGGATGGTCGGAGCGGGCAGCCCGATGCTTCACCGGTTCCGGGTGGGGCTGGAGTTCACGCTCGGCGGCTGGCGTGAAATCGACGGAATGATCAGCAACCACGCGGTGCTGGCCCGCGACCTGGCCGGGCGGTTGAGCCTTCCGCAGGATGTGAGCGAGGCGGTGGGCGCGGCCTACGAACAGTGGGATGGGCACGGCTGGCCGGGCAGGCTGCGGGGCGAGCAGGTGCCGGTGGCCGCCCGCCTGGCGCAGCTGGCGGAGTTCGCCGAGGTCGCCCACCGGATCGGCGGCACCCGATCAGCCGTCGAAGTCGCGCGGCGCCGCTCCGGCAGGCAGTTCGACCCGCACGTGGCCACCGTGCTGTGCCGCAGCCCGCAGGTTGTGTTCGACGGCCTGGAGGCCGCCCGCACCTGGGAGGCGGTGATCAGCGCGGAGCCGGCGCTCGGGGTGCGGCTGACCCCCGAGCAGTTCGATGCCGCACTGCTGGCCGTCGCCGACTTCGTCGATCTCAAATCGCCGTACACGCTCGGCCATGCCCGGGCCGTGGGCAGGCTCGTCGACGCGGCGGGAGCAGCGCTGGACATGGATCCCGGCGAGAGCACGCTGTTGCACCGGGCCGCGCTGGTGTGCGGCCTGGGCCGGCTGGGGGTGTCGAACGCGATCTGGGACAAGCCGGGCCCGCTGGGCGCCGGAGAGTGGGAGCGGGTGCGACTGCACCCGTACCTGACCGAGCGGATGCTGGACCAGTCCCCTTCGCTCGCGCCGCTGGGCGCGGTCGCGGTGCAGGTGCGCGAGCGCCTGGACGGCACGGGCTACCCACGAGGCCTTGCCGGCGGCGCAATCAACAGACCGGCCCGGATCCTGGGGGCGGCCGATGCGTACCAGTCGATGATCGAGCCGCGCGCGCACCGGGCCGCACTCGCCCCGAAGCAGGCGGGCGACCTGCTGTGCGACGAGGTGCGGGCTGGACGGCTGGACGCGGCGGCGGTCGCGGCCGTGCTGGATGCGGCCGGTGAGCGCAGAACCAGAGCCAGAGACACGCCCGGACGCAGCCAGGGACCGGCCGGTTTGACCGGTCGCGAGATCGACGTGCTGCGGCTGCTCGCCCGCGGGCGCTCCAGCAGACAGATCGCGGGTGAGCTGGTCATCTCACCGAAGACGGCCCGCAACCACATCGAGCACATCTACACCAAGACCGGCGCGAGCTCGCGCGCCGCCGCGTGCCTGTTCGCGGTCCGCAACGGCCTGCTCGAATAGATGAGGCAACTGCCCCATGCGCCGCCACCTCGTCTGTCACTAGCGTCGAATCCATCGACCGGTAGGTGTTGGATGAATGGAGGCACCTCATGAGCATCCGAAGCAGGATCTTCGCCGCGACCTACGACCGCATGATGGCCAAGGGTGAGAAGCAGGGCCTGCGCGAGTTGCGCCAGCGCCTGATCGCGCAGGCCGACGGGCGTGTGATCGAGATCGGCGGCGGTACCGGCCACAACTTGGCCCACTACCCGGCCGAGGTCACCGCGCTCACCGTCACCGAACCCGAACCGCCCATGGTGCGCCGGTTGCAGCGGCACGCCGCCGAACGAGCGCCGCTGGCTACCGTGCTTCGCGCGCCGGCCGAGGACCTTCCCTTCGAGGACGACAGCTTCGATACCGCCGTCTCCACCCTGGTGCTGTGTGGCGTCGATGACCAGCAGCGCGCCCTACGCGAGCTGATCCGCGTGCTGCGCCCCGGCGGCCGCCTGCTGTTCCTCGAACACGTCCGCTCTGACGATGTGAGACTCGCCCGGCGGCAGAACCGGGTCAACTGGCTCAACCAGTTCATGGTCGGCTGTGACTGCAACCGGCCGACCCTGGAGTCGATCAGGGAGGCAGGGTTCGTCCCCGACCAGATCGAGCACGGCGAGTTCCCGGCAGCGCCCTCCTTCGTACGCCCCCTGATCATCGGCAGCGCCACCGCACCGAAACGGGTGGATACAGACACGGCGGAGCGCTCTGCGGGCACGATCAACCTGCCCGGGCCGAACGCGCTATCGACTTGATCGGGCTCGTTGAAATTGGCTCTGGCGCGCGTCGCGTGATGATCACGGCCGCCGACCATTCCGTGAGCGGTGTTGCGTTACTGGACGAGGCGAAGCTCGGCCGGGTGCTCGTCGAGCGCAACACCTTGTCGCCTACTACGACGGCCCAGCAGGTCGCGGCCTGGCCGGTCAGCGCGGTATCCAGCGCGGTGAGCGTGCCGTGGCGGCCGAGGGCGAGGGTGGCGACCGCGTCGGTGGCGGCTTCGCTGGTGACCAGGTGTCCGTAGCGGCCGAAGCCGAAGCCGAAGGGCACGGTGCCCGGCAGCGTCGTGATGGTCGGCTGGGCCGCGGGACCGAGGACGCCGACACCGTAGACCGCGAAGCTGTTGCCGTCGCCCTTGGTCGAGACGATCAGCTGGGAGCCGTTGGGGGAGAAGGAGATCTGCGCCAGGGTGCTGGTGAACTCAGGGCTCGGATTCGGATTGAAGCCCAGCTCGCGGTGCCAGGCCGGTATCGCCACCAGCCTGCGCCCTACGCGCAGGTAACCGCTGATCGAGCCGCCGTCGCGGGCGTTGAGCACGTAGACCAGCGAACCGTGCGTGGTAATGCTGACCGGGAACTGGCCGCCCGAACTGATCACCTGCAGGCGGGTGAGCTGGTCGCCGTGCACGGCGAAGACGGTGATGGTGCTGCCGGCGTTGACGGTGTACAGCAGGTGCGCTGCCGCGTCGTAGGCCACGGCGCCTTCGGAGGCGGTGTGGTCCACAACCGAGCCAGTCAGCTGGCCGCCGAGACCGCCGGTCGCGTAGCTGCCGGCCTGGGTCAGGCTGCCGTCCGCTGCCCGGTCGAAAGCGATGACCTGGTTTCCGGTCAGGCTGTCGTTCTGTGCAAAGACGACACCGTCGCGCGCGGTGTGGTGCGTTGCGGACGCGCTGGCCGCGGTCGGGAAGAGCGCGGCCGCGGTCACCGTTTTCACGCTACCTGCGATGCCTGCGGGTTCTGTACCAGTCGAGCCGTGCGCCCATGCCTTTGCTGCTCGTCGGCTACTTCCAAGGCTGACACACAAGCGACGCTGAGGCAGTAAAGCAGAGCGTGGGCCTCCGCGGCGCGGAGGCCCACGCTAGTTCGTCGTCACCCGCGGTGCATTTCCCAGTCTCCATCCGCTCGATTCAAACCATCTGGCGGGTTGCTGTCTGCGGGACAGGGCTTGGTGATCACTCGAGACGGAGCACAATCGCAAATGTGTGCGCGTGCCGAATGTCATCCATCCCACCGCCGGCCACAGAGGGAGTCGGCGGCGTCGGGGATGTGTGTTCCCGGACGCCGCTTCTTACTCTCAGTGCTGCAGTGTCAGGAGGCCTGGCCGCCAGGGCAGTAGGTTGTAGGACTGGTTGGCGGAGGGGTCCTTGCCTTGGTAGAGCAGCTGTAGGTTGCAGGGGTCGATGGTCATGGTCTGGTCGGGGTTGTTGCGTACCAGGTCGCCGTGGCTGATGTCGTTGGTCCAGGTGGCGCCGCTGTTGGCTTTTCCGGCGAAGGGGTTGCTCTCGCTGGTGGCCTGCGGGGTCCATGAGCCGCTGAGGCTGGTGGCGGTGTAGGAGCGGAAGTAGCGGTAGCCGCTGCCGCCGATCGCCTCGACGATCATGAGGTACTGGTTCTGGCCGGCGACCTTGTAGACCTGGACGGCCTCGAACAGGTTGTAGGTCGAGTCGCTCATCACGGTGGTGTAGTTGCTGCCGAAACTGGCCGGGAAGTTCCCGATCGGCATGCTGGCGCGGTAGATGTTGCCGTTGTCGCCGGCGAAGAACAGGTACATGTTCGTGCCGTCGCCGATCAGGGTCTCATCGATCGGGCCGGTGCCGGAGTTGGCGATGCTGCCGGTGAACAGCGCCTGCGGTGCGGACCAGCCGTTGGGGTTGGTCGGGTCGCTGGAGGTGCGGTAGCTGAACGGCCAGGCGCCCCACTCATTGGCCAGCACCCAGATGTTCTTCGGCGCGAAGTAGAACAGCGTGGGGGCGACCGCGGCGTTGTTCATCACGGTCTGCTGGGCGGAGGCCATGTCCGACCAGTTGGTGAAGGGGGCGAAGCCGGTCGAGCCGTAGTTGCCCGAACCGTTGACGTTCGAGCCGTAGACGATGTGTTTGCCGTTGTAGACGACGTCGGTGAAGTCCTTGAGCGAGACATCGCCGTTGGCCGGCGTCGCCAACGGCCCTGTCGAGGTCCAGTGGTAGCTCGACGGAAGAGAGCAGCTGCCTCCAGTCGAGGAGGATGACGGGGATGGGGAGGACGAAGGGGAGGAGGACGCCGAGGTCGTCGGCGTCGGGCTCGGCGTCGGGGTGGTGCTGGGTGTCGGTGTGGGGCTGGCGCTGGTGACGGAGCCGGTGCACACGGTGCCGTTGAGGGTGAAGTCGGCGGGGACCGGGTTGCTGCCGTTCCAGGCGCCGTTGAACCCGAAGCTCGTGTTCGCGCCGGAGCCGATCGAGCCGTTGTAGGAGAGGTTGGTGACGGTGACCTTGCCGCCGGACTGGGTGTAGCTGCCGTTCCACAGCGTCTGGATGCTCTGCCCCGCGGTGAAGGACCAGGACAGGTTCCAGCTGCTGATCGGGCTGCCGAGGTTGGTGACGGTCACGTTCGCGCCGAAGCCGCCGGGCCACTGGCTGCTGATCGTGTACGAGACCTGACAGCCGGACGCCGCTTGGGCGGAGGTCACGGCCATCACACTCAGGCCGGCGGCCGCGAGTGTGATCGCGGCCGCCGCAGCGACCCATGGTCGTTTCATCTGGTCGTTGGGTTTCACTCGTGGGCTCCTGGAGCGTGAGGGGCTGTATGGTTCGCGTCGTGCTGTCCGGCGGTGCGCGACGCTGTCGCGGCGTGTGGGGTCAGCCGCAGTGGTTCAGTTGAGAGTGGAGTGGGTCGGGTCGGTGTCGTCGGTCGTCCAGGTGCCGGCCAGGCGCCCATTGCGAGAGCGGCGGCCGGGTGGGTGGGATTTGACGGACCGTGATCTGAGCATGGGACCTCTTCGCGCGGAACCGAGAGCGGTCAATGCAAACGCCGTCTTGACGCCCAAGCTTGTGAGCGCCAGCACGGAAGGTGATGGGATGTTTGCGCCGCTCACCATGGCGGGTCAAGAACCTGCCAGTGCGGGCGTCGGGCGCGTTGCGCGCGCTCGGGGGAGACCTGCCATTCCTCGCTCAGCAGAGACGGCGGAACTGCCGGAAGTGCCGAAAGTTGCACGTCGACGATCGGACGGTCTGATACGGACAGAGCCAATCGGTCGACCGGATCGCGTTGAAGCCGTCAGGCCATGTACAGAGCGCTACCGTGCGCACCGAGGATGCCTCCCGCTGGCCGAATTCAAGCGGCAACGACGTTTCCTCGTCGGCTCCGCATCGTGGTTTCGAGCCCACGCGTCGGCGGCGTCCTCGCGGGAGGCGGGCCGTCGCCGAACGCAACGGGCTCGGCGGGGCGGCGCAGCAGCCGTTCAGACATCGCCGGGCCGCTGCGGCACCGATCAAGGGCAGCGGCCCGGCGACGAGTTATCTGAGTTGGTGGCTGGTTACTGGATGCTCTGCTTGGTCAGCCACCATTGCTGGCAGTTGTATCCGGTGGCGCCCCATTGGTCGGCGACGGCTCCATTGGCGGTCGAGTTCTGGTAGATCTCGAGGAGTTTGCCGCTGTTGAGGTTGGTCACGTATCCGTAGCCTGAGTCGCTCGCCGCGAAGGTCCAGTCCTGCGAGGACGCGCCACTGGCTGGTTCTTGGACGGCTGCGGCCCCGTTCGCCGTCGAAGCGCCGGCGATGTCCAGGAGCTTGCCGCTGTTCAGGTTCGTGAGCGTGTAGGACGTGCCCGACGAGGTAGGTGTGACTCGCCAGACCTGGGTCGGGTTGTTCGTGTCGCCCCACTGGTCGGCCTGGGCTCCGGACGTCGTGCTCGCGTTCGGGATCTCCAGGTACTTGCCGCTGTTTCGGTTCACCAGCTTGAACTCGCCGTACGACGCCGCGCCGCTCTGGTACACGTCGATGGCGTCGAGCTCGGCGTAGCTGGAGTTGTGCGTGAAGGTGATGGTGTTATTCCCGGCATTGAGGGTCGTGGTGAACTGCGCCCACTGGTACCGAGCCCAGTCGACGGTAGCCGGATAGCTCAGGCTGAACGCCGTGCCGCCGTTCACGCTGACGCTGTGGCTGCTCGCCGCGCCGGTCCCGTTGTCGTAGCGGACATTGACCGTGTAGGTGCCCGCGGTGGGCACGTTGACGTGGGTGAAGGACACAGAGCTGTCCGCGTTGTTGATGTAGCCGACCTTGCTGCCGCCGTCGGCGTCAGCGTGCGAGACGACCGTGGCGTCGGTGATCGTGGCGCGCTCGGCCTCATAGTGGTGCGCGTTGAGCGGGACGCTGCCGACGCGCACATCGTTCTGGCCGCTTGTGGTGTTCTCCACGTCCGTCGCCTGATACAGCGTCAGGCCATCCACGCTGGTGTCGAAGGACTGCGCGAAGCCCGCGAAGTAGCCGCCCTGCGTGTCCGACGCGTCGTACGTGACCGCGTACGGCATTTGCTCCCAGGAACCCTGGCCGTAGTTGTAGTTGACGTAGAAGTTCTCGCCGCCGCTGATGTTGCCGCTGCTGTCCACGGCCCACTTCGACGAGACGATCACGGTGCCGTTCGGACCGCCGGCCGGAACCCACCTGACGAACGGCGAAGAGCCCATGCCGCGCCCGTTCGCCAGCTTGACCTGCGTGCCGAGGCTGCTGGCGGTCCAGGTGATGCCGTCACTGGAGAGCTTGGAGTAGACGACGGCCGTATTCAGGCTCTGACTCGGCTGGTTGACGACCTCATACGTCGCCATGTACTGCCCGTTGCCCAGCTTGGTCACGGTGATCATTCCCGGCCGGTCACTGTCGTCGGGGATGGCGGCGACGTTGCCTTCTGCGCCCCAGGTCTGGCCGCCGTCCGTGGAGACGTGGTACGAGACCGCCTGCAGACCGCTGGTCGAGGTGTCCTTGCCGCTGCTGTCGTAGACCTTCTGCCGCTCGTCGGAGAAGTAGCAGACCAGGTCTCCGTTCGCGTCGATGTTCAGCGACGGCTCCCAGATGGAGCTGGTCGTCGAGGTCGGGCTCGGGTCGTACGTCGCCGGGCCGCCGGTGTCGACCGTGCTCAGCAGGCTCCACGTGCCGCCGTGGTCCGTGCTCTTGTAGATCACGATACGAGTGCTCGACTTATCGCTCGGCATGATGTTTCCGGCCAGCAGCAGCGTTCCGGCGGCGAGTCCGCCGGTGGCATGCGGCACCTCGTAGAGGAAGGGCTGCGAGGTGCGGGTCAGCGTGGAGAAGTTGTTGGAGGGAACGATGTCGGTCAGGTGCGACCAGGTCGCTCCGTTGTCGGTGCTTCGGTAGATCGGGTAGACCTGCACGCCGTTGACCCAGGTGAGCTGGTCGTAGGTGACCAGGATGGTGCCGTTCGACGATCCGCTGTGCTTGAGCACGATGATCTTCGAGTACGTGGCCCCACCCTTGTCCGGGAAGGAGCCTTGCGCGGGGGAGGCGTAGACCAGGGAGCCGTTGCCGGTGGTCACGGCCGCGGCGGGCCCGGCGGCCAACACGGTGAGGCCGAGCAGCCCGGCGAGCATCGAGAGTATCGAGAGCAGGGACACGGATCGCCAGCGGGGCATGCGGCAGCGTCGACGCATGAGTTCACCTTGCTTTCGGGTGAGGGGAGTGGAAGCGGGGTGGCGGCGCGCGCCTCGAACAGCTCGAGGTTCCGGGGTGGGTTCCCGCGAGGAACCCCCAACGGGCTTCCCGGTAGGTTCCTACGTTGTACCTGACACTTGTACCCGCGGCAACCCGGTGCGTCAAGGCTTCGCGGTCAAGGCCTTGGCTTCGAGCTCTCCCCGATGATCAGCTCGTAGCGGCAGTGCAATTCCCGATCGGGGATCGACTTCTTCGACCGCATCCGCTCCACCAGCGCGGTCACGGCGAGATTCGCCAGATCCGCGAAGTCCACCGCGATCGTCGTGAGCGAGGGAACGCTGAACCGGCCCTCGTCGATACCGTCGAAGCCGGCCAGCCCGAAATCGTCCGGGGCGCTCAGCCCGCTCTCGTGCGCGGCGCGCAGCGTGCCGAGCGCCAAGACGTCGGCGAAGCAGTACACCGCGTCCGGCCGTTTCGGCAGGTCGAACAGCTTGTGCGCGGCTGCGGCGCCCATCGCCTTGCCGTAGGGTGCGCCCGGTACCGTGGGCGCCAGCTGCTTCTGGTAGCGGATCCCGGCCTTACGCAGCGCGGCCTGGTAACCGTTAAGACGCTTGACGGCGGTCGCGTGCGGCGGGTCGTCCTGGCGTCCGATCACCGCGATGCGCCGGTAGCCCTGCTGTAGCAGGTGCTCGGTGATGCGGTACGACGCCTCGACGTTGTCGAACAGCACGTGGTCATCGCCTTGGCTCGGGTAGTCGCGCTCGCCGAGCAGGACGAGCGGGAGCCGGCGGGTGCGGGCCGCGAGTTTCGCCGGGTCGATGGCGAGCGGGGAGAGGATCACGCCCTCGATCATCGGGTCGTGCAGGCCCTCGGCGGCGCTCAGCTCGATGTCGGCGTCGCCGCCCGTCTCCTCGATGAGCAGGGTGTACCCGGCGTCGCGAGCGGCCTTGATCATGGAGGCCGACAGCTCCGCGAAGTACGGGTTGCGTAGATCGGGCACGGCGAGGGCGATCACGTCGGAGTGCCCGGTGCGCAGCCGGCGCGCGGCGAGGTTCGGCCGATAGTTGAGTTCTTCGATCGCCGCGTAGATGCGCGCAGCGGTCGCCGCCGAAGCCTTGGAGCTGACTCCGCGAAGCACATTGGACACGGTCTTGATCGACACGCCAGCGCGGTTCGCGACGTCGTGCAACGTGGGTTCGCCCACTGTTTCTCCTCCTCGACGCCCCGTTCGAATTCGGGATTGTACTCGTCGCAGCCGACCCAGCGGGTTGTCATCGCCATTACAACGACTTGTCGATGCGGTCTTGACGGGCCAGGGTACGCCAGGTACAACGTAGGAACCAACCAGGGGCCGCCCTGTGAACCCGCCGCACCGGCACGACCGGATCGGCGCTTGGACCGATGCGAGGAAAGCACATGACTGAGCCCGGCGCCGCAGTAGTCGCCCTCGACCGCGAACATCACCGCGGCGCGGTGGACCACAGGCTGTTCGGATCTTTCGTCGAGCACATGGGCCGCTGCGTGTACACCGGGATCTACGAGCCGACGCACCCGAGCGCGGACGCCGAGGGCTTTCGCGGCGACGTTTCCGCTCTGGTGCGCGAACTCGGGGTGACGCTCGTGCGCTATCCCGGGGGCAACTTCGTGTCCGGGTACGACTGGCGCGACGGCATCGGCCCGCGCGAGCAGCGGCCGCGACGGCTTGACCTGGCCTGGCGCTCGATCGAGACGAACCAGGTCGGCACGGACGAGTTCATGTCCTGGGCCAGGGCGCGCGGGGTGGAGCCGATGCTCGCGGTCAACCTCGGCACCGCCGGCGTGCTCGACGCGGCGGCGCTGGTCGAGTACTGCAACGTCCCCGAGGGCACCGAGTGGTCCGAGCGCCGCCGCCGCAATGGCGCGCTCAAGCCGCACGAGGTAAAGCTGTGGTGCCTGGGCAACGAGATGGACGGCCCCTGGCAGACCGGCCACACCACCGCGCAGCGGTACGGCGCGCTCGCATCCGAGGCGGCGAAGGCGATGCGGCTGGTCGACCCGGACATCGAACTGGTGGCGTGCGGAAGCTCGTCGCACGACATGCCGACGTTCGGATACTGGGAGTCCGCGGTCCTCGAGGCGGCGGGGGAGCACATCGACTACATCTCGATGCACGCCTACTACGAGGAACACGACGGGGACCGGGCCAGCTTCCTGGCTTCCGGCGCCTCGATGGACTCCTTCATCGAGGACGTGACCGCGACGATCGACGCAGTCGCGGCGCGCCGGCGCAGCAAGCGGCGGCGGAAGATCAACATCTCGTTCGACGAGTGGAACGTCTGGTACCAGAGCCGCTATCCCGGCAGCGAGGCGATGGCCATCGACATCGCCGGCCCGCGCATCGAGGATCAGTACGCGGCCTTGGACGCGGTGGTGGTCGGCGATCTGCTCTCCAGTCTGCTGAACCACAGCGACCGGGTGAAGATCGCGTGCCTGGCCCAGCTGGTGAACGTGATCGCCCCGATCATGACCGAGCCGGGCGGGGCGATCTGGCGCCAGCCGACGTTCCACCCTTTCGCAGCCGTCGCTTCAGCCGCGCGCGGCCACAGCCTGGTGACGCGGGTCAGCGCGACCGAACTGGCGACGCGACGTTACGGCGACGTGCCGGCCGTGGCCGCGTCCGCGACGCACGACCCGACGACGGGTGACGTCGCCGTTTTCCTCACCAACCGTGCGCCGCACCCGGTCACGGTCGACCTCAAGCATTCCGGCTTTGAACGGTGGATGACCCTTTCCGCCTTGCACATCGCCGCCGACGATCGCGGACCACGAGACCGTGCGACCGCGGCGGATCTGCGCCTTACCCCGCTGAGCGTGTCCGCCGCCGAAGAGGGGCGCAGCGGCTGCATCACCCTGCCGCCGCACAGCTGGACCGTCGTGCAGGCGGCCACCGCTAGCACGCACTGAACGTCAATCTGCAAGGTCAAGGGAGACCCATCATGTCAACGAACGACCTGCCCACGCACGGAATCTCCCGGCGCGGCACACTCAAGCTGCTCGGTTTCGCCGGCCTTGGCACCGCCGGCCTCTCGGCGCTCAGCGCCTGCGCCCCCGGCGGCAGTTCCGGCAACACGAAAGCGCTCAGCGCCGCGCCGAGCGCCGCCGCCGCGAAGGGCGAAGCAACACTCTGGTTCAACGACGACGACCTGCTCAAGGTCTTCAAGACCGTGCTGCCGTCGTTCAGCGCCAAGTACCCGCAGGTCAAGCTGAACCTGGTCGGAGTCGATGTGGGCACCAAGCTCGCACCGACGCTCATCAGCGGCACCGGCGTGCCCGACGGCTCGTTCGCCGCCGATGGCGCGGTGGGCGCGCAGGCCGCCGAGCTGTACGACCTGACCAGCCTGATGAAGCCGTATGTCGCGGACACCGTGCAGTACAAGCTCGACGTGAACACGGTGGACGGCAAGCTGGTCGGCATTCCCTGGGACACCGACCCGGGTCTGTTCTTCTACCGCGAGGACATCCTGTCCGCGGCCGGCGTGAATCCTGCGCAGCTCACCTCGTACGACGCGCTGCTGGACGCGGCCCGCGCGGTGAAGGGCAAGAACCCCAGCGCCCGGCCGATTCCGCTTGAGCAGGATCCGAACCTCGGCATGCAGTGGCTGATGATGCTGGTCAGCCAGCAGCAGGGCGCGGGCCTCGTCGACGCGCAGGGCAACCTGACCATCGACACCGACGCCTATCGCAATGCGTTGACCTGGATCAAGAAGGTCGCCGACGAAAACCTCGGCGCGCGCTCCAAGTTCGCCAGCACCGCGCAGATCGCGATGGCCGACAACGGCACGATCAGCATCGTGCCGTGGGCGATCTGGTTCAACTTCCTGGTGCAGACCGCGTTGACGAAGAGCGCCGGACACTGGCGGGTCAGCCAGCTGCCCGCCTGGACCGCCGGCGGCGCGCGCTCCGGCGTGATGGGCGGCAGCTCCTTCATCATCCCGGCCAAGGCGGCGCAGCCACAGCTCGCCTGGCTGTTCTACGAGCACGCGATCTACAGCCCGGAAGGCATCAAGCAGGTCTTCGGACCCAATGCCGTCTACCCGAACGGACTGAACACCGCGCTGCCGTCGGTCAAGAGCGCGCTGAGCGGCCCGTCGCTGTTCAACACGCTGCCGCAGCTGGGCAACACCTCGCTGTGGGAGGTCGGCGCCCCGGCTTCGCTCGGCATTCCGGCCGGATACCACGTGCCGACCTGGTTCAATCAGGCAGCCAATTACCTAGGCGCTAACCTCCAGCTGTTGATGGACGGCAAGATGTCGGTCGACGACGTCATCAAGCAGTCGGTGTCCGGCATCAAGACGAACCTCGTCCAGCGCGCGTAAAGAGGCGGCATGTCTTTGCTTGAGTGGAAAACATCGGCGCCGCGGACCGGTGACCCGGCTCGCGGCGCCAGGCCGCCCGCGTTCCGGTCCGTGCGGATCGGCCGCCGCAGGCTGCCGCGCGACTGGTGGTGGGGCTA
>Ga0134126_10005039_pt1 | contig 16498 bp, 15 predicted proteins | sample KB31752_FD_96881 | JGI IMG/M metagenome (GOLD analysis project Ga0134126, IMG submission 96881) | Terrestrial soil microbial communities with excess Nitrogen fertilizer from Kellogg Biological Station, Michigan, USA - KB3-175-2 | ecosystem: Environmental > Terrestrial > Soil > Unclassified ...
CTAGTTGTTGGGTTGAGAATCCCCAACAAGGGGCGCGGCCAATCGGTCGGGAGGAGTGCTAATGAATATCGCCGTGACGAGCCCGCCGATTCCGAAACTCTCGCTTGGCCTACTGGGGCTTCTTATTCTCCTCGCGCCCTACGCAATGAGCTTGGGTCCGTTCGACCGTACCTACACCGACGGCATTTACAATGTTACCCACAGTGCGGACCCGCTCTATCTCCGGCGGCTTGCGCTTGTTTTGCCCGGCTTGATCACAGCAGTCGTTGGTTTGACAGAATTCGTAAGGTCTTTACGGCGGATCGGCGGCGATGTCGTAATCTTCGCTTCTTTTGCGGCTGTTTTTCTGGCTTGCGCGGTCGTCGGTTGGCGCTCCTACCCGTATTGGGTGACGGGTGTTTATCAGGTCGGAATCGGTGCGTTCCCGCCCGTTGACCAGGACCCGAAGGCGCTAATGCCGATGGCATGGATTGGTGATTTCTGGCGCGTGCCGGTGTTGTTTATCTACCTGTTGTCCTTTGTCGCTGTCCCGATCTTGACGATCGTCGGCCTCTACGGACTCTGGAGACGACGGGTTGCTGCCGCTGCTATTACGCTCGCTTGCACTGCGGTCACGGTCATGTTCATGGTCGGATTCTCACCTGACTACATGACCTGGTTGATGGACTGACAGATCAAAATCTCCCGACTTGGTCGACTACAGTGCAGGGATGTCGACAAAGGCCAACGATCACAGGCGAGCTTCCGCTGCAGGTTTGTGCATTTTACTCATCGCTTCATGCCCGTGACGCAGCATGCGCTCGGTGGTTTTCCATCCCACGCATGCGTCAGTGATCGAAACTCCGGGGCGCAATTCACTGAGCCGTTTCGGTATCGGCTGGCTGCCTTCCTCCAGATAGCTCTCAACCATCAGGCCGATCAGCGCGGCGTCTCCGCCAGTGCGCTGCTCGACGACGCTCTTCCAGACTTCCTCCTGGCGCGCGTGTTGTTTTCCCGAATTGGCATGGCTGCAATCCACCATCAGCACCGAAGGTAAACCGGCCTTCTTCAACGTCGCGAAAGCGGAAGCGATGCTCTCGGGGTCGTAGTTCGTTTGCAACCGTCCGCCGCGCAAAACAACGTGCCCGTGCGGATTGCCCGTCGTGCGGATGATGCTGGTGACCCCGTCCTGGTCAATGCCGAGGAAGCTGTGAGGGGTCCGTGCAGACGTCATCGCGTCGATTGCGATTTGCAGACTGCCATCTGTCGCGTTCTTGAACCCGACCGGCATCGAGAGGCCGCTGGCCATTTCGCGGTGCGTTTGAGATTCGGTCGTGCGCGCGCCGACCGCCGCCCAGCTCACCAGGTCAGCGATATATTGTGGCACGATGGGATCGAGGAATTCGGTGGCCGTCGGCAGACCCATTGTCGTGATCGCGAGCAGCAGTTGCCGCGCTTTCTTCAGCCCGCTTTCAATGTCGTAAGAGCCGTCAAGGTGCGGATCGTTGATGAGACCTTTCCAGCCGATGGTCGTGCGCGGTTTCTCGAAATAGACGCGCATCACGATGCAAAGCCGGCCGGCAAGCTCCTCGCGCAAGTGGTTCAGCCTTTTCGCGTATTCCAGCGCGCCGTCCACATCGTGAATCGAGCAAGGGCCCACAATGACGAGCAGTCGGGGGTCTTCCTGGCGCAAAATCCGGTTCACGGCTTCCCGCCCCTCGACGACCGTCCGGTTCGCGTGTTCGGTCATGGGAAACTCGTCCTTCAACGCGCGCGGCGGAAGCAAACGAACGCTCTCTTTGACATGTAAGTTCTGTGTGGGTTGCATCTTAAAATCAAGCGTGTCAGTTGCCGCGCGGTTGGTCGCGTCGTGTTGCGGCGGCGTGCCGGCGTTCACAACGCGAGCGCCGCTACCGAATCACCATCTCCGTCGGGGCCAGCAGCCAGACTTTCGGCGGCCGGCCCGCAAGACTCTCGCGGAAGATATTCAGCGGTACCGACAAATCAAATCCAGCTTCGCGCAGCCATTTCGTTGCCGTCGGGTTGTGCAAAGCCCTGATCTCATCCCCCGGTTCATCGAACAGGTCGAACAGTTCGAAGAAGGTTTTCTTGCGTGGGCGATGAATCACGGCGTACCCCGGGTCGAGCCCGGCTTCTTTCACAACGGCCGTCAACGCGTCGTCGAGTCCGCCGATTTTATCCACCAGGCCCAGTTTCAACGCCTGCACGCCCGACCACACGCGGCCGCCCGCGATTGCTGACACCTGCCCGACCTTGAGTGATCGAGAGTCCGCCACGAGCTTCAGAAACTTGCCGTAAATATCGTCAACAAATCCCTGCATTCGCTCCTGCTCGGCGGGCGTCCAGCCACGGTCAACGGCCATGGCTCCGGCGGACTCGTCCAATCGAACGCTTTCCATCTTCACTCCGATTTTTTTCAGAAGGGGCCCGAAACTGAGCTTCAACGCGAACACACCGATCGAGCCGGTGAGTGTTTCCGGCTCGGCGTAAACCGGCCGGCCCACGCATGAAATCCAGTACCCACCCGACGCCGCCAGGCTGCCCATCGAGATCACGAGCGGCTTTTTCTTCGCGAGCCTGTCCAGTGCCGCGCGGACCTCTTCGCTCGCCGTGGCCGACCCGCCCGGAGAGTTGATGCGCGCCACGACCGCCCGCACGTTGTCGTCGGACGCCAGTTCCTCGATCGCCTTCACAGTTGGTCCCGACACCAGCATGTCCGGCATTTCCCGTTCGCCGTCGAATATCTGGCCATCCAGGTGAAGAACGGCGACGGCGGGTTTGTTCGCGTGCTTTTCCGGTCCACCGCCCATGATCTTGCTCATCAATTCGAAAAAGGAGAGCTGTTTGGGTCTGGCTTTCTGCGGTTCCACCCACGTCACATCCTGACCGACGAGCTTCGCCACGTTGTCACGGGCCGTGCCGAACGGAACAACGACGTCCACGAGTTTTGCCTGCCGCGCGGTGGCCGGGGTGAACAAACGGTCGGACTGGATCCTGCGGAACTGGTCCCGGGTCAGCTTGCGGCCCGCGCAAATCTGCTCGAGCAACGCGTCATTCATGGAGACGAGCATTTCCTTGTAATGCGCGCGAAGCGGGTCGCTCATCCCGGAAAGTGTGAACGGCTCGACCGCACCCTTGAAATCGCCTGTGCGCACGAAGCTCGCCTGTGCGCCCAGCAAATCCATCGCATCACGAAAATGCAGCGTCATCAGAGAAAGTGACGGCAGATCGAGCGAGCCGGGATCGGTCATGAGAATCGTGTCGCACCCGCAGGCGACTGAGTAATGAATCGTGTCGGCATTCTCCAGCCACGCGAACGTGCGTTTATGAGCGTCGTGAAGTTTGTGGATATGCCGCGACAATTCGGAAAGTTGGGCCAGATTCAGGCGCAACGTCGCTGACGAAAGATCAAACAGCACATACTGGATGCCGCCGTCACCGGCCAGCCCGTCGATTTTTTCGCACAAATCAAAAAACGAGCCGGGTTTCTCCAGGCCTCCAAGAAACAGCGACATCGGATCCATGTCCTGCGCGGAGGGGTAATCCGCGTAGGCACCCTTGAGGACAAGGATGCGCACGGCGGGCTTTTTCTCGTCTGTTTTGTCCTGGGCGTCGGCGGCGGCAACCGCGGGACTTCCCCGCCACCAGGCCCCCAGCAAAAGCGTCGCCAGTGACAGGGCGCGGAGACGGAGGCGGAACGGGGAGACAGCAGCGTTCGTTTTCATTGACCAACCGTAGCCTGACCGGTGACGCTCAACAAGAATTTGCGAAAACCATGCGCCGCGGGAGCCGCCCGGGCCGGAGGGAATTGAAAACCGCCCCGATCTCGAATACTTTCCCTTCATGGTCGAAACGGTCGAACCCGCAGTAATGCCCGATGTCGGGAAAGAAGAAGAGTCCAACGCCAAAAGCGATCTGACGCCGGGCTATCTGGTGATTTGCTGGGATGACCCGGTGAATCTGATGGAATACGTCACGCATGTGTTTCAGGTCGTGTTCTGCTGGCCGAAGCAGAAGGCGGAGTTTCACATGCTCCAGGTCCACAACGAAGGCAAGAGCGTGCTGGCGCGGGAGAGCATGGAGCGGGCGGAACACTACGTGCATCAACTGCAAAGCTACAGCCTGCACGCGACCATGGAGCGTGACGCGTGAATCTCATCCGGCGGACCGGCAGCAACTTCGTTTTTCATATCAGCCCGCGCGAAAAGCGGCTGCTTTTTGAAGTGCTCGAACTGTATCCGCTGATTCCCGCCGCCCACCACCGGGTGAGCCGGACGGTCGCGCCGAAGGAAAGCGCGGAAAACCAGAAACTGCTGGAAGAAGCGCTGGCCGAGCGCAAACAGGAGAACAAACGTGCGCTACTCGCGATGCTGGACGGGGAGCGGCGGTTGAAGGAGACCGCAGACGGCCATCGTCTCACGCTTGGCCCCTCGGAGATGGAACGGCTGCTTCAAGTACTCAACGATATTCGCGTGGGAAGCTGGCTTGTTCTTGGTGAACCAGACGAGAGAAAAGGCCGGCCGATCCAGCCGAACGCCGAAAACCTCCGCCACTACGCCGCGCTCGAATTCTGCGGCCTCTTTCAAATGGCGCTTCTCGACGCAATTGAGCAGCAGAACTAGGGAGTGCCACGCGTGACACGACACGCCTGAACTTTTCACCACCATGTCAACCGCCCTCTCCACGAATGTCTGGTTTCCCGATCCACGGACGGCCCACAGGGGTGGTGAGTTTGACGGCTTGGTCGCCGTCGGTGGCGATTTGTCGGTGTCACGCCTCCTGCTGGCCTATCGCAGCGGGCTTTTCCCGTGGACCGACAATCCGGTGACCTGGTGGTCGCCCGACCCACGCGCCATTTTTGACCTGGACCGGTTTCATATCCCGGGAAGTCTGGCGCGCGTGATTCGGAAGCCCGCCTTCGAAATCACGATTGACCGCGCTTTTCGCGAGGTCATCGAAGGTTGCGCCGCACCCGCTCCCGGGCGAAAGAGCACCTGGATCAGCCCGCGCTTCATCGAGGCATACGTCCGGCTGCACAAACAAGGGCACGCGCACAGCGTTGAATGCTGGCAGGGAGAGCGCCTGGTCGGAGGCATTTATGGCGTGACCATTGCCGGATTGTTCGCCGGTGAATCCATGTTCCACCGTGTCAGCAACGCGTCGAAGGTGGCGCTTCACCATTTGATTCAGCACCTTCGCCAACGCGGTTTCGTCCTGTTCGACATTCAAATGGCGACGCCTGTCACACGCCAACTGGGCGCGATCGCGATCCCGCGCGAAGAATACTTGCGGCGGCTCGCCAAAGCCGTCGAGGCAGGGTGCGTTTTTTGGCCGTGAACACCCTGCGCTGCCGGTTGAGGTGACCGTCCTGCCACTGCTTGGCTTCCCGGATTGAATAGGTTAATCAATAGGCATGACTGTGACCGAACGAGACATTTTGAGAACCTTGGTTGAACTGGAGAAGACCGTGCGGTTGGTGCCCACGGCAGACCCGAAGCCGGACCTGTTGCCGCTGTTTGTGCGGATTGACCAGCTCGCGCGTCAATTGCCGAAAGAAGCCGATCCAACCCTGTCGCATTATCTGCACCGGAAAAGTTACGAGAAAGCGCGACTGTGGCTGGAAGGACGGGATACTGAGAATCAGGCCGGGAGTTGCCGGCATTAGTAATCGGATGTCCGGGTCGTTCCAAAGCGCGAGTTCAAGAGATGTTTGACGACACGATTGCGGCGATTGCAACGCCACTCGGTGAAGGCGGACTGGCGATCATCCGCCTCTCGGGTCCGCGATCGCTGGCGGTCGCTGACAAATGTTTTGAGCCGGCCGGAAAACAATCGTTGAAGCCGTCCGCAGCGCCGACCCACACCATTCATTACGGCAGAATCGTGCGCGACGGGCGGACGGTTGACGAAACGCTGCTTTCAGTGATGCGCGCCCCGAGGACGTTCACGCGCGAGGACGCGGTCGAAATCACCTGCCACGGAGGCATCCTCGCCGCCAAGCTCGTGCTCGACACCGTGCTGGAAAGCGGCGCGCGGCTTGCCGAGCCGGGTGAGTTCACCAGGCGGGCCTTTCTCAACGGCCGGATTGACCTGGCGCAGGCCGAGGCGGTCGCGGACCTCATTCACGCACGGACGGAACTGTCGCTGGCGGCGGCGAACGAGCAACTGGCCGGGAAACTTTCGCACCGCATCAACCAGCTTCGCGACGACATGATGAGCATCCTTTCCCACGTCGAGGCGCACATAGATTTTCCGGAAGAAGACATCGCGCCAGACACGAGGGACCGGTTGCTGGCGCGCCTCGAACAGGGTGCAAGGCTCATGGACGAGCTGCTGCGCACTGCGAACGAAGGACAGATTTTGCGGCGTGGCATTCGCGCGGCGATCGTTGGGCGCCCGAACGCGGGCAAATCAAGTCTGCTCAATCAATTGCTCGGCCACGACCGCGCCATCGTTTCGCCGATCGCAGGCACCACACGCGACACGATCGAGGAAACGGCGAACATTCGCGGCCTGCCTGTTGTGTTTGTGGATACCGCAGGTTTGCGCGAAGCGGGTGACGCCATCGAGCAGGAAGGCATCCGCCGCAGTCATGACACGATGGCGAAGGCGGAATTGATTCTTCACGTCTTCGATATCGCCGAACCCTTCACGGCCGAGGACAGGAACTATCTCAACCAGTTCGCTCGCAAAAAGCGGATCATCGTGCGCAACAAGACGGATCTGGCGGCGCGGCTGGAGTTGCCGGACGGATTGAATTCACGGGTCGCCGATGTCTGCTCACTGACCGGCCAGGGGATCGAAGCATTAAAGGACGCGATCCGGGATATCGTGTGGTCGGGCGAGATCAAAGCCGAAATGCTCCAGGCGATGATCAACTCGCGGCATCAGGACGCTCTGCGGCGGGCGCGTGAAGCAACCGGGCGGACCATGGAAGCGCTGCGCGGGGATCTGGCGCTGGATCTGGTCGCGCTGGACTTGCGCATCGCCGTAAACGCCGTCGGCGAGGTCGTCGGCAAGACGACGACGGAAGACCTGCTCGATTCAATATTCAGCCAGTTTTGTATCGGAAAATAGCGGGATGCGGGAGAGCGATCTGTGACTGAAACCAGATTGGGCGATTCGCTCTTGGACGGCTATTTCTTCTTAAAGATGTCCGTCACGCTCTTCGCGGCCTTGTCCACGGTGCCGGCGGGGTCTTTGGTCAAATCCTTTGCGACGCCCGTGACGTTTTTGCCGAGGTCGGCGACCGCCTTTTCGGCGGCGGGAATGGCTGCTTGCAGGACTTCCTTGAGGACTTTAGCAGTCAGGTCGGCCGCGGTGATACCATCCGGGCCGCTACCCAGATTTGTAAGATGAATCTCCGGCAGCGGAACAGTCGCGGACTTTCCGCCCAGGACACTCAGGTCCACACTCAGATTTATTCTGCCGCCACTGATGACGAAATCGTCCACTTGAAGTTTCTTCGAGGCCGCCTTGCTTTGCGGGGCGGCGCTGGATTTGCCCGAACCTCCGGTGGCCGCCTGCACGTTGTCCAGCAGTTTGCTCAGATTATTTCCTTTCAGGCCCCCTTCGAAGGTAATCTCCAGCGCCTCGACCTTGACTTCCTTGACGTGTACCTTTCCAGAGAAGATCGACCCTGGGGCCACTCCAACACTGACGGAGCCGACCTTGATGGCCGCCTGGGTCTTGAACCCCTGCGGGTTGCCGACGAACAGGCCCTTCAATTGTCCTGAACCCGAGAGCAGTGAAAGCGTCGCCGTGTCGAGTTTGATGTCGGTCCGGGTGATCTCCGGGCCGACGGTTTCCACGCCCTTCTTTACGATGGAACCAAGGAAGTAGATGCTCGCGCCAACCGCCACGACGAGCAGCACCACGAGAACGAGAATGATTCGTACGATGAGCTTTTTCATGGCTTCGATTATGCGCCCAGTCAGATGCTCCGAACCAGCAGAAACTGGTGTGACCGAATTGTCACGAGAACGCGCTCCCGTGCGGGAGCGGATTTGATCGTGAAGGCGCCGTAAAACACGGCAGGGATTTTACGGCTTTGACTTGGACGAATTTTTCCGCCACGTTCGCCCCACTTGAAGAGATTTCTTGCGCGCGGTTTCGCTCCGCTGGTAAATCCAGCGCCGTAGCAGCCATGTGAAAAGCGTTGATCATCGCCGAGAAGCCGTCTGTCGCCGGCGACATTGCCAAGGCGCTCGGCGGCTTCAAAAAAGCCGACGATTATTACGAGAGCGACAAATACGTGATGTCCTCGGCGGTCGGACACCTGCTCGAACTCGTGGTCCCGGAGGCCCACGAAGTGAAGCGCGGCAAATGGACGTTTGCGAATCTTCCCGTCATCCCACCGCACTTCGACCTCAGACCCATCGAAAAAAACGAGTCGCGTCTCAGGGTCCTGGTCAAACTCATCAAGCGCAAAGACGTTGACCTGCTCATCAATGCCTGTGACGCCGGGCGCGAAGGGGAATTGATTTTCCGGTACATTGTCCGCCACGCCCGGACGGACAAGCCGATCCGACGCCTTTGGCTGCAATCCATGACGCCTGCGGCGATCCGCGATGGGTTCCAGGCTCTGCGCGAGGACGCTTCGATGCTCCCGCTGGCTGACGCCGCGGTATGTCGTTCGGAGTCCGACTGGCTCGTCGGCATCAACGGGACGCGTGCGATGACCGCGTTCAATTCAAAAACCGGGGGGTTTCACCTGACCACCGTCGGGCGCGTTCAGACGCCGACGCTGGCGATTGTCGTGGAACGCGAGGAGAGGATCAAAAAATTTGTCCCGAGGGATTATTGGGAAATACACGGGAGGTTCGACGCGAAGGCGGGCGCCTATCGGGGGCGCTGGTTTGATGAAAAGTTTTCGAAGGAGAAGGAAGGCGACACCGACCTGAAGGCGGACCGGGTGTGGGACGTCAGGCAGGCGGAGGCGATCCGTGACAAATGCCTGGGCAAAACGGGCATCGTCACGGAGGAAAGCAAGCCGACCAGCCAGGCGGCGCCGCTGTTGTATGATCTCACCAGCCTGCAGCGCGAGGCGAACGGGCGCTTCGGTTTTTCCGCCAGCCGCACCCTGCAGATCGCGCAGCGGCTTTACGAGCACCACAAGGCCATCACTTATCCGCGGACCGACTCGCGCGCCCTGCCCGAGGACTACATCGGCACGGTGAAACAAACGCTCTCTGCGCTGGGCGGCACCCAATACCGCGTGTTCGCTGACAAAGTCCTCAAAGAGGATTGGGTCAAACCGAACAAACGCGTTTTCAACAACGCCAAAGTCTCCGATCACTTTGCCATCATCCCGACTTCGCTCGCGCCCAAAAATCTGCACGACGACGAGGCAAAGCTTTACGACATGATCGCGAAGCGGTTTCTTGCGATTTTTTATCCCGCGGCGGAATTCCTGGTTACGACACGCATCACGCGAGTTGAAGGCGAGCCGTTCAAGAGCGAGGGCAAAGTCATTGTGAAGGCGGGCTGGCTTGAAGTCTATGGCCGGGAGGCGCAGACCGACGACACGCCCAGCCTGGTGCCCGTCCAGCCCAACGAGAGTGTGAAGGCCAGTGCGATCGAGGTCACCGCCAATCAAACGAAGCCGCCGGCGCGCTTCACCGAAGCAACGTTGCTCAGCGCGATGGAAGGCGCGGGCAAGCTGGTCGAAGACGAGGAATTGCGCGAGGCCATGAGCGAGAAGGGGCTTGGGACGCCCGCCACGCGAGCCGCCGTCATCGAAGGCCTGATTTACGAAAAATATCTGCTCAGGATGGGCAGAGATTTGCAGCCGACCGCAAAGGCGTTTTCACTGATGGCGCTGTTGCGCGGATTGAGCATTCCGGAGTTGATTTCGCCGGAGTTGACCGGCGACTGGGAATTCAAGCTCAAGCAGATGGAGCGCGGCCGGCTGCGGCGCGACGAGTTCATGAAGGAAATCGCGGCCATGACCCGCGACATCGTGAAGAAGGCGAAGGAACACGAGCACGACACGATTCCCGGCGATTTCGGCGAGTTGAAGGTGCCTTGTCCGAAATGCGGCAGCGTGGTGAAGGAGACTTACAAAAAGTTTCAGTGCTCGAACGATAAATGCGATTTCGCGCTGTGGAAAATTGCTGCCGGGCGGCAGTTCGAGATTCCGGAAATCGAAGAACTGATCGCGAAGCGGACGGTTGGTCCCTTGCAGGGTTTCCGCAGCAAGCTGGGCCGGCCGTTCGCCGCCGTCATCAAGCTGACGAACGAGTTCAAGCCGGAGTTCGATTTTGGACAGGAGGAGAAAAACGCGGCCGGCGAGGCCGCGGAAATTGATTTCAGCGGACAGGAACCGCTTGGTAAATGTCCCAAGTGCGGCGGGCGAGTGTTCGAGAACGCCATGAGTTACGTTTGCGAAAAGTCCACCGGCCCGGCAAAGACCTGCGATTTTCGTTCCGGCAAAATCATCCTGCAACAGCCCGTGGAACGCGCGCAAATGAACAAACTGCTCGCGACAGGGAAGACCGACCTGCTGCCCAAGTTCATCTCCAAAAAGGGCCGCCCGTTTGCGGCCTATCTTGTCGTTGGAGAAGGTGGCAAAGTGGGGTTCGAATTCGAGCCGCGCAAAACCAAGGGCAAGGCCGGCGCGGTGAAGACCGCCCAAGGGCAGGAGCCCGCGCCAAAACTGGATTTCAGCGGCCAGGAACCGCTGGGCAAGTGCCCGCGTTGCGGCGGACGTGTCTTTGAAAGCGAAAGAGACTACCTTTGCGAGAAGTCGCAGGCTGAAAAGAAGCCGTGCAAGTTCAAGACGGGTAAAACAGTTTTACAGCGGCCCATTGAGCGCGAGCAAGCCGTCAAGCTGCTCACCAAGGGCAGGACTGATTTGCTTGAGAAGTTTATTTCCAAAACCGGCAGACCGTTTTCCGCATGGCTCGTCCTGGGGGACGGCGGCAAGGTCGGCTTCGAATTTCCCGAGAGAGATTCTGCCGATGGCCCGGCCGGCAAGCCGGCCGGATCGAATTGAGCCACGCTCGGGGTTCGCGGGTAAATCAACGAGTTTTCCGCATGGCAGAATTACCCTCCATTGATGCGCTCAAAGACAAGTGTGTTCATCAGTTTCTCAGACACCTCGCATCCGAACGCGGCGCTTCCGTTTACACGGAGCGCAACTACCGTCAGGCGCTGACCGAGTATTACGGATGGCACCGGCAGGAACGCCAGCAGCCACCCGTTTGGGCCAGGTTGCAGCGGGATGATTTCCGGGCTTATTTGCGGTTTCTCGGACGCGGCAAATTGAGCCGCGCCGCGATTCAACTCCGCTTTTGCGCGCTGCGCTCATTTTACAAGTTCTTGATTCGACGGGGGGCTGTCACGACGTCACCCATCAAAAACATCTCGCTGCCGAAGCTTGAAAAACGCCTGCCGAAGTTCCTGACCGCGCCACAGATGCTCGCCCTGCTTGGCGCGCCGCTGAAGGAACTGGCGACCCGGAGACAACATTCCGGGACGGACATCGATCAAGCGCCCTTCCTGCGCGATGTGGCGATACTCGAAACGATTTATTCATGCGGACTGCGCATCAGCGAGCTGTGCGGGCTGCTCGCTGAAGACATGGCCTGGAGCGAGCGGGTCGTTCGCGTGCGCGGCAAGGGCAAAAAGGAACGTCTGGTTCCCATCGGCACACCAGCGCTGGCGGCGATTCAAAACTATTGGAATGCGCTGCCGAGTCCACCTTCGGGCGCCACGCCGGTTTTTCTGGCGAACGGGCGTACGCCCAAGCCGATGTATCCGCGACTGGCGCAACTGCGCTTGAAGCGCTACCTGGAAATCGCCGGGCTGGATCCGCACCTGACGCCACACAAGCTCCGCCACAGTTACGCGACTCACCTGCTCGACGCGGGCGCCGATCTGCGCAGCGTGCAGGAGCTGCTCGGACACGCGCATCTGGTCACGACCCAGGCTTACACGCACCTGACCACTGAGCGACTGAAGCGTGCCTACGACGCCGCGCACCCGAGAGCCTGATTTCAGCAGGCACGGGTCTTTCCCTGTTGTATGAAGGGCATCGGGGAAGCATGTTAAAAACGTGAAATCATCGACGCACAAGGGCGCTTTTTGCCGGAACATTTTTTCCAAGCTGGCAGGTCCGGGTCTGTGCTGTGTTTTGATCGGGTACGCCGGCATGTGGATCGAATGGATTAGCCGGATCGGTGTTTGCAACTCCGATCAGGCGGTCATCGGGCTTGGCCCTCCGGACAAATCCGCAAAGCTGACCGACGGCACGGTCGTCGCCGAACGGATGATGCGACGGGGTTGTTCGGGCGGGCTGGTCCGCACCTCCTACGGTTGCGATTCTCCGTATTGTTATTACAAACCGCCTTCCCCCGGACTCCTTCGAGCGCCTCACGTTCGGGCGCGATGGCAGACTGCAAGCCCACGAGCGCGTGGCTCGTTGACTTGAGTTGGCGATAAAATATACTGCCCCTCATGGCTGCAACCGAGAAACAGGCCGCGAAGCAGAGATTCATGGCATTCCTGGGCCAGAAGAACCTCCGGTTGACAGCGCAGCGGCAGGCGATTATTGACACCGTTTTCGGCACTGAAGAGCATTTCACCGCCGAACAATTGCTGGATTGGTCGCGACGCCGGGACAGGTCCGTCTCGCGCGCGACCGTCTATCGCACCCTCCCGTTACTGACCGAAAGCGGGTTGGTGCGCGAGATGGATTTCGGCAAGGATTACAAGTATTATGATCCCAATTACGCCGACCATCCCAACCATAGCCATATCATCTGTCACGATTGCGACAAGATCGTCGAGTTTGACAGCGAAAAGATCGAGAGGCTCGAGAGTGAAATCAGCCATCGACTGGGTTTTGAAGTGAAGTCGCAACGTCTGCAAATCACGGGTCGGTGTGAGGAATTGAAGAAACTTGGCGCCTGCAAAAAGAAGGGGTGCTAGACGTGGTCGTGCCACCGGGTCCCGCCGCGCGGCCTTCGGGTTCATGGGCGTTGCGGTTGTCCTGTCCCTCCAAGCAGTTTTGCTTTAGGAATCTTGGCGATGCACGGCACCTTGATCCGTTTCCCTGCGAGATCTTTGGTCGCCGTTAGTCTTGCGGCACCGGGACCGCACATGCCGTGAGGGAGAAGACGCCCTGTTCCCCGGGCGTTTGGACGTGCTTCGGAGGCACCGTCGCGTTTCTCGTTTCCAAATCCGGTCAACCGCGCTAGCTTCAGATCGTTTTATGGTGCTCGTCATCGACAATTACGACTCGTTCACCTACAACCTCGTGCAATATCTCGGCGAGATGAGCGCGGAACTGCAGGTGCACCGCAACGACCAGATCACTCTGCAACAACTTCACGAATTGAAGCCGGACCGCATTTTGATTTCGCCGGGGCCGTGTTCGCCGAAGGAATCCGGCCTTTCCAACGACATCATTCGCGAGTTTGGAAAGACCACACCGACGTTCGGCGTCTGTCTCGGGCATCAATGCATCGGCCACACGTTCGGCGCTTCGGTGGTGGTGAACTATCGAATGATGCATGGCAAGACGTCACCGATCCGGCACAATGGAAAGGACCTGTTTGAGGGGATGCCGAATCCGTTCAACGCGACTCGCTATCATTCGCTCGTCATCCAACGCGATACGCTGCCGGATTTTCTGGAGGTGACAGCCGAGACGGACGAGGGGGAAATCATGGGAATCAAGCACCGCGATTATCCGATCTGGGGCGTACAGTTTCACCCGGAGAGCATCCTGACGGAGAACGGGCGGACGATTTTAAGAAATTTTTTGCAGTTGAAGGCGCCGAAGAGTTAAGGCGTTTCCGGCTTCCGAAAAAACTGTCATGCGTGCCATCTTCAGATTACTCGCAGTCATTGTTTGTACCTCCTTGCTGCGGGCGGGAGACAACTGGCCGCAATTCCGCGGGCCAGACGGCGATGGCCATTCCGATTCGGCCGGTCTTCCGCTCAATTGGAGCGAAACGGAGAACGTAAAGTGGAAGACGGCGATTCATGGGAGGGGTTGGTCCTCTCCAGTGGTATGGGGCAGCCAGGTATGGTTGACGACGGCAACCGAGGACGGTCGCGAATTGTTCGTGGTGTGCGTGGACCGCAACACTGGAAGAATCCTGCGCGACCAGAAGCTCTTCGATGTTGCCAACCCGCAGTTCTGCCATCAATTCAATTCCTACGCCTCGCCCACTCCCGTCGTTGAGGAGGGCCGCGCTTATGTCACATTCGGTTCACCGGGCACCGCGTGCGTGGATACGCGGAGCGGCCAGGTGTTGTGGGAGCGGCGCGATTTTGTCTGCAATCATTACCGCGGGGCCGGGTCTTCGCCGATTCTTTACGGTGACCTGCTCATCATGAACTTCGACGGAAGTGACCACCAGTTCGTGGTTGCGCTGGACAAGAAGACCGGCAAGACGGTCTGGCGGACCGAGCGATCGATTGACTTCAAGGATCTCGGCGCGGATGGAAAACCTCAAACCGAAGGGGATCTGCGCAAGGCATTTTCGACGCCGCACGTAGCCGCGCTCGACGGGAAATCCGTTCTCATCAGCAGCGGCGCGAAGGCGCATTACGCCTACGATCCGCTGACCGGCGAGGAATTGTGGCGTGTCGAGGAACGCACCAGTCACTCGGCGGGGACACGGCCGCTCGCCGGACACGGTATGATTTTCGTTCCCACTGGCTGGTCCACCGGCGAGTTGCTCGCGATTCGTCCCGGCAGAAAGGGCGAAGTGGTCGATGCAAACGCCGCGGGATCCGACGACTCACGTGATGGATTGCGTGTCGTTTGGAAGACGAAGCGGAACGTGCCAAAGAAACCGTCGTTGCTGCTTGTCGGCGACCTGTTGTTTGCCATTGACGACGGCGGTGTGGCCGGTTGCCTGGAAGCGAAAACCGGCGCTGAGATCTGGCGCGAGCGCGTTGGCGGCAACTACTCGGCATCTCCTGTGTCCGCCGAAGGACGCATTTATTTTTTCAGCGAGGAGGGCAAAGCGACGGTGATCGGGGCTGGCCGGGAGTTCACCGTGGTGGCCGAGAACAGACTCGATGCCGGTTTCATGGCCTCGCCTGCGATCAGCGGAAAATCACTCATCCTTCGGACGCGGACGCATTTATACCGCGTCGAGAAGTGATTCCGCCGGCAATTCGATGAAACTTTATTTCTTGCGCCATGCCGAAGCCCTCGACGGCACGGACGACGCAGCGCGGCCGCTGTCCCCCCATGGCCGGAAACAGGCAGTCTTTGTTGCCGAGTTCCTCAGGGCCGCAAACATCGAGTTTGACGCCGCCTATAGCAGTCCGCTTGTTCGGGCGCAGCAGACGGCGGAAATCGTGCTCGATATTTGCGGCAGTGTGGCGGTGACGCAACGACGGACCGCGGACGCGCTGTTGAATGAGGCGTCGCCAATGCACTTCTCACGCTGGCTGGCCGTGTTGCCGCCGGCAAAGCACATCCTTCTCGCCGGCCACGCCCCGTCACTGGCTGAACGGGTGCGTTCGTTGCTTTCCCTGTCCAACGCGGAAGCTTTGAAACTGCCGAAGGCCGGACTGGCGTGCGTGGAAACGGAAGACTGTCAGACTTGTGTTTTGAAATTCCTGATCACACCGCGAATTCTGGGTTTGCGTTCTGATTGAACCGATGGAGCCGGCGAGACGCTCGGGGTCGCAAGGAGCAATTGAACGCGAACGACCGCTTTTTCGTCGCTCCGGACGGGCCTCAGAATGTTCTCGCACGTTGAACTGGGAGATGAATTCCAATCCGGTCAAAAAGGTAAACGAGCAAACCAGGCGGCTGAGCCAGACTGCGGACACCTTGCGGTTCAGACAGACACCGGCAGAAACCGGCAGCAAGAAAGCGAGGCTGATCTGAAGCGTTGACGCGTCGATGACACCCCAACGAAAAGGACGGTGATCGAGTCAAGACCAAGCGAGGAACGAGGGTGCCCGCAGATTTATGCACGGCGACCGTCCAGTTTGGATTATGGCAGTCGTCGAGCTTGTGTTTCGGGCGAGCGTAGAGGCGCATTTTTACAGGGGAATAGTGCAATCGGGCTTGCCATGAGTTCGGGCCAAACTACTATGCGAGCCAGCTTGACGCACCAGGCAAGGTGGGAAAAGTGTGTCCGATGATTCGGTCGTTCGTATTTACAACGCTGGGAAAGCTGCACAGCAAGGACATCGAGATGTTCTTGATGCCGACGCTGCTGGCGGACACGAATCTGTTCCTGTGGGTTGATCTGGAGAGACCGACGCCGGAGGAAAGCAAGTTTGTGCTGGAAGATGTGTTTCACTTTCACCCGCTCTCGATTGAGGACTGTGTCCAGCTAAGTCCGTCGCCCAAGGTGGAGGAATACACACCGAAGGAGGACGACCGGTTCGCGCCCTACTTGTTCATGGTGATTCACGCCGTGGACTACAGCCGCAAGGATGGCGTGTTTGCGACCGATGAGCTGAACTTCTTCCTGGGCAAAAACTATCTGGTGACTTTCCACGACGTGCCGCTGAA
>Ga0134126_10005041_pt1 | contig 16494 bp, 13 predicted proteins | sample KB31752_FD_96881 | JGI IMG/M metagenome (GOLD analysis project Ga0134126, IMG submission 96881) | Terrestrial soil microbial communities with excess Nitrogen fertilizer from Kellogg Biological Station, Michigan, USA - KB3-175-2 | ecosystem: Environmental > Terrestrial > Soil > Unclassified ...
ACGGATTACGGCAAGCACTGGACGCAGATCACCACGGGACTGCCCGATGATCAGTATGTCGAGGCCATTCGCCAGGACCCGGACAACCCCAACCTGCTCTTCGTCGGGACGAGTGCGACCGTATATATGAGCCTGGACGGAGGCAACCAATGGCTGCCGCTGGGCCTCAACCTGCCCCCCGTGCGGGTGACAGACGTGGCGATCCAGGCCGCGCAGCACACGGTAGTGCTCTCCACCTTTGGCCGGGCGTTCTGGGCCCTCGATGACCTGCAGTTCCTGGAACAGCTGAGCAATGCTCAGGTGGCGGACGATGCACCGTACCTCTTCAAGCCGCAGCAGGCCTGGCAGGTCACCCGCAGCTCGTTCAACTTCGGTGAAGGGGGCGGAGGAAATGTCGGGGGTGCCAATCTGCCCAACGGCGCGACGGTGTTCTTCAACCTTCCGTCCGATTATGCAGGGCAGCCGGTGAAGCTGAGCTTCACCGATGCGACCGGAAAGCTGATCCGCAGTATCGCCCTGCCGGAGAAGGCGCAGAGAGACCGACCCGGGGCCCGTCGCAGGGGCGGTAAGCCCGAGAAGCTGCATCCGGGCGTGAACCGCTTTCTCTGGGACTTCCGCTATCCAACCGCAGCGGAGGTCAAGGGCGCCTATCACGCCGGCCGTTCGGTGATGCCGCCAATCGGGCCGGAAGTGGTGCCGGGGATGTACTACGCCGTGCTGACTTATGGTGATAACACCCAGAAGCAGCCCTTCGAGGTGAAGCTCGATCCGAATCTGAAAACCACCCAGGCCGACCTGCAGGAGCGCTTCGAGCTGCTGACGAGGCTGCAGGCCGCGATGAACCAGCTGGACATCACGCTGAACCAGGCCACGGCGGTGCGCCGCGAGCTCCACATCGCCGTGACGCAGAAGCAGGTTTCCGAGCGGCAGGCACGGAAGGTTCAGGGTGAGCTCGGTCGCGACATCGATGCCATGATCGATTTCAGGATTCAATCGAGCAGGGGCTTCGATGTGTTTCCGCCTCGGCTGCGTGAGTGGTTGAGCGCCATTTATAACCGCGTGGATTACGCGTACGTGCGGCCCACACCCGAGATGACGCAGGTGGCGAACGGGTATATCGACGATGAGCAGAAAGGAGTGGCGCGCCTGCAAGCCGATGTTGCACGCGCCAACTCGGTGCTGAAGCACTGAAACACGCGGGCAGGTGACTGCGCAGCCGCTTCAGCGACCCTGTAGCGGGAGCGGCTGCGCGACCCCGGGTGAGAACTCCGCGAGAAAATGTTCGAGAGCTTCCGGCGCAACGGGCTTGAGCAGATGCGCCACGATTCCCGCCGCCCGGGTCCTCGCCCGGTCGGAGGGCTGTCCCCAGCCGGTTACGGCGACCACCGTGACGTCCCGCAATTCGGGCATCGCGTGAATTCGCAGCGAGGTTTCCACGCCATCGATTCCCGGAAGACCGATGTCCATGAAGATCACGTGCGGGCGGAAGCTGCGCGCCTGCTCGAGAGCTTCCTCGCCCGTGGCCGCTGTCAGGACGGGGTATCCCTTGAGCTGAAGAAGATCCGCGAGGGACGCGGCTGCATCGACGTTGTCGTCGACCACCATGATGCGGGGCCCTTCGCGGCATGGGACGCCACGAGGAGCATCCATGGCGCCGGTGGCGTTTTCCGGATCTGCCAGAGGCCGTGAGACTTCGCCGCTCGCGAGCGGCAGCCGCACGGTGAAAGTACTGCCCAGCCCGGGTCCGGCGCTGGCCGCGCGGATCGTGCCGCCATGCATCTGCACGATCGCGCGCACCAGGGCGAGCCCTATCCCCAGGCCGCCGCCTGCGCGCGGCTGCTGCAGTTTGACCTGGGAGAACATCTCGAAGACCTGCTCCAGCGCGTGCGGTGGTATGCCTACCCCGTTGTCGGTGACAGCGACAATCGCTTCGTCAGCCTCGCGGTCCAGCTCGATACGGATACGTCCACCGGCATCCGTGTACTTGACGCTGTTCTGAATCAGGTTGGTGAATACCTGGATGAGACGGTCGGCGTCGCCCTCCAACATCAGATCGTGGGCGCGCACGTCGGTCGTGAGTGTGTGACCGCGGGATTCGAGGGCGGTGCGTGCCCCCTCGAGCGCACGTCCCAGGATGTCGAGGAGCGACACCCTTTGGATGCGCAACCGGAGCTTGCCGTGCGTCATCCGGCCGACGTCGAGCAGATCATCCACCAGGCGCACCAGATGACTGAGCTGCCTCTCCATGATCCCGAGTGCGCGTTGCGAGACGGGCTCGGGCTCGACGGTGCCGCGAAGTTTAAGGAGCGACAAGCCATTGGCGATGGGCGCGAGGGGGTTGCGCAGCTCGTGCGAGAGCAGAGCGAGGAATTCGTCTTTGCGACGGTCGGACTCGCGCAGCGTCTCCTCGATCTGGCGTCGCCCCGTCACATCCCGGACGACACCCACCAAGCGCACCGCACCATGCCCATGCGGGCGCTCGCAGCCGCCGTTGATCTCGATCCACCGCCACGACTCTTCCAGGCCGCGGATCCGGCAGACGCCGCGCAACAGCTCGGCCGAGCGGATGCACCGTATGAGCTGCCGGCGCAACACTCGCCGATCGTCGCTGTGCACGAGGTGTTGTAGAAAGTGTGCTCCCGTGAGGAGAGTCTCCTGCGCCAGCCGCAGGATCTCCGGCGGCGGCTCGCTCTCGAACGTGATCCGATCGCTGCGCGAGTCCCAGCTGAAGACGGCGAGCCCGGCCGCGTGCGTGGCGAGGTTCAACCGCCATTCGCGACCCTCGAGCTTGGTGAGCGCGGTCTGCAGTTCCTGTTCTGCGAGCTTGCGGTCACTCACGTCGCGGAAGTAGACGGCCAGCCCTTGCCCCGTCGGATAGGCGCGGATGTCCACCCAACGATCGGTCAGGACCGATTTCGTCTCGAATGCCGCCGAGCACTGCGTGCGCAGCGCCTTCTCGTACTGCTCGTGGAGCATCGTCCCGGCGGCGACCGGAAAGACATCCCAGATCGAGCGGCCGAGCAGCTCTTCGCTGCGCTTGCCGTAATAGTCGAGCGCGCGTTGGTTGACATAAGTGAATCGCCAATCCCGATCCAGCGCGAAGAAAGCGTCGGTGATGCTCTCGAGGAGCGCTGCGCGGTCGGCGAGGGCTCGCCGCTCCGCTTCCGCAATCGCCTCGCGCCGCACCGCCTCGGCGCGGTGGCGCGCAGACTGGATCATCGAGCCGATGAGTGCGCGCAGCTCGCGCTCGCTGTAGGGTTTGGCCAAATACCCGTCGGCGCCTTGCCGGAAGCCCTCCACGCGCTGCTCTTCGGGCGCACGGCCGGAGAGCAACAGGACCGGTATGGCCTGCGTGCTCGGCACGCTGCGCAACGTCTTCAGCAACTCGACGCCGTCCATTTCGGGCATCACGATGTCCGTCACGACGAGATCAGGCTTGGCGCGCAGCACCACCGTGAGCGCCTCCTTGCCGGTGCCTGCCGTATCCACGCAATACTCTTCCGAAAGCGCTTCCGCCAGGTGCTCCCGCAGCATCGGCTCGTCCTCCACAAAGAGGATGCGCGGCTTGGTGGAAGCCCTCGGGTCCTCGGGATCGAGCCTCATGAATTTCCTCCCCACGCGCGGGCGCGCGCTGCTATGGCTGCCTCAATCCCTGCCGTTGACCGTCCCGTTGAAGGTCGAGGATGATCGGCTGGCGAGCGATGTGCATCTTAGCAGCCTCATCAGCATCCGTACTGGGCGCGCACGGTCAAGCGAATCCAGGGGGACGTTCATCCGCCACTCCGAGCGCATGCTCCAGCGCAAGTCCGACTCGGCCCAGTGTTCCCTCATCGAACAGGCGTCCCACCAGCGTGACACTATGCGGTACGCGACGCGGTGGATTGAAGCGCGGCAGCGGATGATGCGGGTCGGGGGCCCAGTCGTTGCGGGCCTGGGTGACTGAGATGAAGCCCGCTCGCAACGTCAACGACGGGTAGCCCGTGAAGTTGCCGATCGTCAGCATCTCATCGCGCAGCGACGGCACCAGCAGTAGATCGACCTTCGAGAACAGCCTGTCCATTTCCTGCGCCACCGCGCGCCGTAAGCGATCCGCCTGCACGAAATCGACGGCGGACAGGAAACGCGCCTGGCGGAACGTGTTGGGCCACGCATCGGGTGTCTGCATCCGCAGTTGGTCCGCCTTCCCGCTGAGCGTCAGCTCCTCGAACGACGCGGCCGCTTCGGCGAAGAGGATGGTGTTCAGTGAATCGTAGGGCCAGTCGGGCAGGCTCACCGCCACGGTTTCCAGACCAAGTGACCTGAGCTGCTGCAACGCGTGCCGGTCGACATTGGTCGCCTCGCGCTGCCAGCGCGGGAAATAGCCAACCCGCAATCCCCGCACGCCCGCCCGTGCATCGAAATCGAGCCTGCTCGGCACGCTGGACAGGTCGCCGGCATCCGGTCCGGAGATCGCCCGGAGAATCAGCAGTGTGTCCTCGACGCTGCGCGCGATCGGTCCGAGTTTGTCGAGCGACCAGCATAGCGTCATGGCTCCCGTCCTAGGCACCCGTCCAAAAGTAGGCCGCAGTCCGCATACCCCGCAGCGGGTGCTCGGGTCGACTATGCTGCCCTCCGTCTCACTACCGATCGAAAAGCCAACCAGACCCGCCGCGGTCGCGGCGCCCGGGCCGGCGCTCGAGCCGCCCGATCCCTCTTCCAACAGCCACGGATTCATCGTCTGGCCACCAAACCAGACATCGTTCAGCGCCAAGGCGCCGAGGCTCAGCTTCGCGATGAGCACGGCGCCGGCTTCGTGCAGGCGCCGCACGACGGCCGCATCCGCCACCGGCACGCGATCCTTGAAAGGCTCCGCGCCATACGTGGTACGGATGCCGGCAGTGTCCAGAAGATCCTTGCCTCCCCAGGGAATGCCATGCAATGGGCCACGGTAACGGCCCGCCGCGATCTCGCGGTCCGCGGTCCGCGCCTGTTCGAGGGCGAGGTCACGGGTCAGGGTGATCACGCTCTTCAGACGCGGGTCGAAGGTCTGAATTCGCTTCAGGTAGAGCCCGGTCAGCCGCTCGGATTGCAGCTGCCGCGACTGAACCCATCGGGCGAGCTTCCACAGGGGTGCGAAGGCGATATCGACGTCGTTGGCGGGCAGGGGACCCGGGTCGCGGCCGCTGCCGACGAACTGGTCCGGGCGGGGTGTCGAATGGTGTCCGGGCAGCACCGGATTCCACTGGGAGTAGGGCGCGAGGTTCGGTTCGAGATCGACCTTGCGCGGACCCGTGCGGCGCTCGTAGAGCGGTGCCATGCTGACCCGCCAGTTCTGCGCGGCCTGCGCGCGCTGGCCCGCGGTCATCCGCACCCGCATCAGTTTTTCTGCCTCGGCAAACGTGGCAGCCGTCACGTCCGGCCCAGCACCTGTCGCCGTCCCGAACGCCGGCGGCGAGCCCAACGGTGCGTTCCCCGCGGGTCCTGGGCGCTTAGTGGCGGCCTGCGAGGCGATGGCGCTCGCCCCGAGCAGCGCGGCGGAGGACAGCAAAAACTTGCGTCGGGACTTCGACATGGAGCATCCCCTCGATCTCTGGTCGTTGGTATAGCGAACCTCTATCCATACCATCTCGGGGCAGCGCTTCTCCATAGCTTTCTTGTCAGGCAGCCGATTTCATGGTACCTTGTCATAAAAAGGTAGCTTTCCATTTTATGGGTGAGGACTCAAAACTCGGAGCGTTGCGCAAGGGATTCCTGGAATTCCTGGTCCTGAGGATCGTCAGCGGCTCGACCGTGTATGCCGCCGATATTCTCAAAAGGCTGGCGGCGACGGATTTCGCCACGCAGGAGGGCACTTTGTATCCGCTCTTGAGCCGGCTGCGGCGCGAGGGGCTGCTCGATTATCAGTGGCAGGAATCCGAAGCCGGTCCGCCACGCAAGTACTACCGCCTGACCGCCGCCGGACAGCGGCAGTTGACCGAGTTCGATGCCTACTGGGCGCGCCTCAATCAGACGATCGATTCAATGGGGAGTTGAGCCATGCGACCGGTCATATCGGTGAGCCTCAGCGGTCGAGCCTATCAGCTCGAGGACGATGCACACGCAGCGCTGGCAGGTTATCTGGACTCGGCTGCGCGCGCGCTCGCGGGCAATCCGGATCAGGCCGAAATTCTCGCCGATCTCGAGCAGGCGATCGCCGACAAGCTGGAACGGTGCCTCGGTCCGCACAAGACGGTCATCGCCCGCGGCGAGATCGAGCAAGTGATCCACGAGATGGGGCCTGTGGACTCGGGTCCGGGAAGCGCTGCCTCGCAAGATGGTGTGCCGCGTGATGCCCCGCCGGGCAACGGCGGAGCTGATAACGCCGCCGGAGCCGGCGGGCAACCGGGCGCGGCCGCCCCGAAGCGCCTCTATCAGATCAGCGACGGCGCATTGATAAGCGGTGTGTGCAAAGGGATTGCCGTCTACCTGGATGTCGATGTGACGCTGGTGAGGGTATTGTTCGTGATCGCGGCCGTGCTAACGGGCGGGCTCGCGATTCTGGCTTACATCTTCATGATGTTCATCGTGCCGTACGCCAATACGCCGGAGGAGCACGCTGCAGCCAGGGGCTTGCCTTTCAACGCACGCGTGCTGGTCGAGCAGGCGAAGCTCAAAGCAGCGCAATTGGCCGACGTGGCTGCTCATGCTGCGATGAACAGCCAATCGCGCGAAGCTCGCGCGCAGTGGAAGGCCGAATGCAGGCGTGCGCGGGCGCAATGGCGTCAGGAGTGGCGCAGCGGCCGCGCTCAATGGCGCGCTCATGGATGGGCCGGCGCGCCGACGGGTCCCACTGCGGCCACACCGCCGCCGATGCCGCCTCTGGCTCACGTCATTTCCGGCCTGATCTGGGCCGCGCTGGGCCTGGTGGTCGCAGTGGCGACAGTGGCCTGGCTGTTGGCGCTGTTCTCGCTGGTGAGCACGGGGGCGGTATTTGGCTGGCTTCCCTTCCAACTGCCGCTGTGGGCCGCCATCATTGCGATCGTGCTGATCTATCAGGCGGTGATATGGCCGCTGCGGGCCGTTCGCCACGGCATGATGCTCCGCGTCCATGGGTACGCCTATCCGTGGCATACCCTCTGGGACGGGCTCGCGGGTCTGATCATCCTGCTCCTGGTGGTGTGGTACTTCACTCATCACGGGCACGATCTGCAGCAATCCTTCGATTCGCTGCAACAAAATGCGCGGCCGGCATGGCACCAGTTCCTACTGGCGTGGCAGACCCTGGTCCACGGCTCGCATTGACAGCATCGGCGGAATTTCCACATCGGCCGCTTCATGTTGGGGGCGCACGAGCAGATAGAGTGCGGCAGCATGCGTGATCATCAGGATGGGCACGTAGATGATCACGATCGCGTATGTGGCACCCAATTGCCCCGCGGCCGGCGGAAGCTGCAGCACGACCCCATGGTAGTAGTCGACGAGGATATCCGCGGCTCCCACCAGGTTGAAGGCCACTACGAGGGGCCAGAAGAGCGGACGTATCCTCACAGTGAGGAGTGCGAAGATGGCCAAAAGACCGGTCGCGAAATCGCCGTAGGCGGCGAAGGGCGCGAAACCCGCGGGGAGACCGGCGCCGACGACACCGGGAACGATGAAGACGAGCCCGAAGAAGCGAAAGCTGTGCAGCGTCGCGATGGCGCGTTGCGCCGCCACCCGGTCCATCGACTTCAGTCGCGGCCAGATATATGCCGTGAAGCAAAGCAGCCAGGCGGCATAGCCGAGAGCGAGATGCGTGTTGAAGATGACAGTCGGCGACATGGAACTTCTCCGTCAGCTATTGCTCGATGCGGCCTCGAAGACCCCGGTCAGGATGCCGAGCCGGCCCTCCATGAGGCTTCGCCCCAGGTTGCCCGCCAACTGCGCAAAATCCTGCCCCAAGACCACACCTAGATTGGGCTCGGGCGGGGGGCCCGACGAGCGCAAACGGGCGAACCAGCCTTTGGCGGCCTCGGTATCGTCCCGCCACACCAGAGTGCGGAAGCCCGCCGCTTCGATCGCTGCGCGGGTCGCTTCCGGTGTCAAGAGAAAACTCGTGGCAGAGGTTCGCGCCCACGGGAGCGGGTAGTGCGGCTCGCCAAGGACCAACACGACGTCATAAATCGCGAACCTGCCACCTGACTCGAGCACGCGCCGGATCTCGCGGTAGAGCCGCGGCCGGTCGGAGATGTTCATCGCCACGTGCTGCAGCAAGACGGCATCGAAACTGCCGTCGTGAAACGGAAGGTCCAGCGCGCTGGCTGTCCGAAACGATACCCGCTCGGCCTGGCCGGTGCGTCCGGTCAGATAGCGCGCCGCGTCCACGAACGGCTCGCTCAGGTCGACACCCGTAACGTTGCATCCATGGGCCGCGGCCAGAAAGCGCGCCGGCCCGCCGATACCGCAGCCGACATCCAGAACCGCCGCGTCAGCAGTGATCCTCGCCAAGGCGGCGAGCTCCGCGGTTGCGGTGAGTCCACGGGTGTGGAACTGGTCGAGAGCGCCCAGTTGCTCCGGCAGGAGCCGCTGATCCGCAGGCCACAGCGCATTCAGCGTCGTCTTCAGTCGCTCGGTCAGGCCGGTCGCGCGATAGTGATCGCGTACGCCATCGAGTCCATCGGTCATTGCAGGCTCCTCTTGGGGGCGTTGGTGCCGATCAAATGTACGACCGCTATCCGGGGGTGACTATTCGCGATAATCTGGACAGGCTATGAAGCAGAACTTCACAGTGAGGCGCGGGGCGCTCGATGGCGTCGAGGCTTTCCTGACCGTCGCTCAGCACCGCAACTTTCGCAAGGCCGCCGCGCAGATGGGAGTGACTCCATCGGCGATCGGTCAGGCGGTGCGAGCGCTCGAGGCGCGGCTCGGCGCCACGCTCTTCCTGCGTACGACACGCAGTGTTGGCCTCACTGAAGCCGGGGAACGCTTTCTTTCGCGTGCCAAGCCAGCCTTCGAGGAGCTCGTTGCCGCGAGCGAGGTGGCGCGTGGGCTCGGACAGCGGCCGGCGGGACTGCTGCGCCTGTCCGTGCCGCGCGCCGTGGTGTCGATTCTGCTGGAGCCGCTGATCGCGTCGTTCTGCCAGGCCTATCCCGAGGTCGAAGTGGAGATCGCCGTCAGCGAGAAGTTGGTCGACCTGGCAGCGCAGGGATTTGACGCCGGCATCAGGCTGGGGCAGTTCATTGCCACCGACATGGTCGCGGTGCGCCTGTCACCGCCCTTTCGCCTGATCGTCGTCGGTGGTCCGGCGTACTTCGCCCGCCGCGGACGCCCCGAGTGTCCGGACGATCTGCGCGAGCACGCGTGCCTGAGGCTGCGCCGCTCCAGCGGCGCGCTCGCACCGTGGTCGCTCAACGACAAGGGGCGCGAGCTGGAGATTTCCGTATCGGGCCCGCTGATCGCCAACGACTTCCCCACTATGCTCGGCGCGGCGCTCAAGGGTGTGGGGTTGGCCCAAGTGCCTGAGCCGGTCGCAGCCGAGGCGGTGGCGGCCGGCAGGCTGTTGGAGGTGCTGCGGCCGTTCGCGCCGGTGACGCCGGGCGTGTTTCTCTATTACCCCAGCCGCCGCCAGATGCTGCCGAAGCTGCGGGCTTTCGTCGATCACGTGAAGAGCCGCGCGTCCGGCGCGGCTGAGCGCCCTAGGGGACCCGCTCCGCGCGCAGCATCACGGGAGAGCCGGCGGCGGCGGTGAGACCGATCGCGCGGCTGGCGGACTCCGCCAGCCGCAATGGCGCCGCGGAGCCGCAGGCGCGGTGCAGGGCCATCGGCAACAGGAATTGCTTCGACACCGCCCCTTTCCTGTAGCCGTGTGAGGCAAGGACACGGTTCAGCTCGCCCGCGGAGAAGCTGCGATACGTACGGGTATTGCCCTCGAGTCTCTTCTTGACCCTGAATAGAAGCGGTGTCAGCGCGTTGATGCCGGAGGTACTCGGATAGTCGACGACGACCCACCGCGCCGAAACGCGGCAGAGCTCGCCCAGAAATCGCTCCCAATTCTCCACATGAGACAGCAGGCGGACGGAGGTCACGAGCTCGAAGCTGGCATCCGCAAAGGGCAGATGGAGAATGTCGGAACAGACGAACTCACAATGCTGCTTCCCATGCAGGACGCGAAGGTTGTGGCCGCATTCCTCACTGCTTCCGAGCACCGTGACCGCCCAACCGAGGGAGCGCAAGGGATCCACGAGCTGTCCGTGGCCGCCGCCCACGTCCAGTGCGCGCCCCGGCGGACAGTCACGCAGGGTGCGGATCAGCGCGTATTCCTGGATCTGAAGAAGGTAGCGCCCGGCCGGTCCTGCAAAGCGTTGCGCATACCCTGCGGAAGAGGTCTCGACATCGGGATGCTGCACTGGATGACCTCCGTGGAAGCCGGCTCGGCAGCAATCGACATACCCACGAGGAATGGCTGCTTCCCGGCGATCCGGCCTACTCCATGAACGCCTCGGCGACATCGACCAGCCATTGGCGGATGGCGCCCTCGGCGTTTGCGCCCATCTTGGCCTTCAGTGCGGCCTGGATGGGCGCCGTCAGCGCCCGGCAGCGTTTGTTCAGCGCCAGCCCTTCCTCCGTGATGATCAATCGCAGGATGCGCCCGTTGACCTGATCCGGCTCCTTCCTGATGGCGCCACGCGTCTCCAGCGCGCGCACGATTCCGTTGACCGTCTGCGGCGTCAGCATCGTCAATCGCGCCAGGTCGGCAGCCGAGATGGCCTCATAAGCGCGAATCATCGTCAGCGCGGACTGCTGCGGATAGGTCATGTTTTCCTTCGCGAGCGCGCGATCGAGCGCCAGTCGCACGGACGCGTTCGCTTGTCGCAGCAGATACGTGAGGTAGCCCTCGGGGCCGCGCCTCGCCTCGCCGACGACAGGCAGGCGCGGCAGGCCGGTGCGGGAATCCTTGACCATGTTATCAGCACCCTGATATCTTATCAGGACGCTGATAATAGCATAATCGATGAGAACTCCGACACCAATCGTCCTCGAGCGGGGATCGGTCCGGCTCGAGCCGATGAGCGAAGAACACGTGCCCGGGATCCGCAAGGCAGCTGCGGATGGCGAGCTTTGGGAGCTGTGGTTCACCGTCGTGCCGGAGCCTCATGAGGCAGAGGCGTACGTGGCCGCGGCTTTGCGCGGCTACGAGGCGGGCCACATGCTTCCCTGGGTGGTCCGCGACCTCGTATCGGGCGAGGTCATCGGCAGCACCCGATATCACGATATCGTGACGGAGATCGATCGCGTCGAGATCGGCTACACCTGGTATGCGAGGAGTTGGCAAAGGACGCACGTCAACACTACGTGCAAGCTGATGCTCTTCACGCACGCGTTCGAGACACTCGGTTGCAAGGTGGTGGGCTTGCGGACGGACAACTTCAATTTCCGCTCGCAGAAGGCGATCGAAGCGTTGGGGGCGAAGAAGGATGGCGTGATCCGCCACCACAAGATCCGCAAGGACGGTACGGTGAGGGACTCCCACATCTACAGCATCCTCGTTGCTGAATGGCCGGACGTGAAGCGTCATCTGAAGCTGCGGTTGGAGCGCCATTCCGCTCCGCCTTGATTCCGTCCAATACGGCTATGTCGCGGTGGGGCTATGTTCGGGTTCCGCGACGACAGCGTGCCGTTCTATGCCCATGGAAACCACCGTGTTGGACCTCGAGATAGGAACCGCTCGATTTTCCGCCACTCTTCGCCGTGACCTGGCGCCGCATTCGTGCGAGCGCTTGCTCGGCATGCTTCCCTATCGCGGCACTGTCATCCATGCCCGGTGGAGCGGCGAGGCGCTCTGGTCACCCTTGGGCGATGCCTGGCCTGACGGTCAGTGCCTTGCACCCGAGAATGCGACGAGCGGGCCGAGAGCGGGGGAGATTCTGCTCTATGCCGGTGACGCGAGCGAGCCGGAGCTCCTGATCCCGTATGGAACGGCGCGATTCGCCAGCAAGGCCGGCTCGTTGGAGGGAAATCCCGTGCTGACGATCGCTGACCTGCTTCCAGCTCTCGCAGAGCTCGGGCGTACCGTTCTGTGGAAGGGTGCGGCGGATTTCAAACTCGACAGGCGTCAGTACTCGCCGTAGCGGCCGCGCACCGACTGCAGGAGCGCCGCCGGGTCGTAGCCGACGCCGTCTTTGAATACGAACTCCACATTCTGGATGTCGGCGATGGTTCGGGACGGATCGCCCTTCACGACCAACAGGTCCGCGTCTTTGCCCGGTGCGATCGAGCCGATCCGTGCCTGCAGGCCCAGGTAAGTCGCGCCGTTCAGGGTGGCGACTCGCACCGCCTGCTCCGGGCTGAAGCCGGCTTCGACCAGCAGCTCGATCTCGCGCAGATCACCGAACCCGGGAACGACGCCGCCGTTACCAGTCGGGTCGGGGCCCGCGAGTAGAAGGCCGCCGGCGGCGACAAAGGCACGCTCCATGGCCAGGCCGTGTTGGAAAGCCGTCGCGTTGCGTGTGCGCGTTTCCGGGGGCGCATTGAAGGCGAGATTGCGCGCATACAGGTACGCCTCACGTGCCTCCGGCGTGAGGGCCGCCATCGCCTGGGGCCACAACGGCGCGTGGCCCGCCACGCGCTGCTCGAAGACGGGCAGCGTGGAGGTGACCGCAACGTGATGGCTCACCAGGTCCGCGATCAGGGATTTCGCCGCGCCCCCGTTCGGATCCATCGCGGCCAGGGTGTCCTCGCCATCGCTTTTCGTGCAGGAGTCGGGCTTCTTGCCGGGATCGTCCTCGGTATTGACGAAGAATCCGTGCTCGAGGTCATCGATGCCGAGCGCCGCCGCTTCCCGGTACGTGACGGCGCAGAGATGACCGGTGATCTTCAGCCCGCGGCGGTGCGCCTCGGCGATCGCCGCTTTGAGCTCGGCGCGGTTGATGTACATGTAGGCTTTGAACGAGGTGACCCCTCGATCGGCCCAGAATGCGACGGTGCGTCGGGCGTCATCGGCATCCTTGAGCATATGCATCTGGATGAACGGCGAGCCCGGGCCCTCCAGATACGGGCCTGTCACATCCATGTGCGGGCCGGGAATCTTTCCCGCATCGATCATCTGTTTGAGATTGAGATCGGTGTTGGGCTCGACGCTGCCCGTGGTTCGGATCGTCGTGACGCCGTTCGCCAGATAGAGGCGCGGCGCCGAGAACGCCATCTCCGGGACCATCAACGGCGGCTCGCTCTTACCGGCGGCATCGAGGTCCGGACGGGCGATGTAGAAGAGATGATCGTGCATGCCGACGATGCCGGGCAGCACCGTATAGCCGGAGAGGTCGAGCACCCGGACATCCGATGGCAGCGGGGCCGTTGCAGGCGATACGGACGTAATCTTGCCGTCCGCGATGACGATCGTGCGCTCAGCCTGTGCGGGCTGCCCCGTGCCATCGATCACCCGGACATGGGTCAACGCGACTCGGCCGGACGGCACCTTGATGTACGGCAGCTGGGCCGAAGCCGGGGCGGCGGGCGGCGGCAGGATGCGGGACTCCAGGTTCGCGGGTGGCCCGGCCAGGGCCGCGGCAGCGCTCAGCAGCAGAGCGGCGCATAGCGCGACGGAATGGAGCGTGGAATGAACCCTCGACATGCCTGACCCCTCCCAATTCGGCGCGGGGCCGGTCCGGGTGGCCGGTTACGCGCTCGGGAAGTCTAGCGCGTACGTGACCGCCACGGTCTGTCCTGCGAACACGAGTCGGCGTCGAAATCGAGCGCTCGGTCGCCCCAGTCGCCGGACATAGGCATCGCGCCCATCGCCGACCCGGAGGCGCGCCATGCACTCGTCTGGTTATTTCGCCGTTTCCTGTTTGCGGAATACGGCTTCGCCGCCATCGGACACCTGGACCCACTTCGGGTCCGGCGTAACCTCCTCCGCGCTGTAGTTGTCGTGCCAATTCCACCACTTGTACGGCGCGGTCTGGGGGTAGCCCTTCGGGGAGTCCTCCCAGACTTCCTGGCGGCCGAGGGGCGTGATGTCGAGGTAGCTCCAGACGGTTCCCATGGCCTCGTCGCCACGCCAGTTGATGAAGTACGTACGGAACACGCGCTCGCCGTCGCGGAAGAAGACGTTGTGGCCGTGCCACTCGGCGACACCGAAGTCGCAGTCGAAACCATCCGTGATGGTGTACCACGGCATCTCCCAGCCCATCCGCGCCTTCAGGCGCGCGATGTCAGTCTGAGGAGCTCGCGAAGCGTAGACGAGGGTGGTGTCGCGAGCGTTCAGATGTGCCAGATGGGAGACCTGATCAGCGCCCAGGGAGCAGCCGCGGCAGGCGTGGTCCGGCCACCCGAACACCTCGGGCTCGAAGAAGGCGCGGTATACGATCAGCTGCCGGCGTCCTTCGAACAGTTCCAGAAGGCTGGCTGCGCCTCGCGGTCCTTCGAACCGGTACGCCTTGTCCACGGCCATCCACGGCATGCGCCGACGTTCGGCCGCAAGAGCGTCACCCGCGCGCATATGCGCCTTTTCCTTTACGAGCATCCGCTCGCGCGCGGCTTCCCACGTCTCGGCCGATACGACGGGTGGGGTCTGCATGGCGGAGGGCTTGATTGTGGTCATGGCGGTCTCCGAAGTGAAATGGTGCCTCGTCGGCGTTGGGAAGCCTCGCACTGACCCAGCGATCGGTGTGAGTAACAAATGTGCCGCGATTCGAAATCCCGTATGCTTGCTCTATATTGTTCGTGTGGCAAACAAAAGGGTGAGTCCAAGTGCTCTTCGTACCTCGCGCACGGCTTCTGATTTTCCTGCTCCTCGCCTGTCCGCTGCGCAGCTTCGCCATCGGTCAGCCGGAATACATCACGACGACAGCGGCCGCAGGGGGGTTGACGTTGGTGCAGAATGGAACCGCGGCAGCGCTGTACGTCGATCCCGAGGACGATTGGGGCGTCATCCACGCGGCGCAGGAGTTGCGGTCCGATGTCCAGCGCGTAACAGGGGTGCGGCCTGCATCCACTGGAAAGGTGGGTTCGCTACACGGGAATGTAGTCCTCATGGGGACCATCGGCCGCAGTCGCCTGATCGACCGGTTGATTCGCAATCACACGATAGACGTCGGCCCGATTCGCGGCCAGTGGGAGGCCACTCTCACGCAAGTGGTGGATCACCCGGTCCCAGGCATTGCGCGTGCCCTGGTGATTGCGGGCAGCGATCCGCGCGGCACGATTTATGGGATTTACGACCTGTCCGCGGGCATCGGTGTCTCGCCCTGGTACTGGTGGGCCGATGTCCCGGTATTGCATCGCGACGCGCTGTATACGCAGGCCGGACGATGGATCGTGGGGCCACCGGCCGTGAAGTATCGTGGCATCTTTCTGAATGACGAGGCCCCTTCGCTGACCGCCTGGGTGAAAGCAAAGTACGGCGGTTATAACCACCTCTTCTACACGAGGGTGTTCGACCTGCTGCTGCGGCTGCGGGGTAATTTTCTGTGGCCGGCAATGTGGGGCAGCGCCTTTGCGGCCGACGATCCGCTCAACGCTAAACTGGCCGATCAGTACGGAATAGTGATGAGCACTTCGCACGAAGAGCCCATGATGTGCGCGGAAAATGAGTGGCAGCGCAGCGATGGAGCGTGGGATTACGTGGGCAACCAGAAGCGGATCGACGAATTCTGGCGGCACTGCATGCAGCGCGACAGGGACTACCAGGAGGTCGTGACGCTGGGGATGCGTGGTCACGGCGATACGCCGATGTCGACTCGGGACAACATCGCGTTGCTGGAGAAGATCGTCGCCGACCAGCGCAAGATCCTACGGGAGACGGTGAATCCCGACCTGTCCGAGGTGCCGCAAGTATGGGCCCTGTACAAAGAGGTGCAGACGTACTACGAGCACGGCATGCGTGTCCCGGACGATGTGACGCTCCTGTGGAGCGACGACAACTGGGGGGATCTGCGGCGGCTGCCGACACCGGCGGAGCGGAAACGGAGCGGTGGAGCAGGGATCTACTACCACTTCGACTACGTGGGCGGCCCGCGCTCGTACAAGTGGCTCAACACGAATTACATCCCGAAGATCTGGGAGCAGATGAACCTGGCCTGGAAGTATGGCGCGACGCGCATTTGGGTCGTTAACGTGGGCGACCTGAAGCCGATGGAGCTCCCGATCTCATTCTTCCTCGACATGGCCTGGAGCCCGGCGCGGTTCGGCCCGGCCGACCTGCAGCAGTACACCGAGTGGTGGGCCGCGCAGCAGTTCGGGCCGCAGCATGCTGCGGAGATTGCACGGCTGCTGACGACCTACACGAGGTACAACGGACGTCGGAAGCCGGAATTGCTGGCGCCTGACACCTTCAGCCTGGTCGACTTCAACGAGGCGCAACGCGTCTATGACGAGTGGCAGTCGCTGACTGACGAGGCGGAGAAGGTGAACCGGGAGCTGCCTGCGGCATACCGGGACGCGTACTTCGAGCTGGTGCTTTATCCCGTGAAGGCCTCTGCGGTCGTCAACCAGTTGTACATCACCGCGGGCGAGAACGCATTGGATGCACGCCAGGGACGGGTAAGCGCGAACGACCTGGCG
>Ga0134126_10005042_pt1 | contig 16491 bp, 21 predicted proteins | sample KB31752_FD_96881 | JGI IMG/M metagenome (GOLD analysis project Ga0134126, IMG submission 96881) | Terrestrial soil microbial communities with excess Nitrogen fertilizer from Kellogg Biological Station, Michigan, USA - KB3-175-2 | ecosystem: Environmental > Terrestrial > Soil > Unclassified ...
GGACAGACAAACTAACAGGACAACAAACCGACGGAGTTACTGTCTAAAAAATTCATTTTGATTTATAAATTTTTATTTTATGTTTTTAAAATTGATAGCTATAAAAAATAATGAACGACATCGAGAGAAAGATTAGAGAAATAAAAAAAAAGATAGAAGATACAAAAAAAAATATAAGTATAATAGAAAACAAAATAGATGAGATAGAAAGAGATAAAAAAAGAGGAAAAATTTACAATTTTAAATTTTTAAATGTACAATATGAAGGAAATATAACAAAAGTAAAAGATAAGATAAAAAAAACAAAAATTAATGGTAAAAATTATTATGATTTAAAAAAAGAAAAAGAAGAACTAGAAGAAGAATTAAAGAAGTTAATAGAAGAAGATTTAGACGAAAATATTTACAAAATAAAAAAAGTTTTATGTGATAGTTTTGGAAAAAAATACATTGCTGAATTAAAAGATAGTGTAGATTTAAATGGAATAACAATAAAAGATATGGCTGAAAATAGTTTAAAATTAGTAAATGATAAAGGAATGAAAGCTGAATATAAAATAATATTTTTAGAATTAAAATTTGATGAAAAAGATGGTAGCGGTGCAAGAGTAAAAAACATAAGATTATGGGATGATGGAATAGAAAAACATATTGATGAAATAATTAGAATAGTTAGTGAAATAGAAAACTTTATAATGGGATTAAATGATAATGGTAAAACAGAATATTATGATGTGGGATTAATAGAAAACTTATATGTTGATTTAAATAAAATAACTATAAGAGGATTATATAAACCAAGAAAAGTTGGTGGTGGAGACAGAAAAAATTCATATGATAAAAAAAGTGGTAGATATAGAAAAGAAAATAAATTTAAATTAAGAGATTGTGATAAAAAACAAAATATGAATGATAATAATTGTTTATTAAGAATACTAAAATTTAATAATAAAGAAATAAAAGAAACAGTGGTGGAAATAAGAGAAAAAACATTAAATCATAATAATATAATAAAATTAGACGAAATAAAAATATTTGAGGATTATTTTAAAATCAAAATAAAAGTATATGATTTAATTGGTATAATTATATATGATGATGAAAATAATAAAAATGAAGATTTTATAGAAATTGTATTAGAAGATAATCATTATTATTTGTTAGTAGAATGGTATGAAGAAAAAATAAATCAAAAATTTTTTAAAAGAGAAAAAATAAAATATTCATATTTATTTTTTGATCTTGAAACTGTATTTAATAACGAAGAAAAAAAACACATATCGTATTCATTATCATGGAAAACAATAAAAGATCCAAATGAATGGAATAAAGAAGATAATGAATGTGTATGTTACAAAGGATATGATTGTTTAACAAAATTAGTAATGTTTCTTAAAGAAAGTGAAGAAAATTATATAATAGTTGGATATAATAGTAGTAAATTCGACAATTTTTTTTTAGCAGAAAAATGTTTGGATTTAGAAGCATTAGGTAAAATATTTTATGTAAATAATAGTATTTTAGGTATGACAATAGACGGTAAACATAAAGTATTCGATTTAATTAAATTTACAATGACAAGTTTAAAAACAGCATGTGAAGATTTTAAAACAGATCCAAAAAAAATAGAAGGATTTAATCATGAAATTCCACAAAAAGAATATGAAAAAGGCAATTTATTAGAATGGATAAAAGAAAACGATAAAAAAATAGAAGAATATAATAACACAGATGTTTTATGTTTGATATCGTTATACAAAAAAATGTCTATTGTAATAAGAGATATGGATGAAAAAATATTAAGTGATTATATGACAATAGGACAATATACACATATGAACTGGTTAGAAAAATTAGGTGAAAGAAAAAACTTAGTAAAAAAAGCTAAAAATAAAAAAGATGATGAATTTCATAGAGAAGGAATAATAGCAGGAAGATGTCAATGTTTTGAGGGAAAATTAAGAGAATTAAATAAAGAATATTATATGGTGGACGTAAAAAGTTTATATCCAACAGTTATGGGTTGTGGAAATTTAATAAAACCAATATATCCAATAGGTGATTATAAAGAAACAGATGAATATATAAAAGATAAATTAGGAATATATAGATGTAAAATATTAAAACAACCAGAAAAAAATATAATACCTAAAAGAGATATAAAAGAAAAAAGTTTAGATTGGACATATAAAGGAGAAATTGAATGCGTTTTATGTAGTGTTGATATTGAATGTATAATTGAATATAAAGGAGAAATAGAAATATATGAAGGTCATTATTGGGAAGATTATAGTGATGATATATTTTATAGTGCATGTAAAAAATATGTAGATGAAAAAAATAATCAAGATGGATATAAAAAACATATAGAAAAAATATGTAAAAAATGTGAAAAATGTGAAGCATGTAAAAAATATAATCCAGCATTAAGACAAATATTAAAAACCATGTTAAACGCTTTATATGGTAGATTATTAAAGAGAAATTTTAGAAATGTAACAGAAATAATTAGATATGTATCCGATATGAAAAAAGCATTTGATAAAATAGATTTTAGTGAAAAAGTTGAATTATTTAGTTGTGGTCAATTAATGATATTAAAAGGTACAGAAATAGAAACAAAGGAATTAAAAAAAAATGCATCGCCAAGTTATTTGGGTGTTTTTGTATTAGCATATAGCAGAAAATATATGTATGACAATATAATATCAAAATATAATTTAAAATATATGGATACAGATAGTGCTTTATTAGATAAAAATGATTATGAAAAAATTAAAAAAGATAGACCAGAATTATTTAAATTAAATTCTAAAGGATTATTAGAATTTGGACAATTAGAAGAAGAATTAGGTGATGGTGAAAAAGATATATATGTTTTAGAACCTAAAAATTATTTAATTTTATGTCATAAAGATATAGAAGAAAAAAAACAAATAGAATTTTGGAAATCAAAAATGAAAATGAAAGGAATTTCTAAAGAAAGTATTTATTTAACAGAAAAAGATATGTTTGAAAATTTTAAATCATTAATGTATTATGAAGACTCTCTTGTACAAGAGAGTAGTTCTGAAAATATAAAAATTGATATAGCAGATTATGAAAGATATAAAAGTATTAAAGAAAAGTTTGAAAAAATAAAAATAGAATATAAAAAAGAAATTGATGAATACAAATCAATTAAAACTAAATTTAAAAATTTAAAAGAAGAAGATAATAATTATAATGAAATTAAAAATGAATATAAAAAATCTAAATTAGAATATAAAAAAATAGAAAAATTATTTACTATAAGAAGACATTTAACATATAAAAAAAATATAAATGGAATAGAAATAAATTTTAATTCAAAATATTGTGAAGATTTTATAATTGAACATGAAGATATAAAAAGAATACTTGATAATAAATTAAGATATGAAAACAATTTAATAAAATTAAATGAAAATAGAAGTAATAATATTGATTTATATGATAAAATATATGAAGGTGAAAGTATTTATGTATTTATGTGTCAAATTAAAAGAAAATTTGGATATTTAAATAACATAAAAACAAAAAAAAAAATTAGTGAGGAAAAATTAAAAGAATATAATTTAGAAAATAGTGATGAATTAAAAGACTATAAATTTGAATACAATGAATCAAAAAAAGAAAATGATAGTATATTTAGAATAGAAAATGTGTTAATGTGTAAAAAGATAGGAAAATAATTATATAGTAAAAAAATAAGGAAAAGATAGAAAGAAAGAAAGACGGACAGACAAAAAATTTAAATTAATTTTTATAAAAATTAATTTAACTAAATAAATGGAAGCTATAAAAATTTACGAAAATGAAAATAAAAAAATTTGTATAAGATGTCATTCAAATAAAAATATAAATGAATTTGAAAAAATAATGAGATGTGGTAATATAAAAATATTAACAAGGTGTAAAGATTGTAGAATAAAAACAAATAAAAAAAATAAAGATAAAAAAAATAAAATAATTATAGAAAATATAGAATATTAATTTAAAATAATTAAATTAATGAATATTCAAGCTATAATATTTGATAATAAACTTTATGATTTTGAATCAACTGAAGAATGGATAAGTAAAAATAAATTTAAACCATTAAGGAAAGCACGTATGACAAAAAATACAATAAAATATAGAATAAAAATACCTGATAAAGAAAAATGTTACAGAATAAAAAAAATAAATGAAGGATTAAAATTTATATTTGAATATGATAAATGTTTAGGATATAAAAATAAATCTTATTAATTAAAAATATTTTTAATTAATAAATAAAATAATTCATAATATGACAATGATATGTAAAAAATGTAAAATAGAAAAAGATGAAAAAGAATATTTAAAAGAATGTAAAAATGGTAATATATTAAAATTATTAAAATGTGAAAATTGTAGAGAAGAAAAAAGAATTAAAATAAAAAGTAATATAATAGATGATAAAAAAAGATGTCAAAGATGTAATGTATATAAAGAAATGTTTGAATATGAAAAAATATTAAATAAAGGAGAAATAAAATTAATGAGTAAATGTATAGAATGTAGAAAAATATGTAAAAAATTAAAAATTATAAATAAAAATTAAATAATATAAAGAAAATAAAATGGAAATAGTTACTTTTGATTTTGATAAATATTTAAAAAACTCAGAAGAAAATGAATTGGATAAATTTTTAGAAAAAAAAAGAAAAATAGATATAAAAGATATTGAAAGTAAAATAATAGAAGTAAACATAAATGATGAGACATATGTATATTATCTACAATGTATAATTAAAGATAATAAAATTATTAAAGAAATAGAAAAAATAAAAAATGAAATGATAAAAGAATATTGTGAAGAAAATAAAATCAATTATTACAAAGATATAAAAAATATAGAAAAAATTCAAAATAGATATATATTAAGAATATTTATAGATGAATTTTTTGAAAAAAAGTTTGAAAAAGAAATTAATATAAATAAAAAAAGAGATATAAGAGTTTATTTTGATAGTATAAATAGTATATATAAAAACGAAGATAAAAGATTAGTTTTTACATTAAGATATAAAGATTTATAAAATATTAAAAATATTTAAAAAGATAATAATATTTAAATAGTTAAATATTATTAATTAGTTGAAAAATATTTTTAATTTATTGAAAATAAATTAAAATTTAAAAATGTTAAATATAAATAAAATAAATAATTACATTGAAAAAGAAAAAATGAGTAAATATCATTGTGAGAAAATTAAAGGTGAAGGATTAGTAGGTGGATATGTAGCTAGTAAAAAAATGAAAGGAAAAGGATTAATAGGTGGTAATACAAAAGTTGGGGAAGAATATAAAAGTGGACCTAAAAAAGGTACAAAAAGACCACCAAATAAAAAGAAGAAAGAAAAAAGAGAAGAAAGTGCATGGATTTCATTTTTAAAAGATTATTCAAGTAAAATGAATATGAAATATAACGATGTATTAAAAAAAGCATCAAATAGTGGATTAGCTGAAGAATATCAAAAATTCTTAGTTGCTAATGGATATGAATTAAAAAAAAACCCTTATTAAAAATAGGTGGTGGAGACATTATTACTGATACACAAAATTTTGCTAGAAAGAATCTATGTAAATTAGATAATTCTTGTAATAAAGTTAGAACACTTTTAAATGGTGAAAAACATGTTTTATTAAGTAATTTTTGCGGACCTGGTACACGTGTGGATTTAAACGAGGTAAAAAATTATACACCATATAATAACACAGATTCTTGTTGTAAAACACATGATTTAGAATATGAAAAAATTTTTAAAATTGAAAATAAAGAAAAAAGAGAAAAAAAAATAAGAGAATCAGATGAAAAATTATTAAAATGTGTTGAATCATATAAAAATAGTGAAAAACTTTATTATTATCCTATGAAATTAGGAATTGAAACAAAAATTGCCTTAGAAAACAAGAATCCAAATATTATAAAAAATCTTTTTGGCGAAAAATATGTCGGAAAAAAGTAAATAATGTCTAAAATTAAAAAATTATTATATTTTTATTAAAATTAATAAAAATATAAACTATGATTAGTAATATAAAATCAAATAATCCAATAGCAATTTATAAGGGAAATGATGGTAGAAAAGAATTATTATATTTACATGATAAATATGAAATGATAGAAAAATTGCTAGAAAAAAAATATAATAAAAAAGATATAGAATATGTATTAAAAAATATAAAAATGGGTAAAGTTTTGGAAAATAAATATAAAGATATTGAAAATGAAATTAAAAAATTATTAAAAGAAAATAAAGAATATAATGCATATAATGGTAAGTTTGAAATTATACCAAATCAAAATGAACCTGAACATATGTATTTATCAGGTCCATCAAAATGTGGAAAATCATATCAAGTTTCAAAATATATTGAAAAATATAAATTAATTTATCCAGATAATAATATATATTTAATATCTGATACACATGAAGATAAACTATTAGATTTATTAAATTATAAAAAAAGTGTATTTGAAATATTAGAAAATCTATCAAAAGAAGAATTAAATTCTGAAAATTTAAAAGGAATTTTAAAAAAAAAATATAAAATAAAAGATGAAGATTATTATACTACAAGAATACAATTTGAAGATGCTATAGGATTAGAACCAGAAAATATAGAAAATAGTTTAATAGTATTTGATGATATTGATGCAATAAAAGATGAAAAATTACAAAAACAAATTTATAAATTAAATGATAATTTCTTTTCAAAAGCAAGACATCAAAATATTTCTGTAATTAGAACTAATCATGCATGTGTAGATGGTAATAATACAAAAAAATCAATACAAAATTCATCTATAATTTATATATTTCCTCAAGCTGGGAATAAAGGTAATATAGAAGATTTATTAAGAATTCATGCTGGATTAAATTATGATCAAAGAAAAGAATTATTAAAAATTGATACAAGATCAATAGCTATAAGAAAAACCAGCCCTTTATCTATCATAACAGATGATATTATTAAAATATTATAAATTAAATATTTAATTTATAATAAAATAGATAGTAAAATATGAAGAAATAATATATCCAAATTATTACGTAAAATTAATGGAATCATCAGAAAAAGAAATAAAATAAACATAATTATATAAAAATATAATTATATTTAAAATAAAAAATAGAAACTAATAAAATAAAAATGTATATATCAAAAGATGTACTAAAATATATTTTAATATTAAGAAGAGAATTAATAATAAATAAATTAATAAAGAGATTAATAAAAGATGGAATAAATATAAAAAAAATAAAAAATGCATACAAAAAAGGATATCCATTAATATTATACAAAAATAAAATAAAAAAATTAAGCGAAAAAGAAAAAGAATATGCATCAGAGAGAATAAGAAAAAAAATGATAAAAAAAATAAATAATATTAAACTATTTAATAAAAATGGAGAATTAATAGATTCAACCAAATATGTAGAAAAAATATGTTACATACAAAGAATATTAAGTGAAATATTAATACATATATTTAGAACAAAAAATGAAAAAATAGAAGAGTTAAAAGAATTAAATATAAATATAAAAAAAATAAAATTTTCATTATATTTAGAATATTACAAAATATTTTATTTAAAAAAAGAATGTTTAAGATCAATAAAAAAAGATATAAATGTTTTATATCCAAATACATTTTTAAATTCAAAAATTTCATTAGCAATGTATGATATAAGAAGAGAAAAAATATAATTATAATTGTATAATTATATTTAATTTTTACAAGATAAACAAGAACCATATAAACATTTATTACATCCACCATATTTTTTATTTCCACCAAAATTTTTATTATCTTCAATAGATTTATCAGAAATAGTTTTAATTAATTTTAAAAAATAAAAAGATTTACTTCTAAATAAGAAATTAATAATTAATTTTAATATATATTCATAGAAACATAGTAATTACTTTTTAATTCTTTTAGTATAACATTGTATTCTAAACATATTTTATCTATTATTTTTAATATAATTTTTTTATCTTCCACATTAATATCTTTAGAATCACATATTTTACTCCAATTTTCATGATTTTTTAAATATTCTTTTTCAATTATTTCTTTATAGTTATTATATTTTTTATTTTCTTTAATAATATATAAACAATCATTATATTTATCTTCATATTTTTGTACTAAACTTTTCATTTTTTAAAAATTTATTTAAATTTAAATAAATTTTTAAAAATAAAATAGACAGTAATGAAAATTAAAGATGAAAAAATTTTTAAAATAAAAATTGATGTTAGATTTGATCGTAAAACAACAGAAGATGTAAAAGATTGTGTTTTCTCTTATGAAGAAATAAGATGTTTAATTGGTGCTTTATGTTATGATATAAGACAAGATTATGGTTCTTATGTTGGATATAGAATAAAATATATAATAAAATTATTTATTTTAATTAATGAATATAAATTATTAGATGGAATTCTTAATACGTTAGATGATGTATTTGATGATGGTAGATATTTAAGAGATTTTGATGAATATTATGGTATAGAAAGATTTAATGAAATAATTAAAAATGATAAAAATACAGATTTAAATAAAATAGAATTTTTATTTAATAATCCCTTAAATATAGAGGAAGATTAATAATTAATTAATATTAATTAATTAATTATTATTACCAATTTCAGAAGTTAAATAATATACATTTTTATCATTTTTAATTAATTTTGAAAATTCATCAATATTCATCTCTTTTAAATGAATTCTTAATATTACCCATCTACCACATGTATTTATTCCATCTTTTTCACTTTGTAATTTATAATTATTATAATGAATTTTATATTTATTTTTTGATTTATATAATAAATAAGTTAAATATGGAAAATCCATATTATTTTCAGATTTAACTTTTTCTGTAATATATTTTTGTTGATCATCTGGTTTATATCCATAAGAATCAAACATTTCTATACTATCATTTCTCTTAATAATACATGTCCAATGACCATAATTTTCTTTAGTATTATATAATATAACAGCGTTATTATGTGGATATAATAAATCATCAATATCTTTATAATTTAATAAATCTTTATATTGAATTATTTTTGTTTTATTATTTAATGCCTTTGATATATCTGTATTACTTAGTGCTATATCCATTTATTTTATAATTAATATTTAAAAAATAATTATCAATAATAATAATTATTTTAGGTTAAAATAAACAACATCTCTAAATAATAATTTATTACATCTTGATTCAAACATATATTTATTTAATTTTAATTCTTTATTTTTTCCTGATTTTATAAAATTTTCAAATAATTCATCTCTTCTTATACCACTTTCATCCTCTAAATTTTCAAATATTTCAAAAATAAATTTATCTAATATCGTCCAATCAAAATTTTCTGGTATTTTTTTACTTTTTTTTGGTTTTTCATCTTCATTTTTTATTTTTTCCATTTTACTTTCATTTAATCTTTCTATTATTTGTTTAACATCTTTACTTATATCATCTAATTTTTTTTTCTCTTCCATCTAATTTTTAAAATTTTAACTACCGTCTTATTTTATAATTTTATAAAAAAATAAAAAAAATTATAAAATAAATTTAAATAAATAGACAGTTAAAATTTTAAAAATTTTTAAAAATGGATATAGAAGGTAAGTTAATTGAAAAAATCAATTATCATAAAGAATTAGATAAAAAATTAAATAAAGAAAAAGAAGAATATAATGAAAAAATAGATAAATTTAAAACTGAATTAGATAAATTAAATATAAATAGCGAAAAAAGTATTACAGAAATAATAAAAAAAATATCAAATGAAATAAAAATTAATGAATATTTTTTAAATGATGTTAATAAAGATATTGAACATAATTTAAAAAAATTAGCTGAATATAGATTTTCATTGAAAAATATATTATTAGAATATTTTAATAATTTAGAAAAATTAAATAAAAATGAAAAAAATATTGAAAAAAAAGATTAATAAATTTATTATTAAGTTTATTAAATAAATAGATAAATGACTAATATAAATAAATTAATAGAAGAAATTCTTGATAAATTATATTCAAGACAAATTAATATAAATAATGGATTAACAATATTATCAGAACAAATAATAGATGAATCAAGTAAAACAAAAATGAAAAAAGTATTTTTAGATGAATTAGAAAAAATTGAAAATAGTTTAAATATTTTTTTAAAATTAAAAACTCAATTCAAAGATTATGAATAAAAAATACACAATATAATATTATCATTTAATAATATTATATTTTAATTATATTGAAGATTAAATCCATAATATGTTGATGAATTTGGTCCTACAACATTAAAAGTAATTGCAAAATTTGCATATCCTGCTGGTAAATTAGATAATGTTCCTAAATCTTGGAATCCAATACTACCACTAGTTGAAGGACAAACAAATGAAGCTATTGTAGTAGAATTTGTGATATCATTTATATTAACAGTAGTATTACTTCCAATTCCACCAATATAATTAACAACAATAGAAACTAAGTTACATTTTGATGATCCCGGATAAATTACTCTATCTACTTGAGTAGTTCCTGCCCCACTTAAAACAACTGTACCATTAAATATATTACTTTGAATAAAATTATTTACAGCTAAACTTATAGTACCAGTTCTATTTTGTAATAATTGTGAATAATCACTTCCACCAGCTCTATATAAATTTGTATAATTAGGACCATTATACAACAAAACATTATTCATATCTAAAACTTTAACATTATCAATATAATATGCTTGTCCTAATTTTAAATTACAATCATCATTCATATTAATAGCACCTGATTTACCAGTGAAAGATCCTTGAAAATAAATGTCACCTGATCCACAATCAACAACAAAATTTTTATTATTTTGAACATTTATATTTAAATCTAAAGTATCATCTATTGTTGAAATATTATTTAAAAAAACCCCTTCACTTCCCACACTAGCTGTTACAGACATAATGTTTTTCATTGTATTATTTGAGTCATTATTAGGATAATATGAAACTGCAAAACTTTCAGAAAATCCACTAACACTTGGATCTCCAATTATAATAGGTAAAGCTTCATAATTTAATCCATCAGTTTGAAAACGTATATTAAATTGATCATCTGAAACATTTTTAAATTTTAATTTTTTAGATGTTGATAATAATGTATCTGATAATAATTTTAAATTTCCGCTACCATTTGATGTTAAATTTAAATTTGCATTTGTTGTATATGATGTTATTGTACTATCTGTATTACTACTATTTACTCTTATTTGTTCTATTTCAACATAATTATTATTTCCTGATGATTTTAATAATAATGAAGAATTATTTAATGTTGATATTGTACTTGAATTTAAACTAAAATTTGCAATATTTAAAATATTATTTGATGTATATCCTAATATTTCGTCAACATGAAATTCACCACAATTTACTATACCTAAATTTGAACCATTAAAATTTATATTTAAATTTAATGGTGCAATTACACCATCTATTTGTGATACAATAGATCCTATACTATTTGTTGTATCAAATCCAATATCTATTTTTCCTGTAGGATCTGTTTGCCCTTTTATAGTAATTTGATTAGGAAATGTATTATTATTATCTGATTGAATTATTAAATTTGATAATGTTATTGATCCTGTAACATCTATATCTCCACCAACACTTATATCATTTATTATATCTAATGAATTAAATGATGGATTTAAAATTGCTGAATAAGTATTATCACTAAAATTAAATAATTGATTACAACTCATTTGATTTACTTAACTTTTAATTTTATATTTAAAAAAATAAATTTTTAAATATATGATTTTTTAATATTTTATTGCATATAAACATTAATAGCACCACACATATCATCAATATTACCTAAAAATCCTTTATAATATATTACTATTAATGATGCGTTTGTTGGTATATTAGAAAATGCTGTTAAAGTATAAATACCATAATCATTTCTTGTTATTGATGTTACTTCTTTTATTAATTTATTATTTGTTTCATCTCTTATTTTTATATCAAATGTTGGACTTTGTCCTAATAAACTTGATATTTCTATTAAATAAAATGGTTTCATTATATTTGGATCATATATAAAACTCCATTGATAATGATATTGAGCATCACTTGTTATTTTTATTGTTGGTGCACATACTGATAAATTTAATTTTGGTGGATTTCCATTTTCTTTATATGTTCCATTTATTAAATTAATATTTCCTGAAATATTTGATCCATTTGTCATTATTATTGAATTATTAACTGTTAGTGTATTTACTGTCAAATTTGTTACAGTTAAATCAATTACATTTAATGTATTAACATTAATTATATTTGCATTTAAAATTTCTGTTGTTATTGTATCTATACATATTATTGAATTACATTTAATATTTAATAATTCACCATAATTATTATTTATATCAAATAATTGATTACAAGACATTTTATTTAAATATATCTATTTTTTATAAATATATTTAATTTTTAATATTTTAATAAGTTATTACTATTTCCATAATTTAATTTTTTAATTGGTTTATATTCTATCAAATTTTTTTTTTCAATTAAATTTTTCTTAAAATCTACTATATTATCTTCTTTTATTGATTCAATTATTTTTTTTTCCATTTCTTTTTCACTCAATATTTTTCCTCCTATTAATCCTTCGCCAACAATTGTTTTTGAAAGATCTATACCTAATTGTCCAAATAATTTTAATAAATCAGCACCTAAAAATTTAAGTAATTCTATAGGTAATTTTCCACCTCCATAAAAATCTGTAGCTTTTCTTTCTTCTATTGATACACTTGATTTTACTGTAGAATTTACATCTTTTTCTGTAACAAAAGCAATTTTATTTTCTACAAAACCATCATCAAAAATATTTACTACTCCTTCATACACATATAATATATTACAAACATAAGTTATTGGTTGAATTGCTGTATTTAAAGGATTATTTGGATTTGTAAAATCAATTGTAGCATTAAATAATGGTGTTTTTCCTTTTATACCTATACTTTCCTCATCAGACATTGCTGCAATTTTAGACATATCTAAAGCCATAACACTTCCAACATATTTTGAAAATTGTGTAAAATCTATATTCATACCTTCTTTATTACATAATTTAAATAAATCTGATTGAGATGCGCTATTTAAATAATTATCTCTTTCAGAAAATGTTATATATAATTTTTGTATTGATGCAAAAACATCACTATTTGTAAATGTTAATGAACTTAATGATGGTTCTAACCACATATATATTCTTTTTGGTATTGTTTTCATTTGTATTGAATCTGTTGTTATTTGTGATGATACCCCGCTAGCAACAGTAAATCCCATAGTTTTTTGTTGTAATTGTAAACTATACCATGGATATGATATTTTTTTGGGAATTTTTTGTTGATATTTAGGTTTTAACCACGTTGTTCTTAATTCAAATGAATTTATTACACAATCTGTTGATGAAAATGCTCTTGTTATTGTTGGTGAATAACTTCCACCAGAAGAGTTATTACATAATGAAAACATTCTTTTTATATTTCCTAAATTAAATACAAAATTTAATGTATCAATATATGTAAATCCTTGTTTTGAAGTATATAATGGAGAACATATTATTGGTTCAAAAACTTCAGCTGTCATTGTCATATTTGTTGAGTTTGCTGTACTAAAAGAAAAATTGACAAATCCTCCTCTTGGTGTTTGATATGAAGTTGATTGACTATAAGTTCCTAGCGGATTTCTATTACTATTTAATCCATCTGTATATTGTTGAAATTGATCTAAAAATGTTGGAAAATCTGATGAAAATTCGTTTGAATCTTTTGTATCATCAACATATCTATTTAATGCTCTTATTATATTTGATGTTGGTTCTGAAAATTGTACTCCATTATATTGCATTACTGTTGTTTGAATACAGTTATTTAATGGCCATGCTCTTAATGAATCATATCCACTTAATAATAATGAGTTGGCAAAAGGTGCTGGTTGTGCTTGTGTTGCTTGTGCAGTAAATGTAACAGTATAATGCATCATTATTTTTGGATTCATAACACTATTCCTTCCAGGAGGATAAATTTGTACATTTATATTTGAATTACTTGAATAATTTGTTGAATCTGCTTGAGATTTTACATATGAAATAAAACTTCCAGAATTTTCAATTCCAAATAATCTTTGTTCTTTAAAATCTAATTCTGGAATAATTTGTTCTACTGGGGTAAATCCTAATTCTGACATCTAATTTATGAAAATACTAAGTATTTATTTTATTTAAATATTAAAAAAATTTTTTAAATATATAATTTTTTATATTATAAATTATCGAAAATGAATAATTTGTTTGATAAAGATAATATTTACTATGATTTAAATTTCACTAATGGTACTAATAATCAAATAGATATTGATTTTCAACAAACAAGATCTGATATTATTTTAGAAAATCCATCTGATTATTATTTAACAATTTTAAGATTTAATATACCTAATAATACACCAATCTTTTTATGGCCAAATAATAATGGTGTTATTGATAATACACAATATAAAGTTGCAATTGAATGTCAATTTACTAATATACAATCAAATCAACAAAATGTTGATTTTTTTCAACAAAATTATTTTGATACATTAGGAAATATTGGTGTTTATTCTTATCAATCTTTTTTAGATATGATTAATGGTGCTTTATATTTATCTTGGAATTCTCTTACAAATACTGGAGGATTACCAGCACCATTTTTAAGTATAAATTATAATACTCAATTAATATCATTAAATGTTTATGCCGCAATAGGTAATATTTTAAAACCTTCAATTACAGATATAAGAATTTTTATGAATGAAAATTTATATTTAACTTATTTTAATAATTTTAATGTTGTTAATGGATCTGATTTTATACCTTATGATGTTGAATTTATAATTGATCAAACTCAATATTCAACTGTAATTAATCAAACTTATTTTAATTATAATTTTACTTCTCAAGAATATATCAATTTATCTAGATGGAATGAAGTAACAGGATTAATTTTACGTTCTAATAATTTACCAGTTAGAAAAGAATTTATTAATAATTCAACAATTAATAATAATTCTTCTACAAATGATTTTAGAATACAATTAACTGATTTTGAACCAATTAATTCTGGATCTTCAACTAGAGATAGTTTTCAATTTTTTACTTCTGGTGAATATCGTTTACTAGATTTACTATCTAAATCCCCATTACAAATTATTGATATTAAAGCTTATTGGCAAGATACTTTACAAAATTTATATATTTTAAATTTAAATCCAGGTGAATTTATGTCTATTAAATTATTATTCAGAAGTAAAAATTTTTATAGATTAAGATTTATTAAACAAATTGATTTTTCTGATAACAAAAATAATGAAAATAATAATATCAAACTTTTAGGTGGATGTAATAAATGTATATATGGTTCTTGTTTATCTTGTAAAAAAAATTAATAAATATAGTTATTTATATTTATTAATATTCATCTTCGTCTGTTGAAAATTCATATTTACCATCAGATTCATCTTCTTCATTTAATAAAGCACTATCTGTATCCATATATTGTATATGAAAATTACTAGGATATAATGATCTTACATTATATATCTTTGTTTTTGAACCTTTATATATTGAATTATAAAAATCAGTTAAAACTATACCTTTACTACTCATGTAATTAAATTCATAAAATTCATCAGCTAAAATTTCTTTTGTTTTTTTATTTATTAATATACTACAATTATTTTCATCACAATTATATTCTACTTCAATTTTTTTATTCTTTATTTCATCTATTATTCTATCTAATTGTTTATATCTTATATTATAACGTAATTCTTCATGAACTTTTCTTAATTTATAATATATATCCAAATATTTATTATTTTCTTCATCAAATTTATAAATTATGTTTAGTAAAACTTTTTTATATAATTTATCCTCATCTCTGTGAAATTTTATAATTTTGTTAATTAAAACACATGTTTCACAATTTTTATATAAACAACATTTATTTTTTTTTATGTTTACACAAGATTCGCATCTCTTTTCTTCATTAGTATGTCATACATCTTTATATTCCTCACTTGAATCATAAGCACAGTCACAATCAACATTTTTACAATAATGATTATACTTATGATACCCCATTTTTATTTTTAATGATACTTTCTCTAATTTTTCTCTTAATTCTAATAAAATTTCTGAATTTATTATTTCTCTTCTTAATGGTAAAATTATATGTTTTACGATGTCGTTCATTATTTTTTATAGCTATCAATTTTAAAAACATAAAATAAAAATTTATAAATCAAAATGAATTTTTTAGACAGTAACTCCGTCGGTTTGTTGTCCTGTTAGTTTGTCTGTCC